>Ga0256840_1004453_pt1 | contig 10503 bp, 4 predicted proteins | sample 355202metaG_FD_185969 | JGI IMG/M metagenome (GOLD analysis project Ga0256840, IMG submission 185969) | Hydrothermal vent microbial communities from Mid Atlantic Ridge, Atlantic Ocean - 355-202 | ecosystem: Environmental > Aquatic > Marine > Hydrothermal vents | place: Atlantic Ocean: Mid...
AGATGAGCTATTTAAAGTTTTTACCTATGATGTAGAAGACCACTTCTCTACAGAAGAAGATATGATGGAGGAGAGTCAATTTTATGCAGCCGCCATTCATAAAACAGAGCATGATAGTATGCGAAAAAAAATACAAGCAATTGAAGATGGATGGAAAGCAGATAAAGATGCTCAGAAAGTTCAAAACTTCTTAGAGGGTGATTTTAAATCTTGGATGGTCTTACATGTTGCAAGATGGGATTCAGAAACAGCCATGCATCTTGGCGACTCCATGTAGAGTATCTTGTCTCCTATAATTTAGTATAGGAGACAAAAGCATTATTTTGCAGCGTAAAGTTCTTGCTCTTTTGCAATAAATACTTTAGCCAAAAACCCATAAGCCTCTTCCCAAGCATTGATAATCTCAGGTGTTGCAGCATCACCAAGTACCTCTTTAATTGCACCTAAAAGTGACTCTCCAACCATTGGATAGTGTTCAGGTAAAATATTTACATTCACATGAATATTAGCAACTTTATCAATACCACTTTTCAAAGAGTCTAGTTTGTCAATGTTTGCAGCATAAGCATAAACCATCGCCGCTAACTTTTTGTATTGGTCAGGTTCAGCATCTTTAAAAAGTGCTTCTGTCTCTGGATATTTAGCAAAAAGAATTTTATACATTGCCGTTGTAATGGCTTCACCATGCTCTTTGATTACAGGTGCTGTAGACTTAATAATTGCTTTTGTTGTTTCGTTCATTATTTATCCTTTAAAATCTTTTAGAAGTGAAGTATAATAGAAAAGAGCAGTTAAAAAGTTGATAATTGTCAATAATCAGAGTATTTGACCCTGATTATTTATTTTGCTTGAAGGGAGGTGTACTTAAAGTGCGTCTGTGTCTTCTTCACCAGTACGAATTCTAACAACGTTAGAGATGTCTGATACAAAGATTTTACCATCACCAATTTTACCCGTATGGGCAGCTTCTTGAATAATTTTAATAGCTGTAGTAGCAAATTCATCTGAGCTAACTACCACTTCAATTTTTACTTTAGGAATAAACTCAACCACATATTCAGCCCCTCTATAAAGCTCTGTATGTCCTTGTTGACGACCATATCCTTTAACTTCAGAGATGGTCATCCCCTCAATTCCTGCTTCTACTAAGGCATCTTTAACCTCTTCAAGTTTAAATGGTTTAATTACTGCTTCAATTTTTTTCATACTTATATCCTTTAAATATTAAACAATAAACATTAAAGGTTTATTGCTCTTTCACCATGAAGTGACTCATCAAGACCATCATGCTCACACTCTTCGCTTACTCTAGCTCCACCTGTAAGTGCAGAAGCAATAAAGTAGACAATCACGGTACCAATAAGCGTCCAGAGACCAACAACCACAACTGATTCAACTTGAACCATAAATTGTCCCATAACATCTCCAGACTCTTTAAGTGGACCATCCCAAAGTAAATCATTGTCTTTTAAGGCAAAGAAAGGTACTGCCAATGCTCCCCAAAGACCTGCTAAGAAGTGGATACCAAAGGCATCAAGAGAGTCATCATATCCGAAGATGGCTTTAAGCTTAATAACACCAAAGAATGCGAAAATAGAACCTACAATCCCAATAATAAATGCTCCACTAACATCAACAAAACCAGCAGCAGGAGTGATGGCTACAAGCCCTGCAATAATCCCTGATGCTATTCCAAGAAGGGTAGGCTTTTTAAAGATTAACCACTCAAGAAGCATCCAAGTTACGGCACCAACAGCTGTGGCAATGGTCGTTGTAAGTACTGCAAGACCAGCAATAGCATTTGCACCAAATGCTGAACCACCATTAAATCCATACCAACCAAACCATAATAGAGCAGCACCAACGGCTGTTAAAATAATGGAGAAAGGTTTCATGGCTGTTTTGTTAAATCCAGCTCTTTTTCCTACTAAAATAGCAAGAACAAGACCTGCAAGACCACCATTCATATGTACAACTGTACCACCAGCAAAGTCTAAGGCACCTGCATCAAAAAGGTAAGCACCATCTCCACCCCATACCATGTGTGTAATTGGAGCATAAACTAAAATTCCCCATAAGGCTACTACTACCATCCATGTTGAGAACTTCATACGTCCAATGACTGAACCACTTGCAATGGCAACGGTAATGGCGGCAAATGTACCTTGGAATGCAATAAATACATAAGTAGGATAAGTTCCACTCAGGTCTGTCCACTTAATACCATCAAGCATTACATTTCCGAATCCACCAAATACATTTTGGAGCATTGCATTCTCATTTGCCCCAAATGCAATTGAGTAACCAACAGCAATCCATACCACAAATGCTAATACAAAGGCACCCATGACCATTGTAAAGGTATTCAGCGTATTTTTACTTCGACTCATACCCGAGTAAAAAAGTGCCAGTCCTGCGGGGGTCATGAGTAATACAAAGGCAGTTGAAACCATCATCCATGCTGTATCACCCGTATCTAGTTTATCCTCTGCAAATGCAAGAATTGGTAAAGCTAACATTGTTAGCAGTGCAAAAAATTTGTTTTTCATAAATCTACTCCTTTAATTGATTGAATGCTTGTAGTATAGCTTCATTTCCTATTAAACCTTAAAATAAGATTGTATAAAAAACAATCATTTTTAAAATATGTTTCACTTTAGTAACATCACCCCTAAAATAATATTACCAATTAACGACAAAGTAAAAAGTGTTCGGTAAAAGAGTACAGGTTCACGCTCAATAATAGAAGATTTTTTATCAAAGTAAGGTTTTACTTTGAGAGGATTAGTAAGTTCAAATAGCATTTCAGAGTAGTTTTTATAGCGTAAATCACTCTCTTTTTCTACCGCCCTAAAGATAACCGAACAGAGCCAAGAAGGAATGTTCTTATTGTACTTACTTAAAGGTGTCACTTTTTTAAAGCTAGGTGTTTGAAAAGGCTCAATTTCACCATAGGGAAACTTTTGGGTTAAACACTCATAGAGGGTCACTCCAATAGCATAAATCTCACTTGACTCACTAATACACATCCCCGTAAAACGTTCAGGCGCTAAATAAGAGGGCGTTCCTGCTGAAGAGTTGATACTATATAACTCTGTCATTGACCCAAAATCTATCACTTTAAAAACATGTTTTCCATCACGCTCACTCACCATAATATTTTCAGGCTTAATGTCTCCATGTACCAAGTCAAACTTTAGAAGATACTGCTCCATTTTCAAAAGCATTTTAGCTAAGTTTACCGTATCATCCACCGAGAGTTTACGTTTTTTAAGATGCTCTTTTAAATTAATTCCCTCAACTAACTTCATAACATAGTAACGGTGGGTACGTTTTTTAGGAAGCACTGCTTTAGGGAAAAATCCTGCTTTTAAACGATTAGAGTTCCATGCCTCTTTCACATAAAGATCAAGTACCGCAGGGTCATCTATCGCCTCAATGGGGGCAAACTTAATCACATATTTTTGCCCTTTTTTAGAACAAATCCATGTCCGATTGTTTTGAATAAGTGACTGCTCTAGCTTATATTCATCAATCACCATGCCCTCTTCTAACTCTCCAGGGATGATTAAGTCACGCTCTTTGAGTTCAGCCACAGGGCTAATGCCCAAAACATCAACAATCACAGCTGTCGTGTCATCAGGAAGATTATCTTCCATCTTTTTAGAAGCTTGTTTAACCAAATGATGTGCTCCATTAACCATACACTTAGATAATATATCATCTTCCATAATGGTATATAAACCATCAGAACAGAGTAAAATTCTATCATTTTCATTGATAATATTTTCAAAATAGTAAGGGTCGACCACCTCATCAATTCCCATTGCTTGGCTTAGTACTCCCTCAAAATCACTATCCTCTACTACTTGGTCTTCCGAGAGTTGCGACATCATGCCATTTCGTTGCAGATAGATACGGCTATCTCCAACATTTGCTCCATAGAGTCTGTCTCCCTCAATAATCACCAATGCCAAGGTCGTCACCAACTCTGGACGCTCATAGTTCACCATGGATTCTTTGTACAAAATCGCGTTAATCGAAGCAATAAAGGTCTTAATGGACTTCTCAATGCTCCAAGAATTTGGACGATTTTTAAAGTTACTCATAAGGTGGGTGGTCACACGCTTGGCAGCTTCAGCCCCCTCATCGGCAGAACCTACCCCATCACACACAATCGCAATGGTTAAATTATCAATAACTTTAACATCAAAATAATCATCCCCTTTTAGCTCTTTTCCTTTTGCCAATGTAAACCCTGAAGTCTCTATCTGTTGTTTTGTCATCTATTTTCCCTTCAAATATAATTATCTCTATTATACTCAAAAAGTGTGCTAACATCTTCTCTTTAATGTTTAAAAATTAAGCTAAATAGATAATGCTTTTATGGTACACTATAACAAAAAGAAATTTATTATGTTTAAATATATGCTTTCCCTACTTCTTACGCCTCTTCTTTTTGCTCAAAGCATCTCACCTCTCACTTCCAGCGTCAAACTAAACGAGCCTTTTGTGCTCAAAAGTAGCGAAGAAGCGTTTGATAATACACTTTTTTATACCCACCAAGCCCTACTCTCTTGTCAACCTAAACTCAATGCTGTTTACAAGATTGAGTCTGCCACCAAATTAAAAGTGCTTCCTAAAGAGACCTTGCAAAGTGACACTACTTATACGTGTTCCTATAACAAAGAGAGCTTTAACTTTAAAACGGTCGCCCTTAAGGTCAATGAAGCACACTACTTTAAGCACGAGAAGATTTTACGATTGAGTTTCAATGACACAATTGATGTTTCTAGTATCAATAAAGGGATTCTGCTACAAAAAATTGACAGACTTAGCAGTACCAATCTCAAATACAAAATCCTAGCCAATGATGGTCAAAATATTGTACTTAAAATCATGGAAAAAGTAGGCAACAAAAGCATAAAACTCCTTGTTAACCAAAAGTTAAAAACCAAACATAACACAAGTTTAGCCTCTAATTATGAGAAGATGTTTAATGTTCAAAATGAAACCATAGAACTCGATAACAATAAAAAAGCATTACAATTAAAAGACAAACCACAAATGGTCGCCCTTGAAGATGGAGGGTTTGCACTGCGTCTCTTTTTAGATGACAACCTAGAACAGACATCGAGTAAATTCATTGAGATTAAAGGCATTGAAAATCTTCAACTCTCTTCACACAAATACATAGGCTACTCCCTGCGTCGAGCGTTTGGACTAAGTGACAGTGCCTACTACTACCATGATGTCACCTCCGATGAATTTGAACCCAATACTAGCTATGAAATCACCCTAAAAAAAGGCTTAACCCTCTATTCACGTGAGCTAAAAGAGGACAAACACTACACCCTAAAAACACCTAACCGTGCCAAAACAATTCTCTTTGATGCTAAGAAAAACTACATCTCCTCAAAAGGAGAACTCTCTTTTCGATCGGTAAATGTGGAAGATGCTACTTTAGTTGTTGAACGTGTTCTTGATGATAACTTACGCTACTTCATGAACTTTAACAATGCAGGAGTCTACAATTTAGAGAGCTTTACCAAAGAGGTTTTTTCTAAAAAGCTAACACTAAATTCTAAAAAAAATGAGATACTCCTTCAAAAATTTAAACTCTCTGACCTTAGCACTAAAGAACTTACTTCAGGAGTTTACAAAATCTCACTGCACTATGTTGAGGGCGAAGAGGAAGAGGATAGTAATAACGAAAAAACAAGCTCAAAAATCCTCTTCATCTCTGACCTTGGAATATCAGCCAATCTCTCTAAAACCCAAGCCTTTGTCTCTGTACTCTCTCTAAGCTCTGCCCAACCTGTCCCCAATGCCGAAGTGCTACTCTATGCCAAAAACAATGCCCTTATTGGTAGCACGACGACCAACGAAGAGGGTATTGCCATTATTAACAAGTCAAAACTACTACTACAACACCCCAAAGGAATTGTGGTCAAAACCAAAAATGACAAAAATTTTTTACTCTTAGACAAAAGCATCTCTTCCCCCAAACCAAATGAGATTTTACGAAAAAAAGAGCGTTTTAATGCCCATATCTATTTTCAGAGTAATATCTTACGCCCTGATGCCAAACTCAACGCACTCATTACCGTTAAAGATGGCGATTTTATCTCTGCTTCAAAAATCCCTATCAAATTCATCTTGCGTGACCCTAAAAACAAAACCATTCACCAAAAGGTGTACCATACCGATGAGTATGGACTCATAGATTTCAACTACCAATTTGACCGAAGCGATAAGCTAGGAAACTACTACCTAATTGTTAAATTAGGCGACCATACCTTAGCAAGAAAAAAGCTCAAAGTAGAAGCCTTTATGCCTCCTAAAATTGAGAACAGCATCAAAAGCTCTAAAGAACGTTACCAAATAGGCGAACTCATCGAAGCAAACATTAGCTCCTCCTACCTCTTTGGTGCACCCTCTTCTCTCTTGCAAGGAAAAGTAACGCTTAACGCACGTCCTATTGGCTACTTCAACAAAGAGTACAAAGATTACCACTTCTCAAATGCCCACCTCAAAGAGAAAAATGTAGAACTCTACATTGAGCATAGTGAAGATATTGTACTCGATAGCCAAGGAAAATTTGAAATTGCCCTAGCTACCAATGTACGTCAAAAAGTCCCCTCCATTCTTGAAGCGATGATAGGCGTTACCATCATGGACGATGCCCAACCCGTCTCTACCTACCACACAGTAAAACTCTACCCTTACAAAAGTATGGTCGGATTAAAAATAGAGCGTAACTCCTTTGAAAAAGGCGAAAAGCTGGAAGGAAATGCCATTCTCATTGACCCCCTAACAGGCAAAAAGATAGCACGAGAATTAACTGCTGTCATCAAGCGTATCCGTTGGCATTACGATTACCGTGGAGGCAATTACCATTGGGAGAAAGAGACCAGCGTGGTTGATACCTTTAGCATCAAAGCCAATGAGCCATTTTCACGTACCATCTCTAGTAATGGAGACCACTACATTGAGATTCATGACCATGTAAGTGGTCACTCTGCTTCTCTAAACTTTGATGTTTGGTGGTGGGCATACTCCAACATCTCTCCAAGCAATGACCTACAATCTTTAGAGATAAACTTTAAAGATAAGCTCTACCAAAAAGGAGACACCCTTGAAGTGAGTGTTAAATCTCCTATCTTAGAGGGAAAACTACTTCTAAGCCTAGAGAGCGACAAAGTGCAGAGCTATAAACTCGTCACCATTCACAAAGGAACAGCCAAAGTAAATCTCACCATCGAGCAGGAGATGAAACGAGGTTTATATCTACATGCCACAGCTTACCGAGCCTCTGATAGCCCCTCAAACCTCATCCCATTTCGTGCCATGGGGTACAAATTTGTCAAGCCCAACCGTGAAGCCCATCGTATCAAGATAGAGATGGATTTACCCAAAATTTCAGCCTCCAAAAGAAGCTTTAATCTAAAACTCAAAACCTCAAAACCTGCTAAAGTCTTGGTGAGCGTGGTTGACCGAGGGATTTTACAACTCGTTGAGCAGAAAAAACCTGAAATATTTAAACATTTCAACCAAGCCCAAACCAAAGAAGTCGCCTACTTTGACCTCTATGACCAACTCTTAGCCTACCTAACCAAAGGAACGCTCATTGACTTTGGAGCAGGTGATGCCTTAAGTAAAAAAAAGAAACACTTAGCCCCAGACTTAGGAAAACGTATTAAACCCTTTATGCTTTGGTCAGGCATTGTCGATGCTCCAAATGGTATCGCTACCATTAAACTTGACATTCCAGAATTTAACGGTCGTGCCTCGGTAGTTGCCATTGCAATCAATCAAGATAGCGTTGGGGTCATAGGTCAAGATATTGACATCAAAGATGATGTAATGCTCAAACCCGCTTACCCTAAGTTTGCCTTAGATGGAGACAAAATAGAAGTGCCATTACGTGTTTTCAACACTACCAAAGAGCCTAAAAATATTAGCATTAGTGTCAAACACTCTAGCAATTTAGCCCTTAAATTAAAAGAGACAAACTTAAGTGTTCCTGCGAATGCTTCGGTCAAAACCACGCTAATGCTCTTTCCTTTTGCTGAGGGAAAAGGAGAAATTATCCTCATGGCGAACTATGAGCAAAAAGGTCTCTCAAAGAGTATCTCCAAAAGTGTGGAACTCCCTATCCTCTCTCCTTACGCTTTAAGTACCAAAACCTTTAAAGGGGTGAGCAGTAAAACCGTTAAAGTCACCGCACCCAAAGCCTACAAAGAATCAGCCGTCTATGTCACCCTTTCCAACAACCTCATTGGGGCATTACGCAACGACTTAAAGTATTTGGTGCAGTACCCTTACGGATGTGCTGAACAGACCTCCTCTAAACTCTCTGCGATGCACTATGCCAAACCATTTCTAAACAAAGAGGAACTCCTTAGAGAGAGTAAACATTTCATTTTAGAGGGGATTAAAAAGTTAGACTCCATGCAGAACTACTATGGTGAGTTCTACTACTGGCAAGGAGGGAACTATGTCCATGAGTATGCTTCACTCTACGCAGCCCAAGCCCTACTAGAACTACAACGAAGCAAAGCCGAGGTAAAGAAAAATTTTGAAGCAAAAATTGTCAAGATGCTCACCTCCATTGCCTCTAAAAATGGTCGTTACGATGGAACATACAGTGACTTTCATCGTCTCTATGCTGCGTTTATCTTGGCTGAACATGGCAAACTAAGTAGCTCCATTGCCAATATGCTCTACGAAAAAAATCTCTACAAAGAGAACAGCATTGCCACACTCTACATGGCCGCCATTTTAAAAATGCAAGGAGAAACGACCAAAGCCAACAAACTCTACGAAAGTGTAACAACACACTTAGGCAACTATGCTCGTGACCTCTACGGAAACCGTTATGGAAACTTTGGCTCAAATGTGCGTGACATGCTCATACACTTTACCATTAAGAGCAAATATTTTAACAAAGAGGCTAAGGACTTAGAATTGGTTCAAAAAGAGTTTGAAAACCTCTACTCTACCCAAACCAAAGCCGTGGCACTTAAAGCCGTGAGTAGCTACCTTGGAAATCCAAGTAACTCAAAAATAGATGTGACACTCAATATTAATGGCAAAAGTGAGCATCATACCAAACCGAGTATTTTAAGTTTTGAGAAGCTCAAAGGCTTTGACGTAAGCATAAAACCTCAAAAAAATGCCGTGGCTTACACCATAGAGTTTGCCAAAAACTTACCAAAAAGTTTAAAAAATGAACTCTCTTCAGATGCCCTTAGCATTCAACGTACATTTATTGATGAGACAGGAGAAGAGATTGACCTAAAAGATTTAAAACAGGGCGATAAAGTGTACGCTAAAGTGACCATTCAAAACTACGGAAAAATTGACAATGTGGTCATATCTCAACGTATTCCTGCTTGTTTTAGTATTGTCAACAACAACATTAAAAAGATAGAAGCACGTTTTAAAGATGACAATATTAACATAGAACACAAAGAGATACGTGATGATAGAACCCTACACTTTGTCAATTTACGCAAAGTTACAAAGTATGATAATGACCGTAACAAACGTATTGTTCAAGCGGTCAAAGGCACACTCTACACCCCACTCATTGCCACAAGCATTGGGGAGTGTAAGCTCCCTGCCATCATCACCGAAGCGATGTATGACTCACGCATCAATGACTATGCCAAACAGAGTGATGAAGTGATTGTCAAAGCCCTAAGCAACAACAAACCCAAAAAAGCAATGGTAGCTCCCATTAAAAAAGTAGCCTTTAAACTCCGTGCTGAAGCTTTGGTCAAAGAGCTTTACAGCTTAGAGATGCGTAGCCAAAAAGCAAGTGACTTTATACACTTCTATCACTACCCTCTCAAAAAATATTTTGCCAAAACAGAAGTGAGCAGAAGCGAAATATTAGATGATAGAGCCAACTATTTTATAAGATTTAAAAAACGTACCTACAGTAAGCTAAAAACTACCATCGTCAGTTCAGATGATAACCAAACGGTGGTCAAAATTAGTTTCGACTACAAAATTGACAATGGTAATAAAGCCCAAACGGGTACTAGCAAACATAAACTCACCCTGATAGAAGTCGATGGAAAAGCCCGTATATCTGAAATTGTTTTAGATGAAGTCAAAAAGAAGAAATCAACGAAAAAGAAACAAGAGACAAGCAATAAAGTTCCTTTTTCAGGACAAGCCTTAACACTGGTAACCGATTTCTACACCAAAGAGACCAATGCCAATGATGCCAATGCCTTTGTTGATTTCTTCCACTACCCTGTAGAGACTTACTTTCGAGAGACAAATGTTAATAAAAGTAAAATTTTACAAGACAAAGAAAACTACTTTAAAGAGTGGAAAAACCGTACCTATACCAACATCACCACAACTTTAGTCTCCTGTAATAACAATGAAGCAAAAGTAAAAATCTCTTTTAACTATGAGATTAACAATGGTAAAAAAACATTAAAAGGGGTGAGTAAACATCTCTTGACGATTATTAAAGTTAAG
>Ga0256840_1004454_pt1 | contig 10502 bp, 5 predicted proteins | sample 355202metaG_FD_185969 | JGI IMG/M metagenome (GOLD analysis project Ga0256840, IMG submission 185969) | Hydrothermal vent microbial communities from Mid Atlantic Ridge, Atlantic Ocean - 355-202 | ecosystem: Environmental > Aquatic > Marine > Hydrothermal vents | place: Atlantic Ocean: Mid...
ATCGGCTTTTTATCAAAATTTTAAAATAAAACAAGTTTTAAGTGGTAATATTATTTATTTTTAAAGCAAATTTATATCAATTAATACATTGTATTGGCAATTTAATCAACATCAATAAGTTACACTAAATAAGGTGTTTGCTTAAATCTTTTAAATTATAAAATTCTTTAAGATGATAAACAGCCTGAAAGGGTATATTAAATTGCACTTACAGTGCGCATATAATTTATATTGTTTACATTAGCCCAAGTCGCTGCCATTGGGTTAATATAAAAACAGGCTTTTCAGCCTGCATGAAGATAGTTTTAATCTTGACGTAAAAAACAAAATTTATAAAAATTATGAATGCAAAATTATTAGTTTCCTCTTTATTAATCATCTTTTTTTTACAAAACAGTATCGCTCAAAAGCTAAATCATTTAAAAGGCACTGCTTTCCCGAAAGATGTTTTATCGGTTACACTGTATAAAGAAAACGGCGACAGTACCACTTTTAAAAAAGTATTAAAAAAACTTAAAGGTACGGTTGTTTACCTTGATTTTTGGGCAAGTTGGTGCGGTCCATGTATCAGAGAAATGCCAAAATCTAAAAAAATTCAAGAATATTTTGTAGGGAAAAACGTTAGTTTCTTGTATTTATCTACAGACACACAACATGAAAAATGGATTGCAGGAATGAAACGGATTAATATTGCCGGACATCATTACCGGATAAAGCCCGAAGATAAAATTTTGTTTAAACGGCTTTTTAATATACCCGGCATACCGTATTATGTAATCATAGATAAAAAAGGAAATATTGCGGAACCCAGAGCCGATTGGCCTAGAGAAGAACGCGTTTTAAAACAAATTCAAAAAGTTCTAAACAAAGATATGTAACATAATGATGCTTTTTTTCGTTATAAGATTATTATAAAAATCAAGAACATTAACTAAAAATTGAATAAAATGAAACAAGCATGATTAAAATAATTATTAAATACACATAGGGGAATGATTATTTTAATCATGCGGTTCCATATGGCAAATAGAAACAATTTAAAAACAATCATATGAAAAAAACAGTAATAGCAATTATTTTTCTTGCAGGGTTTTACTTTGCAGGATTTTCGCAAATGGTAATTAAACCTGCCATTGGCATGAATTTTACAAGTTTAAGCAACGATCCGCTAAGTTATGAAACTACCGGAAGAATGGGCTGGCAAATTGGCGGTACCATTGCTATGGGCGACCAGTTTTATTTTGAACCGGGTATTTTTTGGGAAAAAAATAACTGGAATTTACAGAATATTGATCCACAAGTTCCCGAATTTAAAAATGATTTAAGCGCAATTAAGATTCCTATTTTTGTAGGAATTAATGTTGTTGGCGATGCAAACGACAACAACTTTCATATTATGGGTGGTCCTACCATGCGTATTATAACCGATGTGAATCCAGGTAGTACCGGCAAAACAAAAGACGATTTCAGCGATTTTATTTTCGGTATGGATATAGGTGCCGGAATATCAATGGGTAAAATATTCATTGATGCAGGTTACGAATGGGGACTAACCAATATTTATAAAGACGAAACCAACGACATACGCAGCCGCGGTTTTTGGCTAAATGCCGGTTTCAGACTCAAATTTTTATAATCATCTAAAAAAGACAGGTAATTTTGCCTGTCTTTTTTCTTTTCAAAAACAAAACAACTGCCAAATTAAATAATCCGGAATACCAAGACTCTGGATTAACTATTTTATAAACACTTTAAACCAATTTATCATGCAAAAATTTATTTTTACATTTATTTTATCAATCTTTATGCTCCAATCTTTCGGGCAAAACAATCCGCTTAAAGTAGAAACTTATACCTTAAAAAACGGCTTAACCGTATATCTCAACGAAGATCATACCATGCCGATGATTCACGGAATGGTAGTTGTTAAAGGAGGTGCTAAACGCGACCCCGCCGATGCCACCGGTATTGCCCACTACTTTGAACACATCATGTTTAAAGGTACCGAAGAGTTAGGCACAATCAACTATGCTAAAGAAAAAGTTTACCTCGACAGTATTTCCGATTTATACGATGATTTACGGGCAACCCAAGATAAAGACAAAAGAATGGAAATACAGAAGGAAATTAACCGTATTTCAATAGCAGCTGCCAATTATGCCATACCCAACGAACTGGATAAAGTACTCAACGAAATGGGCTCTAAAAACGTAAATGCCGGCACAAGCTACGAATCAATAGTTTACTACAACAGCTTTCCGGCAAATCAAATCGAAAAATGGATTGAACTATACAGCCATCGTTTTATGCACCCTGTTTTTCGTTTGTTTCAATCCGAATTAGAAACCGTTTACGAAGAAAAAAACATGTATGCCGATGATGCAATGGGCTTAATGTTTGAAGAATATTTAAAAAATTTCTATAGAAAAACGCCATACGGACAACAAACGATTATTGGAACCACACACGACCTGAAAAACCCTTCGCTCAGCAAAATGAAACAGTATTTTGATAAATATTATGTTGCAAAAAATATGGCTTTGGTGCTTTCCGGCGATTTTGACAGTGAAAAAATAAAACCCTTAATCGAAGAAAAATTCGGACAATGGCGAACTGGCGAAAAACCTGCCCCCTTAAACTTTAAAGAAGAACCTTTTAAAGGCAGAGAAATCGTTAAAAAACGCATGACCCCTATAAAAGTCGGATTAATTGGCTACCGTGCAATAGCCCGAAATCATCCTGATGAATTAGGTTTAGAACTTATTTCAAGTTTATTAACCAACCAATCGTCAACAGGCTTGCTTGACCAGTTGCGCAACGATAATAAACTAATGTTTGCCGGCATGTTTACCGACTTTCACGAAGAACTTGGCGGAATTATCATATTTTATGTGCCTAAAATCATTGGACAATCGCTGGGAAAAGCCGAAAAATTAGTTCTTGAACAAATCAATAAATTAAAAACCGGAGATTTTGACGATGAATTACTTCAAGGAGTTAAAATTGAGCTTAAAAAACAATACGAAAAAGATTTGGAAGATATGCGCTGGCGTGCTTATGCCATTTCCGATGCATTCCTCTACGGTGTTAGTTGGGAAAAATACCTGAATGCACCCAAAGAAATTGATAAATTAACAAAAGATGATGTAATAAACTTGGCTAATAAATATTTTACCGAAAACTATCTGGCTTTTTACTCAAAAATGGGTTTCCCGAAAAAAGACAAAATAGACAAACCACCCTTTAAACCCATTGAAAGTAAAAACTCCGAAAATAAATCGGAATATGCCAAAAAATTAGAAAATATGCCCGTTACCGATATGGCGCCACGCTTTATTGAGTTTAATAAAGATGTACTTATAAGCCAAATAAATAAAGACATAACACTTTACACCACCCCCAATCCAATCAACAACATATTTTCGGTGCGTATTGTTTTCGGAAAAGGCGATTATCAAGACCCCATACTCTCGCAAGCAGTTTCGGCAATGGAATATGCGCATCCCAAAAACATGGATTTTGAAACCTTTAAACAAAAACTGCAATTATTGGGTTGTAGTTTTTATACCTACAACTCTTTGGACAAAACCACCATTAATATAAGCGGTTTAGAAGAAAATTTGGAAGCATCGCTAAAATTAATAAATAATTTGCTATCAGATATTGCCATCGACCAAGACGATTTGCAAAAGCTTGCCGAAGATTACAAAATGAACTTAAAGTACGAAGCAAAAGATATTTATGAAAAAAGCAACGCCATAGAGCAATATGCACTTTACGGAAAAAATTCCGATTACATCAGCCGCTTAAGTCTAAAACAAGTAAAAGAATTAAAATCGGAACAATTAATCAACAAACTAAACTCGGTTTTTAAATATGCCTATGATGTGCACTATTGCGGAAAGTTAAATCCCGAAAACTTTACCGAAATATACAAAAAAACGATAAACATCAATAAGGATTTAAAGGCAAAAACACCCAAAATTGAAAAACCGCGAACAAAATACACCCAAAACACAATTCTTTTCCTTAACGATAAAAAATCGGTTCAAAGTCATATCAATATATTTATCGAAGGCGAAGTAAACGACAAAGACCATCGCGTTGCCTTATACGGCTTTAACGATTATCTCGACGGCAGCATGGCATCATTGCTATTTCAAGAAATCAGAGAATTTCGTTCATTAGCCTATGGCGTAAGCGGCAGATATTCACCTTCATTCTATTTTGATAAACCCGGATATTTTAGCGGTTGGCTTTCTACCCAAAACGATAAAACCGTCGAAGCCATAGATGTTTACACCGGCATAATTAAAGATTTACCAAAAAAACCCGAACGTATTGATGAAATTCGTAAAAATTTAACCATTTCAATCAATGCCAATCAGCCCATGTTCCGTTATAAATCGCTCAGTGTAGCAAATTGGCGTGCACAAGGCTACACCAACGACCCGCGCAAAGAGCGTTATAACAAATATTTAACATTAACATTTGATGACATTGTCGATTTTTACAATAAAAATTTAAAAGGAAAAGTATGGGCAATAACCATCGTGGGCAACCAAAAACGCTTTAATTTAGAGGATTTAAAGAAATACGGTAAAATCGAAAAAATTTCATTAAACCAATTATTTACAAAGTAATTTTATCAGGGCGGCTACGGGCTTTCCGCTCATAGTCCTCAGCCCCAAAAGCACAAAACCACTCGCCGCAAAAGGAGCTTCCGCTGGTCGCTCTTTTGCGGCGGGTTTTGTAGCTTTTGAGGCTTGTGGGCTATCCGCTTCAATCCCTGCCGCAAGCACACTCATAGCATGTAGTATAAATCTAACCTGAATTATGCATAATTCAGTCCTGCAAAACAAGCAATAAAAAAATAGACACAATTAATAAAATAAACTCCTGAAAATAAATAAAGCCTCTTTATATAGTTTTTTAAAAAAAATATTTCTACATTTATTTTATTTAACAACATAAATATTTTACCAACAAATAGGCTGCAAATATGAAAAAAACGCTAACCTTAAGTTTTCTATCAAAGCATTTTAATAAAAATATCTATTCCTTAAACAAAGAAAATAGAAAAATTATTATTCAATTTATTGTAAGTTTTTTCTTTTTTGCAATAGGAATATGGTTTTTAGAACACGAAAAAGATGAATTACAAAAAGTTCAAAATGTTATTGTAAATGCAAACAAACAATGGATAATTGCCGGATTACTATTAACACTTTTATATATTTTGCTCCAAGCACAAATGTATATTTTTTCATTTTCAGCCATCCATAAAAAAATCAGTTTCTTAAATTCATTTATCTTATTTATTAAAAGAAACTTTATCAGTGTATTTTTGCCGGCAGGAGGTATATCTTCATTAGGTTTTTATACCGGAACAATTGAAAAAACAGGGATTAAAAAGTCTCAGATACATTTTGCTTCTTCAATATATGGTTTTACAGGAATTTTTTCCGTAATTATTGTGGCTATTCCTGCTTTTATATTTTCTTTACTTCAAGGAAAATTAGATTCAAATGAATGGTTTGCACTATTTAGTGTTGTTATTATAATTGTAGCTTCCTATTTATTTTATAAATCAATAATTAAAAAAGGATTTTTCTATAATCTTATTATTAAACTTATACCGGCATCAGAGGTATTTTTGAATGATATACAAACAAGTAAAATTAATAAAAATAAATACCTGTTAACCATTTTAAGCTCTATTTTAATTGAATTTATTGGTATAGCAACGGTTTATATTGCAATGTTGGCACTTAACTATGAGCCTTCTTTATATGCAGCCACTATGGCATATTTAATCTCGGTGATATTTTTAATTGTTTCACCTTTTTTAAGAGGATTAGGAGCTGTTGAAATATCTATGTCATTTATATTGATTAAGTTAGGATACCGGAGTGAAGAAGCAATTGCTATTACACTTTTTTATCGATTTTTTGAATTTTGGCTTCCTTTACTTATCGGTCTTTTTACCTTTATATCAAAAATAAATAAAATTTTAATGAGAATATTGCCTGCAGTATTTTTAACCGTATTAGGAGTTGTCAATATAATCTCTGTTCTTACCCCTGCCATATCAGAGCGAGTAGTTCAATTAAAACATTTTATTCCAATTCAAATTATTTATGCATCAAATTATTTGGTCTTATTAATCGGTTTTTTGCTACTTATCACTGCAGTATTTTTATTAAAAGCTTTGCGAAATGCATGGTGGTTTGCTTTATCATTAAGTATTATTTCATTAATCGGACACCTTACAAAAGCCATTGATTATGAAGAATCGATTATTGCATTAGTTGTAATTGTGGTATTAATAGTATCGCGCAAAGAGTATTATGTTAAATCAAATCCTAAATTAAGAAACATAGGACTGCAAACTTCACTGTTTTTTACAGTCCTTGTTTTAATATATGGTGTTCTTGGGTTTTATTTTATTGATAAAAAACATTTTAATATGGATTTTACCATAATTCAATCCTTGCGTTATACCATCCAGAATTATTTTCTCATTGGAAGTTCAGACTTGGTACCACTGAGCTCTTTTGCCAAATATTTTATTTATTCGATAAACATAAGCGGTTTAATTTCTATTAGCATCTTAGTATATACATTAATAAAAAGGTATGTTCCTCAAAAAAATATTTCGGATGAAGAATTAACATTAGCTCATAAGCTACTGAATAAATACGGAAATTCATCTTTGGATTATTTTAAAATCTATTTTGATAAAATTATCTTTTTTTCTAAAAGTGAAAAAGCCTTTATTTCTTATAAAATTTCCGGAAGCTATGCTGTTGTATTGGAAAGTCCTGTTGCAGAAAACCCGCATGAGTTTGAAATATGTATTAAAGAATTTAATAAATATTGTTTTGAAAACGGTTTGAAAAGCATCTATTACCGTGTTTCTGAAGAATCTTTACCCATTTATAAAAAATTGCGTCTAAAAGAGTTGTTTATCGGGCAAGAAGGAATAGTCAATGTAGAAAATTTTAGTCTGTCGGGAAACAAAAGAAAATCCTTGCGCAACGCGATTAACAAAGTAAAGGCGCAAGGAAATAAAGCAGTATTGTACCAAGCCCCTATTAAAGACGGTGTATTACAAAAAATTAAATCAGTTAGCGACGAATGGCTGACAGATACAGGAAGAAAAGAGATTGTTTTTTCGCAAGGAATGTTTCTTTGGGATGAACTTAAAATGCAAACAATTATGACTATAGAAAACGAAGAAGAAAGAATTATTGCTTTTATAAATATCATTCCTGATTATGCAAAAAATGAAATTACCTATGATTTAATACGAAAAACCAAAGATGCTCCCAACGGTGCACTAGATTATCTTTTGGTAGAACTGTTCAGCTATGCCAAAACAAAACAAATTAATTTTGTAAATTTAGGTTTTGCTCCATTAAGCGGTATTAACGACCCACATACCTTCCCTGAAAAATCAATGAAATTTGCCTATGAAAAAATAAAATCATTTGCACAATATAAGGGACTGCGTGAATATAAAGATAAATTTAACCCCGTATGGTATAATAAATATTTAATCTATCAACATGATTACGATTTGTTACAAATCCCCTCCGTATTAGCCAATGTTATTAAACCGTAAATACTACTATGATTATCAAAATCATTTTTTTAAATAGCTTTTTTTTGACTATCAGCAAATTAAAAATAGTATTAAATTTAAGAAAACGAAAATCCATTTAGCAATAAACATTTATACTATCTTTGCAAAAAATATCCGGATATGATTGATCAAGAAACCGTAAATAAAATTATCGAAACCGCACAAATTGTTGAGGTTGTGCAAGATTTTGTTAATTTAAAACGGCGCGGTGTTAATTATATCGGACTTTGCCCTTTTCATAACGAAAAAACACCCTCTTTTACAGTTTCGCCGGCAAAAGGTATTTACAAATGCTTTGGCTGCGGACAAGCAGGCAATCCCGTCAGTTTTATCATGGAACACGAGCAAGTCAGTTACCCCGAAGCATTAAAATATCTTGCACGTAAATATGGAATTAGTGTTGTTGAAACCCAACAAAGCGAAGAACAAATTGAACAAAAAAATGAGCGCGACAGCATGCTCATTGTTACCGAATTTGCCCGAAAATATTTCAGCAATATACTACACAATCATCAAGAAGGAAAAGCCATTGGACTTTCTTATTTTAAAGAGCGCGGTTTTACAAAAGAAACCATTGAAAAATTTCAACTGGGTTACGCACTCGAACAACGCGATGCATTTACACAAGAAGCCCTAAAAAAAGGCTATAAACTAAAATACCTTACCGAAACCGGATTGAGTATTGATAAAAACAATTATCGCTTTGACCGCTTTGCCGGTCGAGTAATGTTCCCTATTCACAGCCTTGCAGGTAATACCATTGCTTTTGGCGGGCGTATCTTGAAAAAAAATGAAAAAACCGCCAAATACTTAAATTCACCAGAATCGCCTATATATCATAAAAGTAAGGTGCTTTACGGTATTTATTTTGCAAAAAAAAGTATTGTCAAACATGATAAATGCTATATGGTAGAAGGTTATACCGATGTAATTTCAATGCACCAAGCCGGAATTGAAAATGTAGTAGCATCATCGGGCACCTCACTTACCGAAAATCAAATAAGTTTGGTAAAACGCTTTACCAACAACCTCACCATACTTTACGATGGTGATGCTGCAGGTATAAAAGCTTCTTTTCGCGGTATTGATATGATTTTAGAACAGGAAATGAATGTTAAAGTTGTTCTTTTTCCTGATGGAGAAGACCCCGATTCATTTTCGCATAAATTAAGCAAAACCGAGTTTAAAGAATATATTGAAAATAACGAACAAGATTTTATTAAATTTAAAACCTCCCTCCTACTCGAAGATGCACAAGGCGACCCCATAAAACGTTCACGCTTAGTATCGGAAATTGTCAGTTCTATTGCCGTAATTCCGGATGCAATTACACGCGGCATATACATTAAAGAGTGCAGTAAATTGCTAAATGTTCCTGAAGATGCCTTATACTCCGAAACAAATAAGCGAATATTTAAAAAACGGGAAACAGAACGTAAAAATAAATTCAACAAAGCGCAACAAGAAATTAAACAAAACCAAAGCACTGCAATACCAAGCTTTGTTGAAGATGTGTTTGCCGAAGTAAATGAAAAAGAACTAATTTCTTTGTTACTGAATTTTGCAAATCATGAATTATTCTCCATTCAAGACGAAGCAAGTTTTACTTCAAAATCCATCACTGTTGCCGACTATATTACTTCGGAAATATTAAACGATGATTTAGAGTTTAAAAATCTGATGTACAAACAAATTTTTGAAGATTATATTAATGCTTTGCGCAACGGAGAACAGCTTGACGAAAAACATTTTGTAAATCATAGTGATGTAAAAATTCAAAAAATTGCGGCAAGTTTACTTAGCCAAAACTATAAAACCAGTGCAATCTGGGAAAAAGGCGGTAAAAAATTAGAAACAACCGAATCAAAATTAAAAGAGGTTGTACCCAAAGCAGTTAGTGCATATAAATTAAAAGTTGTTCAAAAAGCCATTAAAGAAAACGAAGAGAAAACTAAAGAAGCCGGCAATGATATGGAAAAAATAAAAGTTTTATTTGAACAAAAAGATATTTTATTAGAACTTAAAAAAGATTTAGGACAACAAACCGGATATAGAATTGTTTTCTGATATAAAAAAAAACCACACTTATCAAAATCGTTTCTTTTTTTGACTAAAAATTTATAGTTTTAGTGCAAATTCGCTTTTATTTTAATGCAAAATCAAAAACTACATAAAAATTTAAAACTTTTAACTGAAAATATTATTGATACAGGACTGGTAACAGGTAGTTTACTTGGTTTATTAGTATTTATTTTTAGTTTAATAAATTATAAAAGTGTTGGATTACGAATAGCTTTTGTATCTAACTTTTTTGTAATTATCATCCTTTTGCTAATAACTTATTACCGAAAAAAGCTATCGACAAACTTTAAAGCAACAATTATAATACTATCCTTATTATTATTAGTTTTTACAAATGTCATTGCATTGGGCACAAGTTCGGCAAGTCAAGCATTCTTAATTTTAATCCCTCTCTATTCCTTAATCTACCCTTCAAAGAAAGTTATTTCTATTTATGCATTTGCTGTATTAATATTCATAGGTATTGGTGTTCTCTTTAACCTAGGGTATATACAGCTATCTATAGACTTAAATTCAAGAAATTTATTATTAGTTACATGGGTTTTAAACATTTTAAGTATTACGATTGTTTCATTTGTCATAATAATTACAATATTGCACTTTCAAGATGAATATCACCGTTTAATAAGTAAGTTGGAGAAAAAAAATAACAAGCTATCAGAACAAGAACTTTACTTTCGTGAGATATTTAATAACACGATGAATGCCATAATTGTATATTCACCCGATGCAGAAATTTTAGATGTAAATGATACCTTTTTACAAATGTACG
>Ga0256840_1004455_pt1 | contig 10500 bp, 9 predicted proteins | sample 355202metaG_FD_185969 | JGI IMG/M metagenome (GOLD analysis project Ga0256840, IMG submission 185969) | Hydrothermal vent microbial communities from Mid Atlantic Ridge, Atlantic Ocean - 355-202 | ecosystem: Environmental > Aquatic > Marine > Hydrothermal vents | place: Atlantic Ocean: Mid...
GTATCCATCAGTTAAAGAAGTTGGTTCTGGAGTTATAATGATAATTCTAACGTCGGTACTTGCAGCAAAAGTTAAAACACTTTTATGAATACCTGCCCCTAGGTCCAACAAGGTAAAGTCATAGGCCTTTAGGATGTCATTTAATTTTTGAGTCAAAATAAACTGGACCTCGCTTTCATACTCCAATAATTCTGGAATGCCTGATGCCGCTGGTATAAGATCCAAAGAGTGTGCAGTTGATTCCAAGTTAACTATTATATCTTTAGAACGTACTTCTTCACTTAATAAATCTTTTATGTTTCTTTTAGGAGTGATGCCTAGTAAAACGTCTATGTTGGCAAGTCCTAAATCACAATCAATAATAAGCACTTTTTTGTTTAACTCATACAAAAAATAACCAAGATTTAAAGTTAAATTACTTTTCCCAACCCCACCTTTACCACTTGCTACGGAAATAGTAATAGTTTTTAATTCGTTCATCTTATTCATACTAGTTTAATCCGAAAATAAAATCCTTTTTTCTTCTTGATTAACAGCCACTTCTTGCAAATCTTCTTGGAGATAATAGGAAGTCAAATAAAATTGATTTTTACCGTTTCTTTTTGCCTTGTACAAATTATCATCTGCAATTTTAAATAACACGTCTTTTTCTATGGATCCAACTCCAGCATAGACCACTCCACCGCCGGAGATGGTCACCTGCAAAACGTGTTGATCTATTTTAATTTTCAACTCCTCTACTGCCAATAAAATTCTTTGGCCAACCTTATAGGCTTCTTTATAACTCATTTGGGGCAAAATAACCCCAAACTCTTCACCACCAATTCTACACGCATAATCTTGCATTCTCAAACTTTTTTTTATAGCTTTAGCTACGTTTTGCAAAACCAAATCACCTGTTTTATGGCCATAAGTATCATTTATCTTTTTAAAATCATCAATATCCAAGATAAACAAGGCTAAAGGAAAGTTATACTTAGCAACACGAGCCAATTCTCTAGCTAAAGTTTCTTCAAAAAATCTTCGATTATACAAAGACGTCAAAAAATCAATATACTTATACTGGTCTAATTCTCCAATCAATCTTAACAAACTGTGGGCAAAAACAAATTCTTTTTTTTTGATTTCCAACACCCACCAAGAACTTTGCACCTTTTCCACCATCTTTTTGATCTCGTCAAGATTGCAAGACTTATTCAAAAAAGTAAACAAAATATATGCGCTTTCTTCAGAAAGATTGCCTTCTTTGATCTTTCTTTCCAAGACGTATAGTTCTTGTAATATTTTTTTTTGTTCAAATCCGTTATTATCCACTTTTAATCTTCCATTTGTTTTAAATAAATCAAATATTCTTTAATCAAACTATCTAAATTTCCATCCAAAACTTCTGCCACATTACTCGTTTCATAATTGGTCCGATGATCCTTAACCATTTGATAGGGATGCAAAGTATAGGTTCTAATTTGATGTCCAAAAGAAATCAAACCTTTTGTCTCGTATTCTTTTTGTTTTTGAGCTTGTCTTTGATTAAGCTCTCTTTGTAAAAGTTTGGCCTTTAAGATTTTTAAGGCAATTTCTTTATTCTTAAACTGAGAACGCTCGTTTTGGCACTGAACGACGATCCCTGTAGGTTTGTGAACGATTCTAATGGCAGAGCTCGTCTTATTAACGTGTTGTCCCCCAGGACCTCCTGCCCTAAAGGCTTCGATCTCCAAGTCGTCTTCCTTAAGTTCAATTTGAACCTCACTGCTTTCATAAGGATATACGTCAATAGAGGCAAAAGAAGTGTGTCTGCGTTTGGAGGTGTCAAAAGGAGAAATTCTAATTAATCTATGCGTGCCTTTTTCACCTTTTAACAATCCATAACTATAATCACCTTTAACATGCAAAGTCACACTTTTAATTCCTGCTTCGTCTCCACTGAGGTAATCTAAATATTCTACTTTAAAACCTCGTTGTTCTGCCCAGCGCAAGTACATTCTAAGCAACATCTCCGCCCAATCCTGAGCTTCAATTCCACCTGCTCCAGGATGAATTTCCAAAATGGCCTCAGCTTCATCTTCTGGTTCACCCAGTAAAAACTCCACTTCTAACTGGGCCAATCTGGAACTCAAAACGTCTAAAAGATCTTTAACCTCACTTAAACCTTCTGCTTCACCATCTTTGGCCAACTCCCACCAAAGAAGCAATTCTTCTTTTTTGGCCAAAATATCTTTGATCTTATTTAAACTGTCTTCAAGTTGTTTTTTTTGTTTAAGCAGTTCTTTGGCTTGAAGATGATCATTCCATATCTTTGAATTTTCCAATTGTTTGTTAATTTGATCCAATTTGGTCTGTTTGGCCTCTAAGTCAAAGACGCCTCCCAAACAAGTCTATTTTTTGAGTAATATCTTTGACGCGTTCCTGTATCTCGTTAAACTCCACCATTTAAAACCACTCCATAACTCCGACGATAAAAAATTATTCCTAAAAATATTAAAATCAACCCAAAAGGAAAAGTATAGAAGAAGATAAAATATCTATTAAAAAAACTTTTACTTGCAATAGCTTTAACTCTAGCTTGAATGTGTCCCCGCTTAAATATCCCCAATGAAACCATAATATTTCCGCGTGGATCAATAATGACACTGATCCCACTATTGGTCGCACGCACCAAATATCTTTGCTGCTCTATAGCTCTTAATACAGCCAAGTAAAGATGTTGGTATGGAGCTGAAGTTTGGCCAAACCAAGCATCATTGGATATATTAATCAAAATATTTCCTCCCTGTTTAACCCGTTTTTCAGCCAAAGCTGGAAAAATAGCTTCATAACAGATAAGCACCCCAAGGGCAAGGTTCTTGTTTAGATACAAGGGAGATACCACTTTACCAGGCGTAAACTCTCCTACTCCTGCAGAAAAAAAACCAAATAATGGCTTTAAAAAAGAAAACGGAATGTATTCTCCAAAAGGAACCAATTTTTCTTTTTCATAAAAACCAAGGACTTGACCTTGGGCATTTAACAAATAGGCCCTATTAAACAACAAATAATGGTCTTTACTCACGAATTTATATCCAGGAGCGCCAAAAAGCAAATTCACTTGAGTTAAACGCACAAATTGTTTTAACTGATTAGAAAGGGAATTCACCTCTTGAAAGTAAAAAGGCATACAGGTTTCTGGCCAAACGATCAAATCAGGTCTGCGGACAAAATGAGAAAGTTTAATGTACGTATGCAAGGTATTTTTCTGAAACTTTTCATCCCACTTGTGCTCCTGTTCAATACTTGCCTGCACAAGGCCAACGTTTAAACTATGCGTTCCAGATAAATTTAGAGGAAAAAAGTTTACCCCTATCAAAAAAAGAATAATTCCAACCACCCCCAGCCAATATTTTTTATTTAAAGACCAGAAACAAAGCAAAATTATAAAAAAAGCAAATCCATTTGCCCCTACCAACCTTAATATTTGCAAACAATAAGGATAGGGGGCAAAACATACGGCTAAATCTACCCAGGGAAATCCAGAAAATAAAAACTCTCTTATTATGGCTAAGCCCATCCACAAACTAGCGCCAAACCAAGATAACTCAAAAAAAGACAAATAAGGTCGAACCCAGCTGATGATTAGAGCATAGACCAACACGTAAAGCCCTAAATATAACCCCATTAATATAGGAAAACAAAAAGAAACCAACAAAGGTATCCCACCGTAAACGTAACAAGGATAATACAACCAGTACAACACACCAGCAAAACCTAAACTAGAAAACAAGTAAATAACTTTCCAACGTCTTTTAGTAAGAATACTATGATGCAAAATGATAAGTAAAATTAAAATAAAAGGGGGAAAGTTGAACCAAGGATTGGGATAGGCAAAAAAACAAAGACCAATAATGGCTAAGGCTGAAAAAAAATAAAACCCAAAAAGGTTAATCTTGCTCAACATACACTTTGATCCAATGGACGTACTTAGGATCAGCTTGCTCTACGACAAATTTTAATTTACCTTCTTTATATTCTTCACCTCTTTGCGGAACGTGCCCTGTTTTTTCACTTAAATATCCTCCTAAAGTATCTACTTGATCTGAACGTAAATCAACGCCTAAGCTTTGATTAAAGTCTTCTAAACTAACGCGACCTGCCACTCTATAAATTTTGTCAGTTTGTCTAAAAATTTCTTTAGGCTTAGGCAGATCATACTCATCTTCTATTTCACCTACGATCTCTTCCAAAATATCTTCCATGGTAACCAGACCGGCAGTGCCACCATATTCATCTAAGACAATGGCCATGTGGATTTTATGGGCTCTTAACTCCAATAAAAGCTCGCGCAATCTCTTTTCTTCAGCAACAAAATAAGGAGTCCGCATTATGGAAGATATGTTAAGATGTTCCTTATCTAAGTAATACATTTTCAATAGATCCTTGGCATGAATTATGCCTATGATCTGATCCTTTGTGTTTCTATAAATGGGAATTCTCGAATGTCCACATTCAATAACTTTTTTCACGACTTCATCAATATTTTGAGTAATTTCTGCGCAAATCATTTCTGTCCTGGGAATTAAAATTTCTTCTACTGTTTTCTGGTTCAAGCGCAAAATGTTTACCATCATCTGATATTCGTCAGGACGAATTAAGCCATTTTTTTGGGCTTCGTCTAACAATTTTTTAAAAGAATCCTTTTCTTTATTAAAAATATTTTTAACCCACTGCAAAAACTTAATCTCGCCTGGATCGTCCAAAAGCTCCTCCTTTTTTCACTTTCTTTAATCTAATTTAACTTATCTTTTTCTTTAAGTTTTTTTCTATACAATTCTAAATACTTCTCAAACAGCCAATCAACCAATTCTTCATACCCTTTATTTTCTTCTAAGGTAATCCATTGGATCTTAGTTGGTTCTAGAAGTTTAGCCCGGGCAAGAAATTCTAGTCCCAAAAACACGTAATCTGCATCCTCCGCAAAATAAACCTTTTTTAACTTGGCCAAAAAAAGCAACCTATTTAGCCTAGAAGGAACCAATTCGGGATTAAATTCTAAAGCAAGGAACAAGTAACTTTTATCCTTTAGCTTTTTAAATTGAGAAAAAAGTTTTTTCTTCATTCCCAATCTTATACCTCCGCCAGAGATATCTTCTAAATAAATATCTGCTTGACCATCCTGAACAGAATATTCAGCCCACGGCTTTCCCCACTGCTCCACCTCCGTGCTAAAGCCACTATTTTCATCCTGACTAGCAAGCCAAAGCTGAATTCTTTGAACGTATTCAGATGGCAATTTGACCCGCAAAAACTTCCTTTTTTGACCCAAAAAAATTTGATCCGGAAAATTTACCTTGAGAACGTAAAGTTTTTGAGCATTCATTTCGGAGTCAACTATCTTAGTCTTAAAGTGATAATAAATAGCATCTAGATCATCTATTTTGCTAATCTTAAAAAAACAAATAATATCTTTATTTACCCACATGTAATTTACCTTAATGTAATAAGGAAGTTCAATCCACAAGAAATTTTCATCAAATTTTATCAAAGTAGTAGAGATATAATTTTTGCTACTTCCTGAAAACATAAGATCAATTTTAATCCTATAAGTCAAAATTTCATCTAATATTTTTTGAATTACCTCTTTATCTGTAATGGCTGAAACATTATATTTATTTTGATTATTTTTCAAAATATAATAAAACGTAGAAAACAAAGTTATGATCAGTAAAAAAATTAAAAAATACCCTAAATAGGATAATACGTTATTATTCAAACCAGAAGTATGAAAGTAAGGAGCCATATACTCAAAAGGATTATTGACAATATAAAAGTTCATGCGCAAAATCACAATTTTGTAAAGATGAGTTTAAAATAGCAAGGTGTAAATCAGCCTGAGAAGCATAAAAAAACTTTTTTTTCAACTTCCAATCTTCAATTAAAAAGACAGTCCAGCCAAATTGTTTATCTACTTCAAAAGCAAGATTTAAAAACTTTTCTTTCCAACTAAGCGGAACTACTTTTACTGCTTTTCGGGCAAAAACCGACTTATACAAGGGATCTTTTTCTTGTTTTAATTGGTTAAAGAGATTTGAAAAATTCCTATCCTTAAACAGTTTAGAATAGAATTTACTTTTTAAATTGGTTCTAAAAAAATCGTAACTATTTTGAGGAGCTAATTTCAAACTACAATTGTAAAGAGCAGTTTTGTTTTGATCAAGATAGCTAAACAAAATGTATAGCCAATACAAATTTTTGGCAACTTCTTTAGTTTGATCGGATCTGGCAAAGAACAAGCTAGATCGATTTAAGTCTATTTTGGCGTCACAAAATCTACCTCGTAAAAAATCATTGATAAACTTATAACGATACTTATAGGCCAATTTTATTTTATCAACATTATTAACGTAAGGATAAGGCGATTTGCTTCTAGCACACGCCATTAAAGCAATCAACGTGGATATAACTAAAAGGTATCTCATAAAATAAAAAACTTAAGGCTTAGGTGGTGCGTATTCTTTAAATAATTGATCTTTTTGTTTAAAAGGCCAAACTTGATAAAAACTAGCCAAAAGGTCACTACCAAGACGCAACGTATATTCTGTTTGTATTTTTAAGAGATAAATATCTTTAGAGGCTTTTTTAATTTCACCGGTAATGTATTTGGTATCGTCCAAAATGGGATCAATTTTAGTCTTTAAGAAACGCAAATCCCTAACAAAAAGAGTGGCATTTTGAATGGTATTTTTTAACTCCTCTTCTAACGGACCAAGGCCATTAATAACTTCTGTTGCATTTTGCAAAGTATTATCTACAGTAACTATCAAATTGTTTATATGTTCAAGCAGTCTATCTACTCTTTCTACAGGACGCTTGTCTTCGGTTAAGTAATAGATTAAGCCTTTCTCAGAAAGCAATTTATCGGTAATTTTTACCAAATTGGCACTCACCTTTTCTAAGTTAAAAATAGTTTTTTGCATACTTGCATTTTTGTCCAAAAACTCATCAGTCATTTTTCTTATGTTGGCAACTATTTTTTTGGCATCAGCAATAACGGGTTGGGCATCAGCAACAATTTCTTTTATTCCAGCTACCTTGGCCAGCTTTATGGTAGATTTGGGAGGCAAGACAGGACTTTTTTTACTTCCAGGAATTACCTTAAGGTATGGATTACCTATAATTCCCTCTTGATCTAAAATAACTTGCGTATCTTGACGAAACCACTTCTTATATCTTTCTAAGACCCTGATTTTAATTTTAATATAGTCAATCTGGGTCAAATATAACTCCACGACCTCACCAATTTTAAACCCTGACAACTTGACAGGAATTCCCCGTTCAATATTTTCACCTGATTGAGCAATAACGTAATAAGTTATTCTCTTGGAGAAAAGATCCTTTTTAATCCCTAAGTAAATCAAAACAAATATAGATAAAAATAAAAAAACTATACCTATTAAACCAACTAAAAAGTCAAAGTTTCTATCTAGATTATTTATGCTCATAATTGTCTTTAACTTAAATAAATTTTCTTAAAACTGTTATTGTTTAATAAAAAATTATCATTTTTTTCTGCTAAAATCCATAAAAAAATATCTTTATCTAAAAAATCTAATATTTTCATAGTTAATGAAAATTCTTCTTCACTAATCCCGTCAATAAAAATAATGCTCGGTTCTATGGTTAAAGCTCTTAAAAACATACACTTAAAAAGCTCTAAATCAGTCAATTCATGTTTATATACCCACAACAAGTCATTAATTTTTAGCCATTTTATAATATTCTTAAACTTTTCATAACACTTAGACAACGATATATTATATTTGTAAATTAACACAAAAAAAATATTTTCTATAACATATAAATTGCTAACAAAAGGCAATTTTTTACTAATTATACCATACTCTTTTTTAGATAAAGAAATAAGATCAAACACATAATTTTTTTTACGCTCAGCATCTGTTATAAACAAGATATCTTTCTTATATCCATATACAATAATATCATCAACCAAAAAACTTGCATCATTTTTGTTATTTTTACACATATAACTATAAATATTTTTTTATAATTATTAAATAAAATTCATAACTAAAAAAAAAGTAAATATGGTAATGAGACTTAAATTTACAATATGTTTCATAATGGCATTTATTTCTAAACTATAAATATATAGACCATTTTTAACAGATAATAATGCCATGAAAAAAGATATTATAACAACCTTTAATGAAGTTCGAATTATATCAAACAAACCAACATAATTTACAATTTGTATTATATAATTTTCATATGTTATATGATGCAAAAAACCAAGCAAAATATATCCGCCGAGTAATGAAAATAATATAAAGTAAAAATTAAGAATCAATGCAGATATGCTAAAAGATAAAATTTTAGGCAAAAACAAAGATCCTTCTGGTATAGCATCAAAGAACAAATATGTATTTAGCTCTTGATTATTTTTTAAATAAGCAACTTCGAGCATAGATCTAATAGCAGAACGCATTAGCAAAATTATAGAAACTATAAATGGACTTAACAAGTGAAAAATAGACTTAACAATAAACTCACCAATTCTATCATAACTATTTAAATTAGTCAAAATATTTAAAATAACATTTATTAGAAAACCTCCAACAATAAAGCCACTAAAAACAACATATAAAAAATTTTTTACAGTGTTATTATATAATTCTCTTAAAAGTATCCTAAAATTTAATCTATTAATTAATGAGAAGTTTATCTCACGTCCGACCTTAAATAAAAATAAAACTAATTGAATATAAATATTAAAAAAACTTATAATAATCCGTCCTAAATTAATAACAAGCTTTTCTATCATTGTAGGATGATCCTTCAAAAAACTCTATTTTTTGAAGAACGATAAATCATAAACAACACCTTACTGCACAATTTTATTATGTATATACATACTGTTTTGGAAAAAGACTTAACTGCAAAAAGTCAAAAAGTACACCTTTGAATCAAACAGTAGCTTATAACTAATTAAAATTACTCATTATTTAAACTTTATTAGTATCTAGAAAAAAAATTTTTGCTAAAATATCTAAAAATTTATTGGCTTTTTGTAGCTGAGCCCTTTAAGTTATTTTTTTTAAATATACTTCCAAACACTGAATAGCTGCGGGCGTAACTCCAGATATTCTGCTGGCCTGACCAAGGGTGCGTGGTTTTATTTTGCTCAATTTTTCTTTAATTTCTCTGGATAGTCCAGGGACTTGAGAGTAATCAATATCGGCAGGTAGTTTTTTTCTTTCCAGCTTTAAAAAATTATTGGCCAATTCTTGTTGGCGTTTGATGTAGCCTTCGTATTTGACCATAATTTCTACCTCTTCCAGGATAGATTCAGAAAAATTTGCAAGCTCAGGCCAAAAAATTTTTAAGTCTGTTATGCTCAATTGAGGTTGACGCAAGACGTCAGCTAAACAAACCTTTTTTTTGGGCAAAGAAGCCCCAATCTGCTCCAACTTATTTATGGTCACCTTATCTGGTCTAATTTCTATCTCGTTTAAAGCCCTGTAAAGTTCTTGAATACGTTTTTGTTTGCGCAAAAACGTATTCCACTTTTCGTCGTCAATAAGACCAAGCTCCCGTCCAAGAGGAGTTAGACGCTGGTCTGCATTGTCTTCGCGCAACAACAATCTGTATTCTGCCCTGGAGGTAAACATCCTGTACGGCTCTTCTGTGCCTTTGGTTACTAGATCGTCAACCAGCACGGCCACGTAAGCCTGATCCCGACCAAGAATAAATTCTTCTAACCCATTTAGCTGACAAAAAACGTTTAAAGCGGCCCAAAGTCCTTGAGCTGCTGCTTCTTCGTATCCAGACGTGCCGTTAATTTGACCAGCGCAAAATAAACCAGCAACTTGCTTGGTTTCCAAACTAGGTTTAAGTTGGGTTGGAAAAACAAAGTCGTACTCTATGCCATAACCAGGGCGCAAAATAATAGCCTTTTCCAAACCAGGAATGGTCTTTAGCATTTGTTTTTGAACGTCTATGGGCAAGCTGGTCGGAATGCCGTTGGGATAGACCTCAGGACTGTTTAAGCCTTCTGGTTCAACAAAAATTTGATGTCTTGACTTGTCTGGAAATTTAACCACCTTATCTTCTATAGAAGGACAATAACGCGCGCCAATCCCTTTGATTACGCCTTGAAACAAAGGAGAGCGATCAAAACCCTGGCGAATAATTGCGTGCGTTTCTTCGTTGGTATAAGTTATGTAGCAAGGCAGTTGAGGCAAAGGTTGACAAGAATAGTAAAAGCTAAAGGGACGGATTTTTTCATCACCCGGTTGAACCTCCAACTTGGAAAAGTCAATGCTTTGTTTCAACAACCTGGGCACTGTACCCGTTTTGAGCCTGCCCAAGCGCAATCCCAACTCTTTTAAACTGGCAGATAAACCCTGACTTGCAGGATCTCCAAACCTGCCGCCGGGGTAGTGCTCAAGGCCAACGTGAATAAGCCCCTGGAGAAACGTCCCTGTAGTCAACAAAACGGTCTTGGCCCAAATT
>Ga0256840_1004456_pt1 | contig 10497 bp, 9 predicted proteins | sample 355202metaG_FD_185969 | JGI IMG/M metagenome (GOLD analysis project Ga0256840, IMG submission 185969) | Hydrothermal vent microbial communities from Mid Atlantic Ridge, Atlantic Ocean - 355-202 | ecosystem: Environmental > Aquatic > Marine > Hydrothermal vents | place: Atlantic Ocean: Mid...
AAAAAATAAGCTAGCGCCCTTTCAGGGCGCTTTGACAGTATAAATTCTAGTAAAACATGATTGCATCCACCCCTAAGTTAGCGACTATGGTGGGGGCACAGACCAAGGGACAAAAATTGGTTAAACCCCTTCGGCCACCACCTCTTTTACGTCAGGAATCATTTTCTTTAACAAGTTTTCTATACCAGCTTTTAGCGTGATAGTTGCCGAGGGACAGCCACTGCATGAACCTTGCAATAATACTTTGACGATACCATCATTATAAGAGTGAAAGCTAATGGCGCCTCCGTCTTGCTCAACCGCAGGCTTGATGTATTCTTCTAAAATCTGCTTGATTTTTTCTTCTATGTCACTACCCGTTGTTGCTGATGTTTCTAATTTTGTTTCTTTAACAACCTCTTGATAAGCTTCTGTTATAAGTGGTCTGCCCGATTCTAAATAAGATTTAATATGCGCCTTCAGCTGATGCTGAATCTCAAGCCAATCCACTTGGCTAGACTTTGTAATGGTGATAAAATTGCTTAAGTAAAAAACCCTTTCTACATGATCAAACCCAAATAGCTCTTTTGCCAATGGCGCATGTTCTGCGCTGGCAGCATCAGGAAAATCATAACTTTTTCCTTCTGGCACAAGCATAAAATTAGCCACAAATTTTAAGGAATTTGGGTTTGGGTTAGCCTCTAAATATATGTTTATAAGGTTATTGGTAGTTTCCATGAGTTGAATTATAAAAGTTCTGTTTTAAAAATACAAAGGTAGTAATAAAACGGAGTAACTATTTTAATGTTCCATTCTTTTGGAGGGTTTAGGAAATTATTCCCCAATATCACCTATTTCCACGCCTTCAGAGTAGGCAACTTGAATGTTGTTGGCAGAAAATGCCGCTTTCATTCGTTCGTTTACCGCATAGGTCACACTCCAATAATCATTGGGATGACAATACGGGCGTACCGCTAAAACTATATTGTGGCTATCAAAGGTTTCGATGCCAATTTCGAGTGGTGGGTCGGCTAGCATTTTTGGAGTGCCCACCAGTGCCTCAGAAATTACCTTTTTTACTCGTGGAAAACTCTCGCTATAGGGCATTGTGATATTTAATTCTAACCTAATGAAATCAGTTTTAGAAAAGTTAGTAACAATACCATCAGTAATTTGGCTGTTGGGTATAATTAATGTTTTATGCCCTGGAGTTGTGACAATTGTATTGAATATTTGTATTTCATCTACTTGCCCAAATCGCTCATCAATCATAATCCAGTCGCCAGCTTGGTAAGGTTTAAAGACAAGGATGAGCATCCCAGATGCAAAATTTCCCAAACTTCCCTGTAGTGCCATTCCCACTGCAAAACCTGCCGCAGCTAGTATGGCTACAAACCCAGAGAGGTTGATGCCAATGATACTCACAACAATAAAAATCACCGTAACCTTTAGTATTACACTCACGATGGAAAGCATAAATGGTCTGATGCTGTCGCTGATGCCAGTTTTTTCTAGGCCAATAGCCATGAGGGAACTTAGTTTTTTGACAGCTTTCATGCCTATCCAAAGAATGGCAATTGCCAATAAAAAACCAGGGGCAAATTCTATGACCGCTTCTACTGCTTGTGTAATATATTTTTCGTAATCAAAGTTGTCTAGCATGGCATAACTATTTACAAGGTAGCGTCGTATGAAAGTTTAGTAGCTCAAATTTAATTAATTTTGTTTAAAATCATATTTTGCAGATAGTTTTCAAACCTACTATACCTTGTAATGAAGAGAATTCTTATTATTATAGTCCTTGTATTTTTATACGGCAGCAATATTATTGCTTCCTCCATAAGGCTTTCCTCAAAAAGTAGAATAAGTGTTATCACGGCGGATCCTGGACAGGAAGAACTCTATACGGCTTTTGGTCATAGCGCCATCAGGGTTTTCGACCCTGAAAACCAAATAGATTATGCATTTAACTATGGCGTTTTTGATTTTAACCAGCCCAATTTTTACTTAAATTTCACCAAGGGGCATTTGAATTATATGCTCGGGGTATCAGATTTTAAACGGTGGGTTTACCAGTATGAATATTATAACCGGTCGGTATTTGAGCAAGAACTAGACCTATCCCAAGAACAAAAACAAGCCATTGTTGATTTTCTGACTAACAATGCGCTACCTGAAAACAAATTTTACCTCTATGACTACTTTTATGATAATTGTGCGACAAGAGTGTGGGATGTATTTGAAAAAGTATTCAAAGAAGATTTAATCTTTGATGAAAAGTATGTGGAAACTGGACATACGTTCAGGACATTTGTTGACTCCCTTACGTTACAACAGCCATGGGGGGATTTTGGAATTGACCTATGCCTTGGGCTGCCAATCGACAAATATGCCAGCGCTCATGAGTATATGTTTTTGCCGGAATTTGTAAGGCGGTCATTGGAAAAAGCAACCCTAAAAGGAGAAAATGGCTTCAAACCAATTGTGAAAAAATCAACGGTTTACTTTCAATCACAACCTAAAAACTCTTTTGTAGAGGGGCAGGTTTTCACCCCAAATTTAGTCTTTTGGTCTTTGTTTGTGCTAGTGGCTGTTATTACTTTTTTGGGGTATAGGAAAGAAAAAATCAAAAAAGGAATTGATGTAACACTTTTTGGAATTTTTGGGTTGATTGGTCTCTTCCTATTTGCTCTTTGGGTAGCAACAGATCATAAAGCAGCATCAAATAATATGAATTTATTATGGGCGATTCCCTTACACCTACCAGTTGCAATTTTGTTATTGAAAAAGAAGAAACCATCATTTTTAAAATCCTATTTTTTATTCACGGCAGTTTTGATGGTACTATTGGTTATGCTTTGGAAATGGATTCCGCAGGGATATAATGCTGCTTTCATGCCAATTGCTTTAACCCTTGGATTACGGGCGCTCTATGAGTATTATTGGTTAAGCAGACAGCAGAAATAAATTGCCCTCACCCCCAAATCTTAGTTCCCTCTGTACAGTTCTTACACATCTCAATTTCAGTGCGAGATTTCAGTAGCGATGCCCTGAAAGTTTTGTAGTCATCACTTTTCCAAAGCTTGGCAAATGGTTCTTGGCTCACGTCACCCAAGCGATGGTGCGCATCTTTGTCAAAACAGCAAGGCACTACCTTGCCATCCCAAGTAATGACACAGGAATGCCACATTTTCCAGCAGTGATTGAGTAGCTTATTTTTGATGGAATAGGTGCCGTCACTATTTTTTTTGTAGCGGGAATACTGATCGATGGTTGGAATTAAATCAGAGCCATTTTTATAATCATAAATTTGAGCGGTCTTTAAGCCCACTTCATCTACGCCCAGTTCTTTGGCGAGTTTTTGCACTTCAGCAATTTGATGTTCGTTGGGTTTTACCACCAAAAACTGAAAAACAACATGCGGTGTTGTTGACTTCAAAGCCTTTTTCCACTTGATGATATTCTTTGTTCCTTCAATCACCTTTTCTAGTTTTCCTCCTATTCTGTATGATTGATAAGTCTCTTGCGTGGTGCCATCAATAGAAATAATGAGGCGGTCTAACCCCGATTCCACCGTTTTTTTAGCCACCGCATCATTCAGGTAATGCGCATTGGTGGAGGTAGCAGTATATATATATTTTGAGGAGGCATACTTTACCAATTCTAAAAATTTAGTATTCAGAAAGGGCTCTCCCTGAAAATAAAAAATCAAATAGAGCAAGGTGCTTGCCAATTCATCCATCGTTTTTTTAAACAAATCAGCTTCCAGCATTCCTGTAGGGCGAGTGAAAGATCGCAATCCACTTGGACATTCAGGGCAGCGTAAATTACAAGAGGTAGTGGGTTCAAAAGAAATGCTCAGCGGCATCCCCCAATGTGTTGGGTTTTTGGTAATCTTCGAAACCATATAACTGATTACTACTTTTATAGCATTCCAAAACCGTTGAGGCGTTAGCTTTGAGATGAAATTTAGTCCGTCTGTTAGGTTGTTGTTCACTAGAAAAATATTGAGTTACGCAAAGATAGTGAATATGTTTTCAATGTTTATCAAGGGGCATGACCCCTTGTAAATATAAACGGGGTAAAGCGAAACCCACTTTACCCCGTTTGATAAGGATGTCTCTTTTGAAACTAAAAAGCATAACCACCATTCTCAATAAGAATGTTAGCCACTCTTCTTCTCGCTTCTTTCAAATTCCAAGGATCTATTTTAGTAAATCGTTTTAACCCAAGCAACATCACCCGCATTTCATCACCATCAGAGAAAGCAAACAAAGCTTCTTTTCCGGCGTTGTTAACAATATTTACCGCATGATGTAAGTTGATTTTAGCCATGTCGATTTGACCTGCGCAAGCCTCTTCTCCTTTCATTCCAACTAGTTTTTCAACACGTAGAAGGGTTGATTCGGCAGCATATATTTCAATAAGCATGTCTGCAACATTCATTAGAATCTCTTGCTCGTCGCCAAGTTTTGCTTCCAGTTTTTTGACGGCTCCGCCAGACACCATCAACGCTGCCTTTTTTAAGTTTTTAATAACTAGCTTCTCTTTGGCAAACAAAACGGTATTGTCTATTGAAGCAAAATCAGGAACAGAAGTCAATTCTTTTTGAACCGCCCAAGCAGGACCCATCAAATCTAATTGACCTTTCATCGCTCTTTTAATCAACATATCTACAATCAGAATACGATTGATTTCATTGGTACCTTCATAGATTTTTGTAATTCGTGCATCTCTATACGCACGTGCCATTGGTGCATCTTCGGAAAATCCCATGCCACCATAAATTTGAACGCCCTCGTCTACAATATATGCGAGCACTTCAGAGCCATGCACCTTGCTGATAGAACATTCAATAGCAAATTGCGCAATTCCTTTTAGTTTTGCTTCATTTTTCTCCATGCCACCTGCCACTAAGGCATCAGTTTTATCATCAATGTCTTGCCCTGCTCTGTAACTTAATGTTTCAGTGACAAAAGTCTTGGTGGCCATGGTTGCCAATTTGTACTTGATTGCACCGAAATTAGCAATTGGCTGCTTAAATTGCTTTCTTTCTTTGGCATATTGGGTTGAAAGATTGATAGTTTCTTTCATTCCACCGATGCCACCGGCACCTAATTTAATTCTACCAATGTTTAAGATGTTTACTGCTATTTTGAAGCCGTTCTCTCTTGTGGACAAAAGATTTTCGGCCGGAATTTTTACATCATTAAAAAACACTTGCCTCGTAGAAGAACCCTTAATCCCAAGTTTTACCTCTTCATCATTCATGGTGATGCCATCCCAAGCTCTTTCTACGATAAAAGCAGAAAGTCGTTTGTCATCATCGATTTTTGCAAAGACAATCATCAAATCTGCATATCCAGCATTGGAAATCCACATTTTTTGTCCGTTTAAAACGTAATGTGATTTATCACTTGAAAGTACGGCTTTAGATTTTCCTGAATTAGCATCTGAACCCGCATCAGGCTCAGTCAAGCAATAGCAACCTACATATTCACCAGTAGCTAGTTTAGTCACATATTTTTGCTTTTGCTCTTCTGTACCGTAGTACAAAATCGGCAGCGTACCAATTCCAGTATGTGCGCCATAAGTTGTAGAAAACGATCCTGCAGCACCCAATACGTCTGCAATTAAGATGGAAGTGTTAAAGTTCATTCCTAACCCGCCATATTCTTCAGGAATAGAAATCCCTAAAAGCCCCAAGTCACCAGCTTTTTTCAAAAGTGTAGCGCCTAAATCATACTCTCCTTTTTCTAGTCTTTCAACAAGCGGTTTTACTTCATGTTCTACAAAATCTTGGGTGGCTTGTGCCATCATTTTTTGTTCTTCCGAAAATTCTTCAGGGATAAATATATCCTTTGCTTCCGTTTCTCTGATGAGGAATTCTCCTCCTTTTATTGCTTCTTTATTATCAGCCATCATTTCTAATTTTTATTTTTGGTCTTTATTAATTTAAGAATTCGTAAATGCCTGCTACACCTTGTCCACCACCAACACACGCTGTTACCATTCCATATTTTTGCTTTCTTCTTCTCATTTCATTAAAAAGCTGAATGGAGAGTTTTGCTCCAGAGCAACCTAGTGGATGACCTAGTGAAATTGCACCACCATTTACATTTAGCTTATCCATGTCCAAACCTAATTCCCTAATCACCGCTAATGATTGCGTGGCAAAAGCCTCATTCAATTCTATCTGCTCAATATCATCCAATTTTAACCCAGCAATTTTTAGTGCTTTCGGAATAGCGGCTACCGGTCCGATACCCATGATTCTGGGGTCAACACCTGCGGCAGTATAAGATACCATTCTAGCAATTGGGTCAAGGTTTAATTCTTTAACCATTCTTTCAGACATCACCATAACGAATGCTGCGCCATCAGATGTTTGTGAGGAATTTCCAGCAGTTACAATTCCACCAGCTGCAAAAACAGGACGAAGTTTAGCCAATGCTTCCAAACTTGTACCAGCCCTAGGTCCTTCGTCAGTATCTACTACAAACTCTCGGTTTTTCTTTTTGCCGTCTGCATCAATGTAGGTTTCTTTTACTGTGATTGGTACAATTTCATCTTTGAATTTTCCGTCTTTCAGCGCTTTCAAAGATTTCATGTGAGAGTTATAAGCAAACTCATCGGCATCTTCACGAGAAATATTGAAATCCTTTGCAACCTGCTCGCCTGTCAGTCCCATTCCCAAATAATAATCAGGATGTTTTGATGCAATTTCCCAGTTTAGGGCTGTTTTATACCCCATGGTTGGCACCATTGACATTGATTCCGTTCCACCAGCGATGATACAATCTGCCTGTCCTGCGTGAATTCTTGCTGAAGCGATATTGATTGCTTCTATGCCCGAACCGCAGTATCTGTTGATTATCATTCCTGGCACTTCCATCGGTAATGAAAGCAAAGAAATCATTCTTCCCATTTGCATGCCTTGCTCCGCTTCTGGAACTGCATTTCCTACGATGAGGTCATCTACCCTCGTTGGGTCGAAACCTTTTACCGAGGCTACTAAGTGTTTGATTACATCGGCTGCCAAGTCATCGGGTCTTGTAAACCTGAATCCTCCTCTTCTTGATTTGCCGACTGCAGTTCTAAATCCTGCTACTATATAAGCGTCCATATTTTTATAGATTATTTGATAAATAGATTGGAGACATGAGACTATTTAAGTGTTTTTTTAAAATCATAAATCATCTTTTGTAACTCATCTATATTGGTGTATAATTTATTTTCTTTTGTAAAATTTAATCTTTTTGAAACAAATAATTGAGACTCTAATTCATATAACGAACCATAAGCAATCGACAAAAAACGAGCAAAATATTTATTGGTACCTCTACCAGCCCCTTCTGCAATATTTGAACTAATTGAAATGGCTGCTCTACGCATTTGGCTTACTAAATTAAATTTTTCTCCTTCTGGAGAATTTGAAGTAAGCGCATAAATATCAGCAGCTAAATCAACTGCTTTTTGCCATATTTTCAATTCTTTAAAATTATGCATAGTCTAAAATCCCTTATCTCAAAGTCTTAATACTCAACATCTTAGTTTCTAAGTGGTCTGCCTTTAAATAAGATACTGTGAACTCTTTCAAGGGTTTTCTTTTCACCACAAAGGCTCAAGAAAGCTTCTCTTTCTAAGTCAAGTAAATATTGTTCGGAAACATTAGTAGGATACGATAAGTCTCCACCATTCATTATCCACGATACTTTCTGAGCGATCAAAACATCGTGGTCAGAGATATAATTTCCATATCGCATGCCCTGTACACCGGCTTCGAATAATGCCAGTCCTGATTTTCCTTGAACCTTAATATCCGTTCTTTCAATCGGCTGCGTATATCCAGCACCTGCTAATTCTAATACAGATTGTTTTGCATCTGCAATTAACCTTGCTCTATTTAGCGTAATATCATCGCTCGACCTTAAAAATCCTATTGCTTGTGCTTCATGTGCAGAGGTGCTGACTTTAGCAGTAGCTATTGCCATAAAGTTTTCTTGTAATCTGTTCAATTCAGCATCACCAGTAGCATACGAATCTGAAGCCCTGAGTGTCATTTCTTTGGTGCCTCCTCCTCCCGGGATTAGGCCAACACCAACCTCTACCAGTCCCATATAAGTTTCGGCATGTGCCTGTAACTTGTCTGCATGCAGCGAAATTTCACACCCTCCACCAAGCGCCATACCTGCTGGGGCAACCACGACGGGAATAGAGGAGAATCGTATTCTTCCTATAGTCTGTTGAAATTGCGCAATCATTAAATTGATTTCATCAAATTCCTGCTCCGAAGCATACATGAATAATGTTGCTAAATTTGCCCCTGCTGAAAAGTTAGGCCCTTCATTTCCTATAACAAGTCCTGTATATTCTTTTTCCGCTAAGCTAATGGCAGTACTGATACCATCTAAAACATCTGCTCCTAGCGAATTCATTTTTGAATGGAACTCTAGGTTTATCACGCCATCACCAATATCAAAAATTGTCGCTCCTTTATTTTCCCAAATAATATTATTTTCTCTAAGGTTGTCTAATAAAATCAGCCCTTCTGTTCCTGGAACAACTTTATAGGATTTAGAGGCAATATCATAGTATTGTTGCTTTCCTCCTTTGGTCGTATAGAATGCATCAACTCCTGCATCAAGCATATCGTAAACCCACTGATTTGGCTTCATACCAGCAGCTTCCATTTTGGCAGCAGTTTCTTTTACGCCCAATACGTCCCAAGTTTTGAATGGTCCGAGTTCCCAGCCAAACCCTGCACTTACTGCATCATCAATTTGGTAAAGATCATCAGCAATTTCAGGAATTCTATTCGAGCAGTATTGGAATAAACCAAAGAACGTTTCCCTGTAAAATTCACCAGCTTTGTCGTCGTAATTGGCAAGTATCTGGATTCTTTCATTTAAACTATCAACATCTTTTACTGCAGCTAGTGATTTAAAATCTGCCTTGGTTCTTGGTACATATTCATAAGTATTAAAGTCTAACTCTAGAATAAGTCTTTTACCCTTCTCGTCTTTAGTTTTCTTAAAGTACCCTTGTTTTGTTTTATCTCCCCACCATTTTCTTTCATACAATTCAGAAACAATTTTTGGTAGTTTAAAAGATTCTCTTGCTTCATCATTTGGCAGCCCGTCATATAAACCATTGGCTACTTTGACCGTAGTATCCAAACCAACAACATCCATGGTGCGGAAAGTGGCTGACTTGGCTCGACCAATTAGTGGGCCAGTCATTCTGTCCACCTCTCCAACGGTCAATCCCATTTTTTCAACAGTGTGCATGGCAGACATGATGGCATAAATACCTACTCGATTGGCAATAAATGCAGGGGTGTCTTTACAAAGCACCGTTGTTTTTCCTAAGTATAAATCACCATAGTGCATTAAGAAATCAATGACTTCTTGGTCTGTTTTTGTCGTTGGAATTACCTCAAACAATTTCAAATACCTTGGAGGATTAAAGAAGTGTGTTCCGCAGAAATTTTTCTGAAAGTCTTCGCTTCTTCCATCCAGCATTAAGTGGATTGGAATGCCTGATGTATTTGAAGTAATTAAGGATCCTTTTTTTCTATGTTCCTCTACTTGATCAAAAACAATTTTTTTGATTTTCAAGTTTTCTACAACCACCTCAATTGTCCAATCACAATCAGCGATGTCTTTCATATTGTCATCAAAGTTTCCAAGCGTTACCCTGCTTGCAAACTTTTTGTCATATAAAGATGCAGGTTTTGTTTTTAACGTAGTGGTAAAAGAATTATTTACAATTCTATTTCTAACAACTGGGCTTTCTAGCGTCAGTCCCTTTGCTTTTTCAGCATCACTTAGTTCTCTTGGAACGATGTCAAGCAGCAATACCTCTACACCGATATTGGCGAAGTGGCATGCGATACGAGAACCCATGATTCCTGAACCTAGGATGGCAACTTTTTTTATGGCTCTTTTCATTTGTATTAAAATAATTTTAGTTTATTGTTACTTCTTGTTTTATCTTTTTTGGAGAATCTTGCTGCCCAGAATTTTCAATCACTTTTTCTATAAGATTGATTACATCAAAAAAGTTCTCTAATTGTTCTTCAGGAATAATGGCACTGACTTTATTGTTGAAAGCCTTCACTGTTTTGGCTGAAATTTTACGTTTTCTTTTCCCTTCTTCTGTTAAATAAATTCTTACCGACCGTTTGTCTGTTTCATCCTTTTCTCTATAAACCAATCCTTTTTCTTCCAATGATTTTAACATTCTAGTGAGACTACGAGTCTCCAGCCCAAGTAATGGGGCAATCTTTGTGGCAGGAGTTCCCTTGTCACAATCAATGTTTAATAGTACAAACCCAATAGAGGCAGTAATTCCATATTCACTGCCCTGCTGATTGTACATGCGGGAAATAGCATGCCAAAGGACTTTGATATTGTAATCTACGGTGACCTCTCTCTTCATTTCTTTACTATTTGCTATCTTTTTTGGATGGGATGTCAAATATAGTAAAATTTGTTATGCATGCATAACAAATTT
>Ga0256840_1004457_pt1 | contig 10493 bp, 11 predicted proteins | sample 355202metaG_FD_185969 | JGI IMG/M metagenome (GOLD analysis project Ga0256840, IMG submission 185969) | Hydrothermal vent microbial communities from Mid Atlantic Ridge, Atlantic Ocean - 355-202 | ecosystem: Environmental > Aquatic > Marine > Hydrothermal vents | place: Atlantic Ocean: Mid...
TGGGCTCTAGGATGGTTGAACACCTAAGTCTTGCAGGTGCTAAGGTTATGGTTTTGTCAACTCAAATAAAAAAATCTAAACAGTTATGTGAGAGATTAGGTATACCTGACACACACGCCTTTAAAGTAGACATATCTGATGAAAACTCCATACGCTTGTGCATTCAAAGTATATATGAAAAATTTGGCAAGATAGATGTGTTAGTGAACAATGCTTATTTTGGTGTTGCTAAAAAATATGACAAATATACCAAAGAAGAATGGCAAAAAAGCTTTGATGGTACAGTAATCTCAATGGATTCAGTAATTAAATATGTGACACCATATATGAAAAAAAATAATATTGGTAGTATTATTAATATCTCCTCCATGTATGGGATGGTTTCACCAAATCCTGAAATTTACCCTAAAGAGGAGATGATAAATCCACTTAGTTATGGGGTTGGTAAAGCCGGTATTATACAATATAGCAAATATATGGCTATGAGTTTGGCATCATCTAATATAAGAGTCAACACAATTAGCTATGGTCCTTTTCCAAATATAGAAATAATTCAAGATAAAAAATTTTTAGAAAGTTTGGCGCAGAAAACTTTTTTAAAACGAATAGGAAAACCTGAAGAGGTAACATCAGCAGTCTATTTTCTCTCTCTAAATGAAAGTAGCTACATAACAGGACAAAACATAATTGTAGATGGAGGATGGACAAGTTGGTAAAATACCTTTGTATTATTCAGGCTCGATTAAACTCTTCAAGGCTACCTGCAAAAGTCATGTTGGATCTAGCTGGAAAAACATTGTTGGAAAGAGTATATGAAACGGTTTCAAAGTCGACAAGAATAACGCATAAGGTTGTTGCTACTTCTAACAAGAAGAGTGATGACGTTATTGTAAGTAAACTTGAAAATTTAGGAATCGAATATTTTAGAGGCGATTTAAACAACGTTTTAGAAAGATTTTTTTACGCTGCTCAAGAATATAAAGCTAAAAACATAGTAAGGATAACTGCAGATAACCCTTTAATGGATGCTAAGCTCATTGATGATTTAATTTTACAATATGAAAAAAGTGGATCTGAGTATAGTATGTTTTCAAATGCTATTTATGGTTTGAGTGCAGAAGTTTTTACATATAGGGCGTTGTATTTAGCTTACAAGAATGCACGTAATGAATATGATAGAGAACATGTAACTCCTTATATAAAAGATAATTGTAATACTTATATTATTGATATTAATGAAAAATATAGAAATTCGAATTTGAATGCTACAATAGATACTTTGAGTGATTATACCACAATGCAACAATTTTACCTTTATTGTAAGAAGTTTTCACTAGAAGCGAATATAGACACTTTTATAGATATTATGAACATGGATATTGATGCGCAAACAAAAAATATACTATCCTGAAATTGACTTCATAAAAGCTTTTGCTATTATAAGTGTTGTCATATTACATCTATTAGTTATTGGTGGCCATAAAGAAGTTTTATTTAAGATAGCAACAGCTTTTCATATATGGCAAGCAGTACCACTATTTATGTTTCTTTTTGGATTGACTTTACGGGTTAGTGTAGAGAAGGGTTCTAATGCAGTACAAATCTTGAGTCATAGAATGACTAGGCTTTTAATACCTTTACTTCATGCATATTTAATAGCTTTTATAATTAGGTACAGTATAGGATACAATAATATTATAGATTGGCATATATTTATAGGGCTTATTCCAACACCTGGAATGGGTACCTACTTTATCACACTATATCTTGAGACTATCATTGCATTAGTAGTTTTATATTATATAGTCAAGCGTTATAGTTTTTATTTTGTACTTTTTATCGCAATACTTATAGTATAATAGGGGAGTTTATAGCTTATGGTATTAATATTAAAGATATGTATCTTTATTCTGCTTCCATACATAGGTATATTGTTTTTATTGTTTTGGGATATTATTTTTTTGATTATAAATATAATAAAAACTATTTTCTCTTAATGATTTTTATTGTAATTTCAATATTTTTATTAATTTTATTTCAGTTCTCAAGAGAGCCTATTTGGCCTTATTATTTATATGAAAGTGCAAAACTTTGGCAATTTCAACATTTTCCATATGCATTCTATACGCTTTTTTTGGTGTCTGTTATTGTTTATGTATATAATAAATTTTTGAAAAGTATACAAAAAAATATTGGTTTTATTCTGTATATAGGTAAAGCATCGCTACATATATATTTGACACAAATATTTGTATTTTTTCTTATTAAACAGATGCAGGTTTCAGTGGACGTTAAGATACAGAGCATAACTTTTATTTTTATTTTGACTACTGGATGTTTGTGGTTTTATATGGAAAATATTATTTTACAAAAAGCGAAGATTAATGCAGATTAATAAACAAAACATTCTTTTTCGTGTTGACTCATCATATGATATCGGTACAGGACACATTATGCGTGATTTGGTGCTTGCTAAAAAGTTTGAAGGTGCCAAAATAACTTTTGCAACTCAAAACCTAGAAGGCAATATAAATCATAAAATTTTAGAAGAAAATCATAATTTAGAGATATTGAAATCCAACAACAAAAATGAGCTAGTCGAGCTGATAAAAAAGCTTCAAATTGATATGGTTGTTTTTGATAGCTACGATATAGACTATGAATTTGAGAAGTTTATAAAAGAGCAAACAGATGTAAAAATCATGAGTCTTGATGATGCTTATGAAAAACACTATTGTGATATTTTGCTTAATCATAATGTGTATGCCAAAAAAAGCAAGTATAAAGGGTTGGTTCCAGAAAAATGTTTGTTGCAGTGCGGTGTACGTTATACTTTACTAAGAGATGAGTTTTTACATATAAAAACAGGACTTAGAGATATAGGCAATAGAGACAGAATCAAAATCTTTGTAGCAATGGGTGGTGCTGATTCTAAAAACATGAATATAGCACTACTAGAAGCGTTGAAAAATTTAAATGTAAACATACAGGTTGTCACTACAAAAGCAAATCAAAATTTGCTACAGCTAATGAAATATATAGATGAGCATACAAATATTCATTTACATGTAAATTCAGAAAACCTTGCTAGAATCATTGATTGTTGTGATATGGCAATTGTCACCCCAAGTGTTATTGTTAATGAGATACTCTTTTTAAAAATTCCATTTATTAGTATAATGGTTGCAGATAATCAATTAAATATGTATGAATATTTGAAAGAGAGAGGAATGCTGTGTTTGAAAAGTTCTGAAATCAGGCAATTGCATGTATATGTAAACGAATTAAGCAGTAGTGAAAAATATATCAATCAAATTAAAATAATTACCAATATAGTTAATGTAAGGTTGTTGCAATGAAAAAAAGACTACTTTTCTCTGGGGCAGGCGGGTCAATATTTCCTTATATGTTTAGAGCTTTAGAGGAAGAATATGATGTTTATGCGATGGATTCAGATGAGAAAATTGCTAAACTCTATAGTGATGAAAAAATTTTTACCGTACCAAATATTAGTGATACTGATTTTGAAAAAAAGATCAGTACGATCATAGAAGAAAATAGAATTGACTTTTATATTCCAGGGATCGATGAAGAGATTTTAGTAGCTATTGATATTGCAAAAAAAACAGGTATACATGTACTTTCTCCATCACAGGAATTTGTAAAGCTCTGTTTAGATAAATATGGGTTGATGAAAGTTTTAAAAGAGTGTGGTATTTCTAATATAACTACCTATATGGGAGATGAATATAATGAAGAATTTCACTATCCTGTTTTTATAAAGCCAAATATAGGCAGAGGAAGTCGTGGTATCAAAAAAATTAATTCAATGCAAGAGTATGAAGCATACTTTATACTTGAAGAGTACTCAAAAGAAGAGGTATTGGTACAGCCATTTATAGGAGGTGATGAATATACGGTTAGTGTTACAGTCAATAATGTGAATCAAGTAATTGCTATTGTTCCTAAAATAGTATTTACAAAGCAGGGTATTACCAAATATGCAAAGAGTGTAAAACATAAGCAAATAGAAGAGCTCTGCAAACAGATAGTAGAAATACTGCATCCTTGCGGTTCTTTTAATGTACAGCTTAAACTAGTAGATAATAAAATCTATATTTTTGAAATCAATCCTAGATTTTCTACCACATTGGTACTTAGTGTTGCCAGTGGAGTTAATGAAATAGACTTAGTTATTAAAAATTTCAATAAACAACATGTTGATTATATTAAGAGTTTTAAAGAAACAAAGCTAATAAGAAGATGGGAAAATTTTTTTTATGAGTAATACACTAGTTGTAGGAGGAAAAGGCTATATTGGTAGACATCTGAAAAATATTTTTCCTGATTTTATTTATGTAGGGCGTGAAGAGTTTGATCTTAAAGAAAAAAAGCAAATTTCAGTATACTGTCAAACTGTAGATATCGATACTTGCATTATTCTCTCAGCAACTATTGGTTATGAAAAACATGTCGATTTTTTAAGTGAACCTTTCAGTACAAATGTTGAGGGACTAAATAACTTGCTTGATGTACTAAAAGAGAAAAACAAAGAGATGAAAATTATATACTTTAGTTCTATGACGGTATATGCACAGAACAACACATCGCCTGTACAGGAGTCTTCAAATTTAGCACCTTTACACTCGTATGGTCTATCAAAAGTATATGCAGAGGCTTTGGTGAAGTACTATGACTTAAGATCTGTCATTATACGAATACCAGGTATTTATGGAGGAGATAGGCAGAGCGGACTTATATACAACACGGTTCATAAACTAAAACAAGGTGAAGCAATTAATATTGATACTAGCACATTGGGATATTGGGAGACTCTCCATATTGATGATATGCTTTTGATGTTTTCAGGTTTTTTAGACAGATATAAATTTGATGACAAGTTTTCAGTTTTCAACATTGCTTACGGAGAAAAAACTGACTTTATTAGTACAATACAATTTATAAAAAAACAACTAAAGTCAAACTCAATCATCACTGTCAATAGAAAATATAGAGACTTTTATCTATCAAATGCAAAAGTATTAACCTTAACTTCTAAGCCCATGCCGTTTAAGGAAAGGTTGGAACAATATATCGGTGAACTATTATGACGTTTGTTATTGGAGACATTCATGGAGAAATATCAAAGCTAAATCGCTTAATATTAAATATACACAGCATAGATGATAGTGCTAAACTGATTTTTGTAGGTGATTACATTAATAAAGGTGAAAACTCAAAAAGTGTACTGGATTATCTAGTTACGCTTAAAAACAGTGTTTTTTTGATGGGAAATCATGAGTATTATGTTTTAGAATATCTCAAAAATGGAAATTATGTAGATAAGTTAAAAAAATATGCCGGTACAAGTACTTTTTATGATTTTGATATGGATTTATCTACAATAAATGAAAAGTTATATTTTCCATACAAAATATTTTTTGACAATCTAAAAACATATTATATAACTAAAGACTATTTTATATCGCATTCTGGAGTCAAGCCTTCTTTTGCCAAAAAAAAGTTAAATACCATCCCTTTAAAAGAGTTTTTATTTAATCGATATGATTTTTTTAATTATCCTCACAAGATTCATGGTAAAATAGCAATATTTGGGCACACAGGTTTTAATTATCCTTATTATGACGGTGTTAAGATAGGTATTGATACTGCTGCAGTATATGGGATTAACAGCCCGTTAACAGCCTATTGCTTGGAAGAGAAGTTTTTTTTAAATAGTAATAACACAACTTTTGCTCTTGAAACATTGAAACGTGACAGAACCCCTTGGATCAATAGAAAAAAGCCGTATAGAATGGAGAAAAAATGAAAAAAACAATTTTAATTGTAGCTGCTCATCCCGATGATGAAGTCTTAGGGTGTTTTGGTACAGTTGCAAGGCTCATTAATGAAGGTTGTGAAGTTTATACGCTTATACTTGGCGAAGGAAAAACGAGTAGAGATGAAGAGCGTCAAGTGCAAAATAAAAAAGATGAGATTGCAGAGTTAAGTAATGAGATACAAAATGCAAATAGTATTATAGGTATTAAAAAAGTATTTGTAGAAAGTTTTCCCGATAATAGGTTTGATAGTGTTGACTTGCTTGATATTATTAAAGTGATTTTCAAAGTAAAAGAAGAGGTTAAACCGGACATTATTTTTACTCATTATGAAAATGACTTAAACATAGACCATCAACTTACCTATAAAGCTGTTATAACAGCAACAAGACCTATGGAAGGTGAATGTGTAAAAGAGATATACAGTTTTGAAATACTTTCATCTACAGAGTGGAACTATCCACTCTCCTTTTCCCCTGATACTTTTTATGATATAAGCGATACTTTGAGTTTAAAATTAAAAGCCATGCAAGCATACAAATCTGAGCTGTGCCAATATCCGCATCCAAGAAGTTTAGAGGGTATTGAGCTTAATGCAAAATACTATGGAATGCGAACCGGAAAGAAAGCCGTAGAGGCTTTTAAAAGTGTAAGAGTATTCAAATGAATGATAAAAACAATATAGAATTAGTAGATTTTACTGATTTAACTCAAGAAGAGAAGCTTATAGTGTTAGAGTGGAGGAATAGCAAGAAGGTTCGTCGATGGATGCACAGAAAAGATATGATATCTACAGAAGAACACTTACGGTTTATCGAGTTGCTAAGAGATGATAAAACAAAAAAATACTTTTTAGTCCGTAAAGAGACTAGTATGATTGGGGTAATATACTTTACAAACATTGATACAACAATGAGTTGCACGGAATTTGGAATCTATTCTGACCCGTTGCTAAAAGGGAATGGGGTATTATTGATGCAAGAAATTAAACAGTACGCGTTTGATGTACTAATGATAAAGACTTTGAGTGCTGAAGTTTTTACAGAAAACATAAAAGCAATAACACTCTATCTAAAAAATGGATTTAGACAAGTTCAATCATATAATTTAGATAGTCAAAAGATATTGTTAATGGAGCTTAAAAATGAAAATAGATAATTTTAATTTAGATAGTGATGGTGTGTTTATCATAGCAGAACTTAGTGCTAATCACGGCTGTGATTTGCAGATTGCATTAGATTCTATTAAGGCTGCAAAAGAGATAGGTGCCAATGCTATAAAAATTCAGACTTTTACAGCAGATGAGCATACGCTTGATTGTAATAAAAAAGATTTTATAGTTCAGGGTGGAACCCTTTGGGATGGAAAAAAGATTTATGATCTGTATGATGAAGCACATCTTCCTTGGGAATGGCATAAAGAGATATTTGATTATGCAAAAAAGATAGGTATTACCTGTTTTTCGGCACCCGTTAGTAAAAAATCGGTTGATTTTTTAGAGCAGTTTAATCCTCCTGCATATAAATTAGCCTCTTTTGAAATAACAGATTACGAACTTATTCGCTATGTGGCAAGAAAAGGCAAACCAGTTATTTTATCTACCGGTATTGCAACTATTGAAGAGATTCAAGATGCAGTAGAGATATGCAAGAGTGAAGGTAATTGTGATATTATTGTTCTTCGGTGTACTTCAGCATATCCGGCACCACTTGATGAAGCAAATTTAAAGATGATTCCAAATATTGCTGAAACTTTTGGTGTGGTCAGCGGATTTTCTGATCATACTTTAGGTCTTATTGCGCCGATAGTAGCGGTTACACTTGGAGCGAAAGTCGTTGAGAAACATTTTATTTTAGATAAGTCTATAGGCGGTCCCGATGCTGCTTTTTCCTTAGATAAGCAAGAGTTTAAGGAGATGGTACAAGCTGTAAGAGACAGTGAAAAACTTTTGGGAAAAATAGATTATAGTATGAGCAAGAAAAAGCGACAAAGTAGGTGCTTTAGTCGGAGTCTATATATAGCTAAAGATATTAAAAAAGGCGAACTGTTTACCGAAGAAAATGTACGAAGTGTTCGACCAGGATATGGAATGCACCCGAAATATTTGCAAAAGATTCTTGGAAAAACAGCAACGCGAGACTATCAATTTGGAGATAGATTTGAGAATTAAAGAAGTTAATTTATATCAGAGTAGATAATTCAGCATGTCTTTTTTTATTCAAGTTAAACAGGTTTTTCGCTGGTATATTATTGTTACAAAGCGTTTTTTAGATTTAGTTCCATTGGCAACAGTGGGCTTAGTGGTATTAGCATTGTTTTCTCAGTTTTTTTTATTATTATCGACTTTAATGCCTTTAAAAGTCATTATGATTTTAGCTTCTGATCAAATTCCAAGTTTTTTTCCTGAAGTGCTACAAGATATAGAGATTGATATTTTTATATTTTTTTTGGCATTTTTAACAGTGTTTTTTTATATAGTACATTTGACTTTGGATTGGAGTATTGGGTCCATAGCTAAAAAGTCTTCACTTCAGATTTTAGAGAACAATAAAAAAGTAATTCTTTTTGAAAATCAAGATATATATGCAAAAAATGTTTATCAAAAACATATAGAGAGTTTATCAGATTTTATTTTTGTCTTCGTATCATTGCTTGCAATTGGAATTTTTTATCCATTAGTAACCATAATAGTTGTTGCTTCAATAGTATTAGTTCTATTTATTATAGAAGGTATATATAGGGTTGAAGAGTATTATAAGATACTGATAGAAAAATATACAGAATTGATAAAACTGTTGTATGGTACACTTTTTCTAATTATATTTGTGTCAATTTTGATTGACATGTTAGTAGCAGAAAATTATGTAAATAAATTAATAGTAATAGTGACAATTTTGCTTATAAGACAAGTATTATCTAAGTTTTCATCTGCTATTAAAATTTTAATTAGTTTATATAAAAAAAGAGTTGATATTAATTCAATATTTTTTTATAGACATATTAAAATGAACTTAGACACTACAAAAAATGAGATATTCTGGAGGCTATTAAAAGATAAAAATAAAGAGTCTTTAGTAGAAAAAATATTAGAAAATGATAATCAAACACTACAGAAGGTCTTTTTCTATTATGCGGATATCAAAAATATCATATTTTTAATTGCTTTAACATCTAATAGTAGATATCTTATAAAAGTATTTAATACAAGTGTTAGTAGCCAAGCGCAGCATGAAGCATCTTTTTTATTACAACATAATGGTGAATTTTCACTTGTTCTTTTACGAGCTAGTGTTGTCGAGGAGTGTCATTGTCATTTGTATAAGTTCCCTCATTTTATCCCATACGAAACAAGCGATTATAAAAATAAACTCTTAGACATTCATTGTAAAATGCTTTTTTTTGATCCAAAAATAAAACTTTTAAAGCAATATGAAAGAACACATCCTTTTTTATATCAAAGAATCACAAAGAAAATCTTTTACAAACTTAATGTTATTTCAAATAAAGAGAATAAATATTTAATTGAAAAATTTGAAGAATCTTTTGAGTCTATATTACTAAGATTAAAAGCTATGCCTAAGCAAATTTTAAATCCGATTATGACACAAAATACATTACTGGAATATGATGATAAGTTTGTTTTACTTCATTGGGGATCGTGGAAGATAGATACTATTGGGAGTTATTATCCTGTCAATAAAGTTTCTAAGAAAAAATTAGAAAGTATTCTTTCTGGTTCAGATATTAAGCCAAATGATATTATAATTTCTTCTCTTATGACACAATTCGAAACACTTTATTTAAGAGAAAATTTTACCTCTGTTTTTCTTGTGATTAGAGATATTCTTAAATGCCTAGAAGAAGATAAAGAGCGGTAGCCCTCCCACTTTTTGAAAGCAGAAGTCTGGTGAGGATGGGCTATTAATTAGAATATTTATTTAATTAATTGAATTGCATCCCATGTTCCAGAAGTGGTTTCACTGTATCTAACCTTTACTGTTGCTCCAGATGCGAAAGCAGTTAGCGCAATTGCACTAACAATTTTTTTTGCTTCTGCACTTAATGCAGGATCAACTCTTTTACTACTTGAGCCTACTGTGATATATAACATATCTCCACCATAAGTAGAAACATTATTAACTGTTCCACTAAGCCATGCAGCGGATACACTACTTGTAATGACACTTGCTATAATTGCAGCAAAAAGGATTTTTTTCATTGTTAGAGCCTTTGTATTAATTCTTAAATCATACTATAATAGAAAAAAGTTTTTTATTTGTTCTTTATATAGTTATGGAAGTTATATGAGATATTTTCAAAAATTTAGTAAGATGGATAGTGGTGGAAAATTTTAATTTAAAAAAAAGAGTTTGCAATGATAGCAAATAGTAATAGATGGCTCAATCAGCATTTTAGTACTTTTATTAAAAATTCTGAGATAAAACTGTATTTTGAGGAAGCAGATAAGCTGAGAAAGAAAATACCAGTTCTGAACCTCTCCATTCACCCCATACGCTTTGCAGATGATGTATTTTTTAATTTTCAAACGAATGATGCTGCTTTAAAAGAAAAATTGAAAAAATACGAAGTGGACTATGAACAGTTTTATTATTATGCGGACATAGTAAAAGCCACTTGCCTTCAAAGTGTTGA
>Ga0256840_1004458_pt1 | contig 10491 bp, 11 predicted proteins | sample 355202metaG_FD_185969 | JGI IMG/M metagenome (GOLD analysis project Ga0256840, IMG submission 185969) | Hydrothermal vent microbial communities from Mid Atlantic Ridge, Atlantic Ocean - 355-202 | ecosystem: Environmental > Aquatic > Marine > Hydrothermal vents | place: Atlantic Ocean: Mid...
GAAAACTTAGAAAATCACATGAATATGCTTCAAAAGAATAGTGAAAGAGTAGCTAAATATTTTCACCATCCAAGTATAAAATATGCCGCTTAAAAAAATATCGGTATTTATCCGTCAGGTTAATAAACGAAAGAACTTTAGAAGAAGAGCAGCGATAGAACCTGTAATTGGTCATTTAAAAACCGATTTTAGAATGGGACAAAACTATCTTAACGGTAAAAATTCATCACAAATCAATGCTTTTTTAGCTGCAACTGGTTGGAATTTAAAAAAGATGATGAAGAAATTAAAACTGGAATTTGAAAAAATATTTAATTATTTAAAATTCCATTTTTTAAGCAAAATTATGTATTTGAATTTTGACTTCATAAGGAACGACTAATTAATTTTAAAAGAATATGATTTAGCACAAAACCATTATTACATATATTGGTTGTGTGTTACTTGATTATTTACTTATACCTTCAATAGGTGTTCCATTTAGAGTTTGAGATGTCCAAAACCCACTACTTCCAGCATTTTGATAAAATCCATAAGCATTGGTATTTGTAAATACGACTATATTTATACTGGATCCAATTGCATTTATTGGTGTTCCATTTAGAGTTTGAGATGTCCAAAACCCACTATTTCCATCATTTTGATAAAATCCATAAGCATTGGTATTCGTATATACTACTATATTTTTATTAGATGACACAGCACCAATTGGTGTTCCATTTAGAGTTTGAGATGTCCAAAACCCACTACTTCCAGCATTTTGATAAAATCCATAAGCATTAGCATTGGTATATACTACTATGTTATCATTAGATGCTACAGCGCCAATAGGCGTTCCGTTTAAAGTTTGAGATGTCCAAAACCCACTACTTCCAGCATTTTGATAAAATCCATATGCATTAGTATTTGTATATACCACTATATTATCATTAGATGCCACAGCACCAATAGGTGTTCCGTCTAGAGTTTGAGATGTCCAAAACCCACTACTTCCAGCATTTTGATAAAATCCATAAGCATTGGTATTTGTATAAACTACAATCATTTTACTTACCTTACTTTTAGTTTTTATAGTAGATGGTAAATTTGAAATATTAATATTTTCAGCATAAAGAGCATATGGGTTACTCATAAGTTGATTTGTGCCTACTGAGGTATATGCTATTCCTCCTAATGGGTCAATTTCTACTTTTAAAAATTTAGAGTTTAAACCCCAATTAATGTTAGAAAAACTACCAATACTAGCTGTCCCTAGTCCTATGTTTAAATTAAATAACCCTTGAGCATTAGTTGTTTTTGAATGTGTTTCTGAATACACAACTGTGCCAGTTATAGAATTGTCAAGAATTGAAATTTTAACACCTACATTTTGATTTATAACTGAAGAGCCATTTGTGTCAAATGCAATTGCTTGATAACTTATTCCTTGAGGGGTTTGAGCGTATAACGATGAAATACTAAATAGTATAGTGAATAAAATAATTTTTTTCATAAGAGATTAGTTTTTAATAATTTTAATTGTTTTAAATTTTGGGTTTTCTGTTTTGATAAAATAAGCACCTTCGGATAAATTTGTTAAGTCAATTTTGTTGTTTTTTAGGGTGGAATGAAAAACTATTTTACCGTTAATATTATAAATATAAACTTCTTTAAACTGTATATTTGTTGAAAAATAAAGTGTTTTTTTTGTTGGGTTTGGGAAAACTCTAAAATCATTAGACAATAATTCATCATTTATTCCTAGTGTGAAAAATTCAACGCGAGAGATAACTCCAATAATACCAGAATTTGCATTATCAGTATTTATTGGGTTTACATAAACTTCTCCTACTGAATATACTAGTTCATTGCTGCTAAATGCACCGCTATTAGTTACATAAGTATTCTGACCTATTAGACAAAAGGTCAATAAATTAAAAGTGATTAATATATAGTATTTCATTTTATTTAAATTTTTATTCTTGAATTCATTTTTTACTGATATAAATTGTTGTTTTAACACCAAACAACTCAGCGCAAGTAACAATTTATCTAAATATTAAACAAAACTAGATAAAAAAAACGGTTAAACAAATTAATGTTAACAAGTTACAATTACTATAAACTTAAACGTATTAAATTTCTAAAATTTGTTAGATTTTAAAAGTCTAAATAAATCAAAAAATCTTAAATAAAATCATCTTTAGCCATTACATGGTAGCGAGGATCATCAATACTCTCTTCAATAGCATTTAATAATTTTGGAGAAGCTTTTACCATAAGGTCTTTACATTCTTCAGATAAATGTTTTAATTTAATCTGTTTTCCTGCTTTTTCATATCGTTCCACCAAATTATGTAAAGCTTCTAATGCAGAATGATCAGATACTTTAGATTCTAAAAAGTCAATTTCTACTTTTTCAGGATCATTTTTTACATCAAACTTACCATTAAATGCCTGTATTGATCCAAAAAATAATGGCCCATAAATATCATACACTTTAGTACCATCTGGTTTGTAGCGTTTTCTTGCTCTAATGCGCTTTGCATTTTCCCAAGCATAAACTAGAGCCGACATAATAATACCTACAATAACTGCAACTGCTAAATCTTCAAAAACAGTAACTAAGGAAACGGTAATTAAGACCAAAGCATCTGCAAATGGTATTTTGTGTAAAATTCTAAAACTAGACCAAGCAAAAGTTCCTACTACAACCATAAACATAACACCAACTAGTGCTGCAATTGGTACTTGCTCAATTAATCCTGAAGCAAATAATATAAAAATTAACAATAATAATGCTGCTGTAATTCCAGAAAGTCGAGTTCTTCCTCCTCCTTTTATATTTATTATGGATTGACCAATCATAGCACACCCCCCCATTCCACCAAATAAACCTGTAATAATATTTGCACCTCCTTGCGCTACACATTCTCTATTAGAATTTCCACGTGTCTCCGTTAACTCATCAATTAAGTTTAAGGTCATTAACGATTCTATTAATCCGATTGCTGCTAAAATTATTGCAAAAGGTCCAATAAATTTAAGTGTTTCCCATGTAAATGGTACTTTATTAAATATATCAAATTGAAATTGCGGTAAACCTCCTTTTAAACCATTTCCGCCTCCATCTTTAATAAAACTACCAACTGTTGCTACATCTAAATTTCCATAAATAGCAATCAAAGAAACTACTAATATAGCAACTAATGCTTCTGGTATTTTTTTGCTCAATTTTGGCAAACCCCACATTAATAACATGGTTAAGAGAACTAAACCTATCATTAAGTATAATTTTGTTGATTTTAAAAAGGACTTCGCAAAACCTTTCTTTTCAATTTTATAAACTGCGTTTTCTTCAAAATTAAATTTTACTTTTTTGGTATTGATATCAAAAACTTGATTATCAAAAATCTCGTAAGCAACCGTATTTGTTTGTGAGGATATTAATTTATTATTTACCTTTGTAAACATCAATTGTTTGGTTTGTGTATCGTAAACCTTACCATTATCTACATACATTATTTTTTCTGCTGAAACTGTTTCTACCTTATTATTCCCAAAGTTGTCTTTAACAATTTCTTTGAACATTCCTAACTGAGATAGAAAAATTACAATTGCTAATCCGTTAACAAAACCCATCATTACGGGATGCGGAATTAATCGTACAAATTTTCCTAGTTTAAAAAATCCTGCAAACATTTGTATAATTCCCATTAAAATAACGGTAGCAAAAAGGTAATATAAACCTAAATTTTCAGCTTCAGTTCCCATAGCATTTCCTTTGGCTACCAAAGCAACCATTACTACTGCTAATGCTCCTGTTGCTCCAGAAATCATTCCTGGTCTTCCACCAAAAATAGCAGTAATAAGTCCAATCATAAATGCTGCATATAACCCAACTAATGGATCTACTCCTGCTACAAATGCAAAAGCTACTGCCTCTGGTACTAAAGCTAATGCAACTGTAATTCCTGATAAAATATCATTCTTGGCATTACTAGTATGTTTACGAATAAAAGCATTCATGGCACTTCATTTTTTAGTTAGTTTATAAGCGCGCAAAAATAGGGTTTATTTTTTAAATCGGTTTTTTTATAAATAACAAAAAAATCCAATTAAAAATCAGGTATAATATCGCTAATATTAAACTTCCTAATTTTAATAATGCAAAATAATAGGCTATGGATGACCAACTTTGCATTAAATCACCTTGCAATAATCTTATTAGAGAAATATTTTCAATTACATCAAAAATTCCCATTGCTGTAATGCAAAAAATTAATATTATACCTAATGCTAAAAACCTGAGTTCGACTAAGACTTCTATTTACAGAAAATGAAGAAATGGTGCGATTTGAAGCATAATTTTTAAGGTATAACCTGTTATCCTTTAAAAATTATTCAAAAAAGATTGCCTTTTATTTGTTTTCCCTTCGGGTTTGATTATTTTTTTCATAATCTCGCTAAATTTCTTTGAATTATCTAGATAATCCTTCTAATATTCATCTTCGATTATGAAAAAAATAATCTAAACTGTAAACGAATTATTAGTCGAACTCTGGTTAAAAGTGTTTTTTTGAATTTAAATCTATTTTTATTTTATTGAATAATATACGATAAATGCACCTCTTTTTCTTTAACATAAGTATTGCTACATTCCCAAAAACTAGAAGCTTTCAAAAACTCCTAAACCAAACAATGCAAAATCATATTTTGTTGGGTCTTTTGCATCTAATTTTCTAAGACTTGTATCTAATTCTCTCAAAGCTTTCCAATCGTTTTGTTTTCTGGTTAGTAATCCTAATTTACGTGCTACGTTTCCACTGTGCACATCTAACGGACATGATAATTTGGATGGTGAAATGTTTTTCCATATCCCAAAATCAACTCCTGCGTTATCTTGCCTTACCATCCATCGTAAATACATATTAATACGTTTTGCCGCTGAACCTTTTATTGGATCGGAAACGTGTTTTGTTGTTCTTTGTGGGTGTTCTATTTCAAAAAAGACTTTTTTAAATTGATGGATACTATTTTTCATAGTATTCTCTTCTATATTTGAAGCAAATACAGCTTCTAGTCCATTATGGTTGTTATAAATATTTTTTAATGCTGTTATAAAAAACCGAAAATCAATACTGTTAAATGTTCTATGTACAAAATCTTGAATTTGTGCTAGCTCTTTCTTACTATGATTTGTTACAAACTCATACGGCGAATTATCCATAAATTCCATCATTCTGTTGGCGTTTTTAATAATCATTTGGCGTTTTCCCCAAGCAATAGTCGCTGTTAAAAAACCTGCAATCTCTATATCTTCTTTTTTTGAAAATTGATGTGGTATTTGAATTGGGTCGGATTCAATAAACTTTGGTTGGTTATATTGAATTACTTTCTCGTTTAAAAATTGTTTTAGTTCTTTATTTGTCATTTCATACAAAGTTACATTCTCTGGGATTAATTTCACGTAAAGAGCGCAAAGTTTTTTTTGTAAAAGCTATTACAAATTATTCACAATTCTATGAATCCCATTTTTAAGAATTTTAGTATTAAAATTAATTAAAAGTCCTAATTTTTTATTTGATAATCTTAAATAATACCAAATACACATTAAAATAAGCCTAATAAATCGTTTATTTTATCACTCCTTTTCTTCAAAAAATAGATCCATAACATAGGCTATGAATAGATTTTTACTCATCAATGCGTAATAAACTAAATCAATTTCTTTCAGCTCATTTCAAAATGTACTTGGTATAAGTAAGTGTTTGTGCAAAATGTACTGGTGCTAATTTTTCTATAGATTTAACTTCTATAATAATTTTATCTTCTATAAGCAAATCTATTCTATATCCTACATCTTGTTTCACTCCTTTGTAAATAAATGGCATTGGTTTTTGTTGTATGACTTTTAAACCTAATTGTTTTAAATCATAGGCTAGTGCATTTTCATAAGCAGATTCTAATAAACCAGGTCCGATTGTCTTGTGTAATTCAATAGCTGCTCCTATAATTTTATAGGATAATTCGTTTTCATTCATAGCGATTTTAGTTTTTTTGCTAAGTTACAAATATTTTATGCAAAGGTTGGAAATAAGCTACGATTATAAATTGTGATTCTCTTATACTCTCTAAAAATTTCACGCAAAGCCCGCAAAGGTTTCGCAAAGGTTTCGTAAAGGTTTCGTAAAGGTTTCGTAAAGGTTTCGTAAAGGTTTCGTAAAGAACGTTGAGATTATAAATTGTGATTCTCTTATACTCTCTAAAAATTTCACGCAAAGTTTTTTACAGAGAGCGCTGAGTAATATATTTGGCTCTTTAATTTAACAAAAAACTGTAATTAAAGTAATACCAATTCAACATCAAAATACGCTATAAATTATTTATTTTTTCCCGTTTTACTGCACTTAAAATTTAAATCATAGCTATTGCTATACTTGAAATTTGAAGATTGTAAAACAAAAAAATATTTCAAATTTATTTAGCGCATTTTGAAATAGAATTGGTATAAAATCACTTTAAAGTCTTTGCGAAACCTTTCCGAAAAAAACTTTGGATGAAAATATTTTAAGGAGCTGGATTAGGCTGAGTAATAAATACTGATTCTATCTCTTTATTTACTTCTGCTGATAAGGTTACATCAATACTACTAATATTTTCTTCTAGTTGTACTAAATTAGTTGCTCCTATTATATTACTTGTTAAAAAAGGCTGTTGGTTTACATAAGCCAGTGCCATTTTTGTAAAGTTTATATTGTGCTTTTTTGCTATCTCTGCATATTTAATCACTGCATTATTTACTTCGACACTATTATATCTTGCCATTTGTGGATATAACTCTACTCTTGATTTTGGATGCTTTTTTCCTCCTAAAAACTTACCTGATAATATGCCAAAAGCTAATGGTGAATATGCTAATAAACCTACATTCTTTTTTATTGCCATTTCTGCATTACCAATTTCAAATGTTCTATTTAATAAACTATACGGATTTTGAATACTTATTGGTTGTGCTAATTTTTTTACTTTTGCTTCTTCTAAATAACGCATCATTCCATAAGGGGTTTCATTAGACAATCCATAATGGCGAATTTTTCCTTGTTTAATCAAGTCATTTAATGTTTCTACTACCTCAGCAAAATTTTCTTCCCATTTTTCATCTTCAAAATGACGGTAGTTTCTTACACCAAAACAATTTGTTTTACGTTCTGGCCAATGCAATTGGTATAAATCTATATAATCGGTTTGTAATCGTTTTAAACTTTTTTCAATTGCGTCATGAATTGCAGCTTTTGAAAACCCCATATTTTCTCTAATATAAGATAGTCCTGGTGATGGTCCTGCTATTTTAGTTGCTAATATTATTTTATCTCTATTGCCTTTAGCAATCCAAGTTCCAATAATTCTCTCGGTACTTCCTTGTGTTTCTTTTCGTCCTGGTACGGAATACATCTCTGCTGTATCTACAAAATTTACACCTTTATCTAATGCAAAGTCTAGCTGTTCATGTCCTTCTTTTTCGGTATTCTGCTCTCCAAAAGTCATGGTTCCTAAACATATTTTACTTACTTTAATATCTGTATTTGATAGTTTTGTATATTTCATTTTATATAGATTTGTTGGTTTGGATATTTGTTAATTTGTTTTCAAAATCAACAAATAAACCTATTTAACGAATTAATTTAATATTGCTTCTATTCCTGGTAATTTTTTACCTTCTAACATTTCTAACATTGCTCCTCCTCCTGTGGAAACATAACTTACTTTTTTTGCAAAACCAAATTGTTTTACTGCTGCTACACTATCGCCACCACCTACTAACGAAAATGCTCCTTCTAATGTTGCATCTACTATGGCATAACCTAATTCTTTGGTTCCTTTTTCAAATTTTTTCATTTCAAAAACGCCTAATGGTCCATTCCATAAAATAGTTTTTGATCCTGCTATTACAAATGAATTTCCAACATTTGTTTTTGGTCCAGAATCTAAGCCCATCCATCCGTCTGGTATATCATTAGATTCAATAATTATTGTTTTTGCATCGTTACTAAAGGAGTCTGCTGCTATTACATCTATTGGTAAATGTATTCTTGTTTTATTTGCTTTGGCTTTGGCTAATATCTCTAATGCTAATTCCATTTTATCTTCTTCTACTAACGAATCGCCTATATTACCTCCTTGTGCTTTTATAAATGTAAATGCCATTCCGCCTCCTATAATAATATTATCTACTTTATCCATAATATTATTTATTACTTCTATTTTACTAGATACTTTTGCTCCTCCAATTACTGCTGTTACTGGTTTTTTACTATTATTTAATACTTGGTTTATACTTTCTATTTCTTTGGCTAATAGTAATCCAAAATATTTGTTTTCTGGAAAAAATTGTGCTATTACTGCTGTTGATGCGTGTGCTCTATGTGCTGTACCAAATGCATCATTTACATAAATATCGCCTAATTTTGAAAGTTGTTTTGCAAAGTCTTCATCGCCTTGTTTTTCTTCTTCGTGAAAACGCAAATTTTCTAATAATATTACTTCTCCTCTTTTTAATTTGGCTACTGCTTTTTCTACTTCAACACCTATACAGTTTGTCACAAACTTCACCTCTACTCCTAAAATTTCACTTACTTTAGCTACAATATGTTTTAATGAGAATTTAGCGTCAACTCCTTTTGGTCTTCCTAAATGTGACATTAATACAACGGAACCTCCTTCTTTTAATATTTTACTAATTGTTGGTTCTGCCGACTGAATTCGAGTTGTATCTGTTATTTTAAAAGTATCGTTTAGCGGCACATTAAAATCTACTCTAATTAATGCTTTTTTGTCTTTAAATTTAAATTTGTTTATGGTTGCCATTGTATATCTTGGTTTAAACAAAAGTATTCTTTTTTGTATTAACCTATCTACATATAGTTAAATAGTTTCTTCCATTTATTAAAAAACGTTGATTTAATTGTTTTTTACTTCTGTTTTTTAGATTTTTTTATTTTTTATGCCATTTGTTAAAAACGGGCGGTGGGTAGGGTGTTTTATAAAACTTTGTGCTTGTTTTATCCTACTTTGTAGGTGTTTTATAAAACTTTGTGCTTGTTTTATTCTGCTTTGTAGGTGTTTTATAAAACTTTGTGCTTGTTTTATTCTACTTTGTAGGTGTTTTATAAAACTTTGTGCTTGTTTTATCCTACTTTGTAGGTGTTTTATAAAACTTTATGCTTGTTTTGTTCTGCTTTGTAGGTATTTTATAAAACTTTATGCTTGTTTTATTCTGCTTTGTGAGTGTTTTATAAAACTTTGTGCTTGTTTTGTTCTGCTTTGTAGGTGTTTTATAAAACTTTATACTTGTTTTATTCTGCTTTGTGAGTGTTTTATAAAACTTTGTTGTGTTAGATGTAGTACATGTGGGTTATAATTAGACGCAATGCATTGCGTCTTTATATTGGTAATAATGGGATTAGACGCAATGCATTGCGTCTCTTCTTTATACTTCTTTACTTGTAAATCTAATTTTTGATACATTGGTATATTCTGGTGATGTTGCTCCATATACACTTTTTACATATTTTTTTACATTTTGTGCGATTTCATATAAACCATTTTCGTTGCTATATAATAATTTATTCCGATTAATTAATTCTGTATTTAGTTCTGCTTCTGTTTTATTTACTTGTTGTGTTGCTTTTACTAAATTAGTTTGATATGTGTTTAGATTTTCTATTTTTAAATCTTCTATATTTGGATTATAGTTTTCTATTGTTGCTACTAATTGTAATAGTTTTGATAAATTTTCTGCTGTTTCTGTAAATGATTGACGTGATGTTGATTTTGTCTTTTCATTTTCATTTTCGTTTTGTTCTTCACTTTCTGGTACTACTTTTATTGTTTTTTTTGTTCCTTGTATTAATTTGTTGATTGATTTTGCTTGGTTAAACTTACCATCTATTAAGTTTAAGACATCTAAATGATTTATTATTCTTGTTACTTTTGATTTTAAGTCTTTATTAAGTTCTTGCCTTAGATGTATTGCATTTTTGTTTGCGTTTTTTTTGTCTGTTACATTATTAAGTACTGCTATTGCATTTGTATATAGTGTTGTAACTGCTGGTATTTTTAGATTTTCTATACTTGGATTATATTGTGTATATGTTGTTATTTGCTCTATTAACTTTTGTAGGTTTGCTACATTTTTTGCGTGTCCTGTTTCATACTGTGTTGCCATAATTATTTTTTTTAAAGGGTTATTTATTAATTTGTTACTCGGTTGTTATTTAACTTTTTTGTTTTGTTATTATTATTTATTTTTTTAAGTTTAGCTTAATTTTAACATTATAATTTTACTATTGTTTTCTGTTTTTTTATGCTATAATGTGTGTGGTAAGGGGCTTGGTTGGTGAAGTTTGCTTTTGGTTTGGTGTAGGTGATTTTTTTTGATAGTAGTTTTTAGATGCAATGGATTGCGTTTTTACGGTTGTGATTAAAAATACCTAATTGTAGGTGTTTTAT
>Ga0256840_1004459_pt1 | contig 10491 bp, 5 predicted proteins | sample 355202metaG_FD_185969 | JGI IMG/M metagenome (GOLD analysis project Ga0256840, IMG submission 185969) | Hydrothermal vent microbial communities from Mid Atlantic Ridge, Atlantic Ocean - 355-202 | ecosystem: Environmental > Aquatic > Marine > Hydrothermal vents | place: Atlantic Ocean: Mid...
GTTCAATGTCTATGGATCAACGATGGAGGTATTATATTCTTCGCCTAGATTATCATCAGTAATGATTTTTTCATTCCACACCAACTTTTTCAAGGTTTCATGATTATTCCAAACCGAGGTATGGATCCAGTCCTCATCAATATCTTGTTCGGTCGTAAAGCTGGCGATGATTTCCTCAAGTCTCTTCATGTCTTCGGGATTGTCCTGCCCGATGACAGGTTTGCCGCTTATGCGATAGCGTAGAAGAACTTCGCGGAGACGTTCGGGCGAGAAATCGAAGGACCTTTGTGTCGAGACGACGGCATTTTTGACGCGGTTGACCTCGCCAAAAACATCGAAGGCCGTTCTAAAAATTCTTTTACTATCGGTCGTGTTGAGAAGAAAAACGCCCTTGGGTGTGAGGTGCTTTTTAATAAGTTCAAGAAATTCGATGGAAGAAAGACTCGTGGCCATTGTTCGCCAATTGTAGGAAGCGTTACAGATCACGGCATCAAATTTTTCGTCGGGATGATGAACCAACCAACGTCGAACATCGTCGATATGGTAGGTGACTTTAGGATTATTGAGGACTTCTTCGCCGACGGTTCCTTTTAGAAGTTCGACGTATCCTGGATTAATTTCAACGACAACAACCTTCTCAACGTCAGGATGATTGGTCAGTACGCGTATCCATGAGGCTGATCCTATGCCGACGACGAGAACTGTTTTGGGTTTATCGACAAAAGCGCTCATCGAAAAGGGGCGAATAATCATATTGCGATCGTGGATGAGATCAACCGAAAGAATACCGTCGTAAACCCCTCCGCCAACAATCGTTCCTGTATCGAGCCTCATTAATACACCGGATCGGTTTTCGACGATTTTGACCGCTTTGGGTTCTTGACCGTAGCCATCCCAAAACATCAATCGCTCGTAGGTATGATCAAAGAGTCTTCCATGAACGAAAAATGCTGCGCCTAGAACAACCAGACTTAGGCCTGAAACGGCCAAGAAACTGGAAACTTTGGAATCGGCAAGGGTGTAGATAAGCACGCAAAGAAGCGCACCTCCGATGAGCAAAGTCGCTGCAATTTCGGACAGGCTTAGGGTATCCATAAGGAACCATCCAGTGATAAATGTACCGATAACCGAGCCTATAATATTAGCTAAATAGTAAACTCCGATATTTTTTCCCGCGCTCGTATTGGGAAGGATGCCGTAGTGCATGAGAAGGGGCAGATGGGGGCCCAATAACATGGAGGCAACTAGGATAGGCAATAAAGGCATCGCCAGCGAGCGTTCCATATGCGTTGCCGACTCGGCAATAATGGGAATGACGAGGTAGCCCGCAAGGTTGCCCAAACCGACAAAAAGCGCCAGTGTACGTAAGGAGTGTTTGTGAAAACTACCATATTTTTCGGTGAGTTTTGGAACCAACCCTGCGCCCAAAGCCAACCCAATAAGGTAAACTCCGAGAACAATTGGAAAGCCAAAAGCTCGTCCTTCGGCGCCATAATTGTAGGCCCTTAGCCAGAGGATTTCGTAGGAAAGATTGAGCGCGCCCGAAAGCGCGACGAGTAAAAGGAGAATCTTGGCCATCACGTTTTCTTTTTCAGGGGGATAACATGGGAGAGCACGATGAGGCCTGCAATGATATCAAGCGCCGCGGCAACCCATACTGTTTTTTGTAATCCTAGATTTCCGAAGAGAATTGAAGCAGCGTAAAAACAACCCATTCCCGCACCGAGTGTGTTTACAAAATATAGATAGCCGACCGTCTTTCCGATCTTGGGCTGATGCTTGAGTAGATGGCTCACGAGCAAGGGGAGGGTGGCGCCCATACAGATGGTCGGGATAAGGAGGAGTAGAAAGCTCATTACCCCAGCGCCGAAAACGCCCATTGTCTGGGTTTGTAGTCCAACGAAATTAATCAACTGGATGGAGATGAGTCCGAATAAGGCAACGAAAATTTCCAGTAGACCAAATCGAATCGCGGGTCGGATTTTTTCGTTGAGCGTCATCGCCCCACCGACGTACCCGCCGATACCCAGACCGAGCAAAAAGGCGGTAATGATGACCGTTATCGATTCCCAGTTGGAGCCGTAAACCACGAAGAGGCATCTTTGCCAAACGAGTTGGTAAATGATTGCCGCGACGCCAGAGATCAAAAACACAAGATATAATTTTTGCGGAGAAATATCTCGAAGAGGTGTATCCATAGTCATCTTTTTGAGTTGAAGGGGAGGTTATCATAATCAGATAGGTCCTTCAATCTGAACGCACACAGGTGTTTTGCTTCTTATAAAAGACGAGTGTGTTCCCTTTCTGAGGGATTTTCTTGTAGGCTCGCACCTTTATCCCCGCCGGGCTACAAGTCACTTTCCAATCCTAAGCAAAGGATCATGTGCATACTAATCAAAGACGTCTTTGGGTTGGTAAAGTTCATTGGAAATGAATCCCGGAACCTGGTGAGAATCAAGCGAAGTTCTACCAACCTTAAAAATTTGGAAAACTTTACCTTTGTAAGCATATAAACATTGACGGTCTAAATGGGAGTATTGTAAAAGTTTCGGACAGATTCCTAAAGCAAGATGTAAACAATGCCAAAATCAAAAAGTGGACTAACCACAGAAATAGAACTTATCGATTTCGATGCTGATTTCTTCAAAACGCATCTCGTTCAACTTGGACGAGCAATGCGATATATTCCAATTCAGGACCATGTTAGATTGATTCTAAGTGAACCTAAAAACGAGATAATGGTTAATTTTCCCGTTAAAATGGATGATGGAAAATACAAGCTTTTTAAAGGCTATAGAATTCAACACAATAATATTCTTGGACCCTACAAAGGCGGAATACGTTTTCACCATGAGGTGACCCTTGGTGAAGTGAAGGCCCTGGCCTCCATTATGACCTATAAGTGTTCCCTTCTAGATATTCCTTTTGGAGGCGCAAAAGGCGGAATCGCGCTCACGCCTTCAGAACACTCAATCAGTGAAATTGAGAATATTACGCGTCGTTTCACCCACACGCTCGGTAATAATATTGGACCCGAATATGATATTCCCGCACCAGATGTGGGAACCAACGCCCAGATTATGGTTTGGATGATGGATACCTACATGAATATCCAGAATGCGGCGCATAAGAATGCCCAACGCGCCATCGTTACCGGAAAATCAATCACCTCGGGTGGCTCTCTGGGTCGCGCTAAAGCGACAGGACAAGGCGTCGTTTTTGCCATCCAAGAATGGGCAAAGGAAAACAATTTTGAACTCAAGGGATCTACTTTTGCCGTTCAAGGGTTCGGAAATGTGGGCTCCAATGCCGCCAAAATCTTGAACAAGCTCGGTGCTAAATGCGTTGCTGTGCAAGATCATACGGGCTCGATTGTTAATCTTGAAGGTCTCGACGGTTTAGAACTGACTGCGCACGTTAAAGAAATAGGCGGTGTTTCAGGGTTCAAAGAACAGAAAGCGGCGAGCGCAGACGATTTTTGGTCTGTCGAATGCGATATCTTTATTCCTGCCGCGCTGGAATTGCAGATTACCAAAGAAGTCGCCGAGCAGCTTAAATGTCGTTTGGTCGCCGAAGGGGCAAATGGGCCAACTACCCTGGCAGGCGAGAAAGCCATGCTCAAAAAGAACATTGAAGTCATTCCCGACCTTATGGCAAACGCTGGTGGTGTTGTGGTGTCTTACTTTGAGTGGGTCCAGAACAAGCGTTCCGAGCGTTGGAAAGAAGAAGAGATTGATGAAAAGCTTCTCTACCTTATGCAGAAAGCCTATCGTGAAATGCGAACCCTTGCCAAAGAGAAAAACATCGATAACCGTACCGCTGCATACGCGGTGGCACTCAATCGAATCAACGAATCCTATGTTGAACGTGGTGTCTTCCCTTAAGCAAAGCATATCGCCGTGTTAAAAATACTCGGCTCGTGTAGGGCGCGACCCTCCGTGGTCGCCCTGAATGTCTCTGTTAAAGTACCCAATGACGGGCGACAGTAGGTCGCACCCGAGATCCTTAGAAATCGATCACACCAGCCTTCATCTGGGAAATTCAGAGTTTCCTACCCAAGCCATAGAGGGTGCTTATTATCGTTTTCGAGGTATCAGCATGCGCGAAATGAAGACATTTTCAGTTTATCTTTCCTTTTTAATCATCTTTTTTTCGATGACCACTCTCGCTTTTTCTTTGGAAGAAATCGTAATGAAGGAAAGCCTTAGCGCGAAAATTTACTCGCCCAAAAATTTCAAATCCCTCATTCCAGAAATCGAAGAAGAAGTTGAACGATCACGTACTAAGCTTATGAATCAGCTAGGTTTGAAGGAGTGGAAGGAAGTTGAGGTTTGGGTGCTGCCCAGCGTCCATGACTACTTCAAGTTAAGAAATGAGAGGTCGCGTGCGCCAGAATGGGCGGCCGGGCTTTCCCTCTCAGATCGGGGCGTCATCATCATCGCAAATGGTGTGGCCACCGGTGGGGAGGTATACAATGTTCGTCAAACCCTCAAACATGAAATGGCGCATGTGGCCATTGATAGAGCCAAAAAGGGGAAGGCTTTTCCAAGATGGTTCCATGAAGGCTTCGCTGTATGGTTCGCAGATGAATGGACGCCAGAAAGAAGTGAACGATTATCTAAGGCTGTTGCGTTTGATCGCGTGAAGAAATTCGAAGACATTGAGCGCAACTTTCCCTCCCATCAGCAGAGCGCAAGTCTTTCCTATGACCAATCTTTTCATTTTGTTCGTTTCTTGGGAAATGATTATGGAGCAGGGGTTTATGCTAAGATATTTAAAGCATTGGATGAAAAAGAATTCGAGGGAGCATTTGAAGAAGCCACCCAACATTCGATGGTTTTTGTCGAAGCGAAATGGATCGCAAAATTGAAAAAAGGGCAGAGCGCTTGGTCGATCTTCAGTGATTCAAGTATTTTATTTTTTGGCGCTACTCTACTTTTCGTAGTAGCTTTTTTGATTAGAAGGAGACGAAATAAATCGCAGCTCGTTAAGATGTCCCACGAAAAAGGTTGGGATTACGACGAAACCCGATACCCCTTACCGGGTGTTTCCACTCCTGAAAAATAAAATGGATTTTGGCCAAAGATGGCTGAAATTGAGTTTGAGAAAATTCTTCTTGAGGAGCCACGGATGGCAACCGAAAACGAAACGAATCTTGATACGCGCGCTGCGCGTTTTCGCCCCGCTGAAAAAAATGAAGAAATGATCACCGACATGTCGATGAGTAGAAAGGCTGTTTTTAGACCCAACGAACACATTGCCGCGCGAAGAGATTTAATCGAAAGTTTCGTCGACGCATGCAAAAAAGACAGCACTTTTATGACGTCCAATCCCACCGCGTTTGAAGAGGCACTTCTTAGTAGCGCATTTGCCGAGGAAGCCCTCGGTCGATTTGACAGATCGTGGAGAACGATTGGAAAGTTAGATAAAAATTCTCAAAGTACGCCCGAAGTCTTGGCCATGAGACGTCGACTCGCCAGATCCTTGGAAGAAGAAGGCCTTGTTCAATCCAATCTCGAAAAGGCGTATTTATTCGAACGCGGAACTTTCAAAGCATTAAGCGGTTTGGAACTCGCCCAAAACCTTTGGAAAGCAAACGCGTCGGTCAGCGAAATTTCGAACTGGCTCGATCGTGTTGTGCGTGAGTTTGACGTCAATCGAGACAGCGCTTTTAGTAAAATGTCCAACTTTATCGCCTCTTGGCTTACCTTTTTGTCGGTCGACGTTGCTCTTCTTGAAGGCGATGTAATCCGAGCCGCTGGTTTGCTTGAACTTTTATCCGAACATCCAGAGTTAACAGGATCAGCGAAAAGAAAATTACGCACCTGTGCTGCAACTTGGTTTTCGGCTGTCGGAGAACTTGGGCTCGCCAAAGATTGTTTTGAAGCCCTTGACGACGTAACAGGCCTTGAGCCTGATACCGAAGAGAGCTACCTGAGAATCATGTTTGATCTCGGCGACCGTGATCATGCAGCCAAGTTCGTCAGGCGACATCCTTTCGGAAGCAACAACCCACGTCGCCGTCTTGTTGACGCGATGATTCTCAAAGACACCAATGCCGCTCAAGCTCTTCTTGAAATTCAAAATGGAAGCTCGATTCATGCACGTGCCTCACTTGATCTCATTCGCCATAATGAGGCGAGCAAGGTTCTTCTCATTGATGCGTTAAATGCGAATTTGCAAAATGACGATTTGTCGGCGCCTTTTCGCGTCGCGCTTTTGTGCGAGCTTTCGAGCCATTACGAACAGCAGGGAAGTGAATCCGAGGCCGCCGATGTTTTAAGGGAAGCCCTTGAGCTCCTTCCCGATCACGCGCCAGCGATCCGCTCCCTCGGACGTTTGTATCATCGGACAGGGGAAATTGAGCAACTGGTCAATCTTTACGAAAACGAAATCGCTGCCCGGATTGAAGAAGAGGGGGCCTGGCGTCGACGTTTTCAGGTGGCCCAACTTTATGAGACCGATTTGCATGACCTCGATCGGGCTTTGGGTCATTATGTGGCGGTTTTAAAACAGCTCCCCAATTATCTTCCGGCCCTCAAAGGTGCTTCTCGTATTTGCGAATCGACGGGACAGTGGGCGCGTATCGCCGGGCTCTTTCTCGAAGCGGTTCCGCACACAAAATCAGAACGTCAGCGTATTTATCTTTTGGATAAAGTTGCCAATCTCGCCGAACATCATCTTTCCAACGATTCGGCGGCGATTGACGCCTGGGAGGAGATTTTATCTCTCATGCCAGAGCACCCCAACGCCCACGCATCTTTGGGTCGACTTTATTTTCGAAACCAACGCTGGCACGATCTTATCGATCTCAACCTTTCTGAATTAAATCTCATTGATGATAAAGAAGAGGTTGCGACTTTGTTTACAAGAAACGGAGAGCTTGCCGAGTTTGAAATTTGCGACTCGCCTTTGGCCGAAAAATATTTTCGAAGAGCGCTTGCTTTCGTTCCTGATTTTCTTCCTGCACTCGAAGGTTTGGGTCGAATTCTTACGCGAACCCACCGTTGGGAGGAATTGGTTGCAATGAACCGTAGCCAACTTGATGAGATTGAAAATCTTTCTGAGCGTTACCGTCAAACGATCATTTTAGCCGAGATTTTTGAAACGCGTTTACGTAAAATTGACGAGGCCGAAAACCTCTATCGGTATGCGTCAACGCTGGAGGAAGATTCAGGGTTTGCTCGTTTGAATTATATTCGTTTGAAGAAAAGCCAACAAAAATGGGACGAGGTCTACGCCTTGGAACTTATGGCCGAGGTCGTAAATCATGGCTACCTTGGGTATATTTGTGAGTGGAAAAAAGAAGAATTCGGTGCAGCTTACGCGCACTATCTTCACGCTCTGCACGGCGAACCCTCAAACTTAATTTGGCTTGATGGATTGAGTCGGACATGGACCGCGGCTGGTATTGCGGCGGGGACTTTAGCCGATGATCTTGAGAATTTACTTCTCTCCCCGATGGACGCTGAATGTAGAGATGCTTACTTTCTCGTCCTTGCACGTCTCAGAGAATTTGAGGAAAAAACGCCTGAGGCCTCACGCGCCTATCGCGCTCACGGTGACAGAACGCGCTTTGAAAACCGCGCTGTCCTTCGTTTGTCGATGGGATTGGGCAATGAAACCCAAGCCTTGATTCAGACAAGACGATGTGAACCTTTGTTTGAGAACGAGTCGCTATTTGTTCTTCCGCGAAAGGGAATGTCAACGACTGATGTTGATAAACTAGTATCGAGTTTTACTAGTCTTGAAAAAGAAGAAAGAGACTGGTTGCTGCGCGAAACCGAAATTTCGGTTGTAGCCAATGTGGACTCTCAAACCTTTCCTCTCCAAGGATGGCTTGGTTTATCCCAACAATTTGGTCGCCTCCTTTCCGGTGAAGAACCCGTCATTGAGAATTGTGAATTTTCTCCTATCCACCGTTTTCTTGGACTTGAATCAAAAGAGAAGGGTGATATTGAATCCTTCAGATCCTATATCGATGAAGAAATTCACGCGTCAACCTCCGTTGATTTAGAAATTCGACGACGATTGGAACTCACCAAATGTGTACCAAAAGAAGAGCGCGATTCAATTTTAAAATCTCTCGTTGGACTCTATAAAGATGAAAATCTATCTCCACTTTTCTCAACATCTGAGAAAATTCTTCAAGGCTTAGAAGGATTCCAGATGTGGAAAAGCTTCATTGTTTTGGGAGATATTTTGCTTGAGGGTGAAGAACTCAAGGACGAGCGGCGAACAACCTTATTACGTCGTCTGGCGGAAATCGAGTCTACCCAATGCCAAGAAAACGAAAGCGCGGCAAAGCGCTATCTCCAATGTTGGGAAGCATCAAACAACCTTTTGGATCTTCAGAAATTGGTTGACATCGCAGAGTCCGCGGACGATTTGGAGCAAGCCTGCCAATATCAACAATTACATTTTGGCGAGATTCGAAACTCAGAATTTGAAACCTCAGAAAGAACGCTTGATGCAAGGCTGGTTTCGGGAATGAAACTCGCCGAGCTGCTCTTTGCGTGTGAAAGGGCGAGCGATGCGATTCATTTGCTTGAAGAAATGACGCACCCCAAAAGTGAGAGTTTGAAGTATCGTAAATTGATATCCTATTTAGGGAAATTACACGCCTCATCAGGGGACGCCAGAAGGTCTGTGAGTTTACTAGAAGAACATCTTCCGATTTCGCCTGGTAAGGAAGACTTAGAAGATTGGAATGTTCTCGTATCAACCTACTTGAATGTTCTTCACGACGTGGACGCGGCTTATCGTTTGCAATGGAAACTTGTACGCGCATTGTCTGATTCTCGCGAGGAGTTGGAGAAGTTGGTCGACATTGCCGTAGATCTAGAAGAGGTTGAGGATTGTTGCGATCAGTTAGAAAAGCTCGCCGATACTTGTGAGGGAAAAACAAAAGCAGACCTACTTTTCTTCGTTGCTCAAATGTATGAAGAGGAATTGTTTTCTTCAGAGGAATCCGTTCGTATCTACGGACGTCTCTTGACTGAGGATTCGATTGAGCTTGATGATCGCATGCGTTTAGACTGCCAGCGGCAGAAAGCATTCGCTTTATCTCGTGTGGTTGGACAGGAACAAAAAGCACTTCACGCATTTAGGAATTTGGTTAAAGACGAGGTTTTTGAACCTTCGACTTACCGCGGAATGGTAGATCTTTTTACTAAGTTACAAGCATTTGACCGCGCACGTTGTTCGGAGCAAATTCTTCGCGTTCTGGGATGCGACGTCAATATCGTAGAATTTCGAGCCAAACAAAGTCCATCAAGAGAAGCAGGTTTGAGCACCTTCGTTAAGCATGTATTTCCGTCCGAATTCTCTTCGGTCTTTGGAGCCCTTCGCGCCCTCATGCCTTTGGCGGAAAAAGTGTGGGGTGAGGAACTTCCGCAACGAAAAGCCATGTCGGGTGAACGTCTAAAAGGAGGCCGCGTCCTTGAGTCTCTCGAAGATGGATTCGCAGGATTTGGAATCAAAAAATTCAGAGCTATCGTTGGCGACGCGGGCCCTTTAATGCCCCAAGTCATCCCTGATGGTACGGTCTGGTTCAATTCCGATCTTCTTGAAAACTCGACCCAAAGTGAGATACGTTTTTACACCGCCTATGCCGCGGCCATTGGTTGGTCGGACATCTCAAGTGTTCTTTCCCTTGATGGACGTGAACTTTGGCACCTCCTTGAAGGCATTGTTTACAAACAAAGCGGCCAAGGTTTTAGCGATCGTATTGACGCAAAAAGCCAGGACTTCGCCGAGCTCTTTTCAAGCGCTTTTTATGCCGTAGCAAGAAGAAGAATTGTTCAGGCAATGGACACTGAGATCAGTGATTTCTCGAATGCCTATTGTGAAGCGTGGCCAAAGAATCTCCAAACTTTTGCGATTCGATACGCCGTCGCCATTTGTGGTGACGTCTACGCATCGGTATCAGCGCTGTTGAAAATGAATGGCTGGGAGGGCAAAGTCGAGGAGGCTGCGACCCAAAGTTTCATCCGACGCGATGCCCAAATTCAAGATCTTCTATCCTTCGTGAATAGTAACGATTACTACGAATTACGATACTCGCTGGGACTCTCTGGCAAGCCCTCCCTTTCCTAATTTACCAAAAATCCTTTAAAACTTAGGCCGGGACCTTGTTCCGCCGCAAAGACCGTAGGGCGTGGCCTTGGCCTCGCCGCAAAAACCGTAGGGCGTGGCCTTATGCCTCGCCGCAAAAATCGTAGGGCGTGGCCTTGTGCCTCGCCTCGCCGCAAAATAAACGGGATGATAAATTCGAAAACCAACATTGAAACCACACTATATTTTTGCTGCACCTGCAAGGGATGACCCAGGCGAGGCACGAGGCCACGCCCTACAAAGAAAGACCGGTATCCGACTGAAGAAATCGAGTACTGCGTGGCCTTGGCCTCGCCGCAAAAATTCCCATCGCCGGATACAGGCGCGACGACAACGAAAGGGTCCAACGAAAGTAAAAATAATTAACAACTATCG
>Ga0256840_1004460_pt1 | contig 10485 bp, 8 predicted proteins | sample 355202metaG_FD_185969 | JGI IMG/M metagenome (GOLD analysis project Ga0256840, IMG submission 185969) | Hydrothermal vent microbial communities from Mid Atlantic Ridge, Atlantic Ocean - 355-202 | ecosystem: Environmental > Aquatic > Marine > Hydrothermal vents | place: Atlantic Ocean: Mid...
CCTTGATTAAAGCTCACCCCCCCTGTTTTTGCCACTTTTGTATGAAAAAGTTAAACAGTTTTTAACCAATTACTCTGATATTCAACAATAATGCGCTAATTTTTGCATAATCATCTACTTTTAGGCATTTCTCTATTTTTCTCATTAGTTTATTAATATCTTTGTATTTACTTGTCGGGCCAGCTATGCCGCAAATTTCATGCGCATACTTTTTTATCTCATCACCCTGATTAGTCGCCGATGCTTGTTTAAGCAAATTAAATAAGCGATTTAATTCATTAGAAATAAGTTCATCAGGTAAATAATCCAATACTTTTTTAGGAATTACTAAGCTCTCTAACTTCGTAGTAAAATGTATGGCACTTTTTATCAACTCACTTTCGTTTATAGGTTTCTGTATCACTTTATCTATACCAGTAATACTCATATTTTTAGTGTTCAACACATCAGCCGTAACTATAAATATAGGTAACACAGATGATGGATATGATTTCCTTATAACTTTAGCAGCCTCAATCCCATCTAAAACGGGCATATGGTAATCAAGGATGACTAAATCAATCGGGCATTCTTGGCATTTATTTACTGCTTGCATACCATCTCCAACAGTAATGACAGTCGCACCCTCTGACTCCAAAATAGTTCTTAACAATTGCTTTATAAACAAATTATCTTCCGCCACGAGAATTGTGGTATTGCTAAGAGAAGATGAAGTTTGGATACTATTTGGCTTAATAGAAAGCTCCTCTGATTCTCTTTCATCTGATTGTTTTTCTATATTTAATATACTAAAAATTACTTCTGTGCCTTTTCCCTTCCGACTATTGACACTGATCTCCCCGCCTAATAAATCAACCAGTTGTTTTGATATAACCAAACCTAAACCTGTCCCTCCAAACCGTCTACTTATTGAAGAATCTGCCTGAGAAAAAGGATTGAATAGATGAGATATATCATCGCTGTCCATACCTATTCCAGTATCTTTAATACTGAAGATTAGTCCGAAATCATTTTCCTTCTGTAGTAATGAGACCTTTAACGATACTGAACCCTCAGAAGTAAATTTAATGGAGTTACGGACTAAGTTATTCACTATCTGCTTAAGTCGAAATTCATCTCCTACCAAATTTAAGGGAACCTTTATATCAACTATGACCTTTAGATTGATACCCTTATCGTCTAACTCTGGTTGATGTAAATCTACAATCTCATCCAACAAGCTTTCAAGGTTAAATGAAGCATTTTCTAATTTTATTGATTGGGATTTCAATTTTGAAAAATCTAGAATATTATCTATTAATGCTAACAACATTGTAGACGCCTTATTAATTACTGTTACTTGATCAACTTGTTCACTCGCTAAGTCTGTCTTCTTTAATAACCGTGAATAACCGATAATTGCAGTGAGTGGTGTGCGTAGCTCATGGCTTATACTTGCTAAGAAGTCATCTTTTGCTTTATTTGCCTCAATCAATTTTGTGCCTGTATTTTCTAATTCCTCATTCTTTTCTTCTAATATATTGAGTGTACGAGTTAATTTTGTAACCGCTGAATTAACCCTTTTCTGTAAGTTATCATTAGAAATTTCTACTTTTTCAGAGAGCTGATTAATACCTTGAACAAGACTGTTCATTTCACCTCTTGCAACCACACTCACTCTTGCGGAATAATCACCTAGTTCTAATTTATTTACCGTTTTTGTAATTTCCTCCAAAGGTAAAGTAATACTATTAGAAAATTTCAATGCTGAGAGAGCAACTAAGAAAAAACCAATAAAACCAATGGTGCCTCCCGTTAACAAAATAGATTTTTGCTTTTTTTGTAATCGACTTTTATCAGCAATTATTTGCACCCAACCCAATAATTCTATCGGTGCTCCCTTTTTTTCTAATCCAGGATAATCAGTAACCTCAATATTGGAACTATGAACTGGAGTCTGGAATAACCATTGAGTACCGAACTCTTCTTTGTAAAATGAATCTCTGAAAGGAATCGCCACATTTTTAACTTGATCACCTTCTTCCAATATACTTTGACCACTAGAATCATAAAACCTAACTGATTTCACATCGTTATTTGCTCTAATACTTCTTGAGAGCTTAGATAATGCAGACTTATCACCTGTGAACAAGCCTAACTCTGATGATTTTGATAAGTACTCTATCGAGCTACTCATTTGCCTTATCAATTCATCTTGAGCATCTGCTTGGCGAGAAACCACAAAATATGTTGTTAGAGCAGCCGTCATTAAAAGAGAAGGAATTATAGTTAGTAGCAAAATATGATGCTTTAAACCTAATCTTATTGGCTTTAGCTTCACACTCATGGCTCAGATGTATATAATTTTTTTAATAATATTTCATCAGAAGGAAGACTTAAGCCTAGTGCCTTACTAACTGATTGATTAATATACACTTGAAAATATTTTGGAGGCAAAAGTCTTAATGAAAATTTAGATTTTTTTATATAAGCTAAAGCTAACTCGGCTGTTTGTTTCCCAATCTCATTTTCCTGAGAGTAAATAGATATTAATGCCCCTGCATCCACGTATTTTTTAGAATAAGAAATAACAGGTACTTTATATTTATAACTTAAGGTGACTACCCACCTAGCTAAATTACGATTAAATTCAGCCTTATCTGGAACAATGATTACAACCTGACTATTACGAAAAATTCGCCTCAATTTTTTCAAAGGGTTTTCATATGGTTTGATCTCAGCTAAATATAATACCCTTCCTTTTTTCTCTATTTGTTTTCTAATATCATCGCGCTTTCTAATCGTATTTGGGCCTAATACGACCCCTACAGACTTAATATTCTCGTCTATCAAATTCACCAATGATACTAATCTATGAGGCGGTTGCTCTAATGAAATCCCTCCAATAAAATTACGCATGCGCTTTCCTTTCCTATTAGCTTTTTCAGACAGTTTTAAGAAAGCACTCTCTGTTATAAAACTAGCCAGAAAAGGGGTATTTATCTCCTTACTAAGGTAATAATCAACTGATCTTGCACCAATTGGGATAATAAGATTATTTCCTTTTAAGAGCTGTTCATTAGCATCCGATAAATAATCTAAATTGAGTACATTAATTTTCCCAACCCATTTTTTTTCAATCAACTCTATTTTTATACTATTAACAATTCCTGTATATGGCTTTATTTGACTAGGAATGACTATTAGAATTTGTTTATCATCATTTTGAATAAGGGCATGCACAGTATTGCTTACACAAATAAGCATAAAAAATATTAAAAAAATGTGTAAATACTTAGTCAATATCATAATTTATCTGAATAATTTTATTCAACCGATAGCCTATCTCCAGACTTTAAAAATCAAGTTTAAATTGAATATATGCCCTCGTCTTAAATTCATTTCGTGCTGCAAAATCTTTATATTTATTAAAAGCATTTTGAATCACAAAATTTATTTCGCCTTGAGTATTTGAAAATTTCAACTTTTTACCTAGGCGTAAATCAACACGCTTTATACCAGCACCTCTACTTTTAAAATCAGATTGGTACTGAAATACCCCACTTACATTATATTGATTAGGTAATTTTTTAATTAGCATAAGCGTGCCAGAATGACGAGGTAGATAGGATGACTTAGCGGTATCAATTGGATTCCTTGTGTCTTTAATGACATTACCTACCGTATCCAAGTAGGCATACGACAATCGCAAATTCAAATTAGGGATAGCTTTAACCTTGTGATTCAGTTGAAACTCAAGTCCCTTTGTTGTTAAGTTTGAAATATTATCAAGAACCCTCACCTCTCCATCTAAATCTGCTGAAGGACGAGTTTGACCATAAATAAAGTCCTTCATTTTCTCTCGAAAGAATTTAACATCTAGCTCTGTATTTATTTTAGGGAACTTTGCAATATAGGCAATTTCAAAAGCCCTAACTTTCTCTTCACTTAAGTCATTAACACTTGTTACCAATGTATTAATAGGTGAATTATTAGAAAAATGGAAGTTTGTATTAATATTAGTATCAGTTACCGAAGGGATTCGGCTACCCTTTACTACGCTAGCCCTAATGGTATGATTTTTCTGCGGATGAAAGTTTAGAGATAGTCTTGGTGAGTAAACCAATCCTGTCGAATTTGCTTTTTCTACAAATAATCCAATATTGGTATTAAGTTTTTGATTTATTTTCCAATCAATATTACCAAATAATCTGTATCTTTCCTGTGATTTAACACCATCACCAAAGAAGTATTGGCTCTTCACTCTATCTTGTCGAAAACCTGCGCCCCAAACAAAATTGATGTAATCAGACATCGCTTTTTTTTGCTCAAACTCAATATCATATCTTTGAGAAAAACCGCCATTGTAATCAATAAAAATATTTTCATCACTATTCCCAGGGAAAAACAAAGGAATCTGATCAGGGCGAATACCAATAAAATCTGACAGCCGACCTAAAGATAAGTCATCTTTAATGTTTAGATAATTGTGATAAAACTGTACTGAGCTTTCTGATTTTTTAGACTTATGTACCCACTTTATTCTTTGAAAGTTATTTTTATGATCTCGATTACTATAACCCCGAATATCAAGAGTTGAAGGAATTTGAAGATCACTTCGCCCCAAACCTACATCAAACTCTACTTCGTTATTTAAATCTGAAACATAGCGCCCCTGCAAACTAAGCTGTAGGGAATCACGGTCATCAATACTCAAATCTCTAGGAATTAAAATAGAATCTAGCGGCTCAAAGCCAGTATTACTCCTGTGCACTAATGAAAGACCATAATCAATATCTTTAAAATTACCACTATGGTTTACAGTTAGGTTTCTCAAACCCATATTTCCAACTGTTGTACGAATAGACGCTGTAGGTCGTGATAAAACATCTTTAGTAACAATATTTATTGCTCCCAAAAAGGCGTTAGAACCATAGGTTGTTGCACTAGAACCGCGTACAACCTCAATATAGTCAATATCATCTAAGTCTATGCCTAGAGACATCCAATCTACGGTAGAAAATAAAGGTTCATAAATTGAACGACCATTAACCCGAACTTCTAATCGTGTGCCAACATCAGAGGGTTCAAAATGACTAGATACTCCAAATTGACTACCCCAGACTGAATAAGAAAAATAGCCTGGGACTAAACGTAACAACCCATGAATTTCTGTTGCTCCAGAAGCCGCAATCATATCGCTATCAATAACAGTAACAGACACTGGAGCATCCGTGATTTTCTGCTTCAGACGTGTCGCACTCACAACCGTTTGAACATCACCAAAATAATCTGTTTCGGATATATAGTCTTCTTCTGCGATAGCGATTGATGACCAAGAAAGGAAAACTGTAATTAAAAATAAAAAACTAATTATTAAAGAATGAAACCGTGTTATTTCATCCTGTCCCTTCCCTTTATTACAAAACATGCACTCTCCATTTAACAACTTTGATTAGTCAGCTACCTATAAATATAGTACAAGATAACTTGTAATTAAGCATGGAAGGTTCACATTGCCTTTAAAGCATGAACTTATTAGTAGAAAATACCGTGGTAAGACCCTATACAAAAGTATTTCACAAGCAATTAAAAGCTATAACTAGCCTCCCCCTTTATGAAAATACCTAAAAAAAGTCTTCATGAAAACTTGCTGTTGTTCTTCATTACTTTCTTCAAATTCAAACAATACATTTAAAACAGGTAATGTAAGCAAGGCAATGACTCTTGGTGGGGCTTCTTCGATCTTAATCTTAACAATAGTACTTTCATCTTCGATTGTTATCTGCCAACTCTGATTAGAGAGCTCTTCGCAAGAATAAGGAGTTTGCGATATAAATAACCCCTGCAGTGTTTTTTTAAACTCTTTGGCTGTGTACCCCATCTCATATTTCAAAGAATATTTAATATTATTGTTATTAGCGTTACCCACCAGCAACTGGTGGCCAAATAGAAAGTACATCACCCTCTTCTAATTGATGTTTATCTCTCTCATCACATACAAATTTTCCATTCACCAAGACGATATGTGCTAACTCCATGGGTACTTTGTATTCATCAATCACATCTTGAACCATAGCACCTTCTGCTACCGTTATTTCACGCTTAAAACGTGCCTTCCCTGGTGGAAGCAGGTGCATAAGAGAAGCATAAAGCTCTAAATACATTTTCATAATATGTCCTATAAAACACAAATCATCGAAAAAGAGGGGGGGTGGTAATAAAAAAGCTTAAATAACATTGTCTAATTCCTGTGTTGAGGATAAGTACGCTTCCATAATACGTGTAGGGTCTTGCATTAGACGCTCTTTCCATTCTTTTAGATGGATTTTGCTTTCAATTAGCCCACGAACCACACCTATATGCTGGGTCATGCCAAGAGTGCTTGCTCCTACCAATACATCCTCCTCTTCATCTATGCCAAAGCGTAGATTCATATACTTATACGCATCTGGATTATAAATTTCCACACTGTCTCCGCCCTCTACACCCATCCATAGACCAAAGGAATGGGAAATCAACCCGAGTGTATCCAGTACATTCATATTAACTGAGCCATGATGCTCAACTGATTGTCCTGCCATGTTTAATGCTGCTATTCGCCCATGATCTGTGGCTGTGGGTTGGATAGCTTGTACTTCGTATTCACCTGTAGAAAAGTCTTTAGCTTGTGCCACATCACCTGCAGCATAAATATTAGCGATGTTAGTTTGTAGCTTATTATCAACTACCACACCGGCTTTAACATCAATACCAGAGCCTTCTAAAAAGGCGATATTTGACCGAACGCCTGTAGCACTGATTACCAAGTCAGCCTTTAGTATTTTGCCACCATCTGTTTCAACCTCCATTGCATCACCGCTTTCTTTTATGGCTGTGATTTTAGTTGAAGTCAGCACGTTTACGCCTTTCTCGATACACCACTTTTCTAATAAACCGCCTGCTTTCTCATCCAGCATACGTGGCACCATACGGCTGCCCATTTCTATCACACTTAGATTGACACCGCGTTTTACTAAAGCCTCGAGAATAATACAGCCGATAAAGCCTGCACCCATTAAGACGACATTTGAACCTTGTTTTGCGATTGCTGCAATTTGACGCGCATCATCTAATGTCCAGCAGGAGTGAACATTGGGTAGGTCTATGCCTTCTATCGGTGGAGATATAGGGTGAGATCCAGATGCGATTAATAATTTATCGTATAACAATGTTGAGCCATCATCGAGCGTAAGTACTTTTTCATCTGCATCCACAGAAGAAACACGATGATTGAGATAATTGATATTTTGCTTTTCATAATGCTCAGTTGAGCGTAAATATGTTCCTTCTTCACCAATATTTTCAATCAATAAATAAGGGATTGCCATTCTTGAATAAGGTGGCACGGGTTCATCACCAATAAGGGTAATGTCTGCCATCGGGTTTGCTTTGCGCAGTGTTTCTGCGGCAACCACGCCACAAGGACCTGCGCCAATTATGATATGTCGCATTATGGACTCCTAAATTTGAGAATTTAACACCTCCCTTCTAAAGGAGAAACTAATCAAGTCCAATTATTTCTAGCGTGCTAAAACTGCGCCAAATTATAATCGACTTAATCAGTCTCTCCTTTAATAGAAGAAAAATGGTAATAACACTGATTACAGTCCGAGCCTGCTAATTGTATCTGCAGATGGAATACCCTTATCAGACCAACCACGAATCTCATAATACTTCGGTAACATTTCGCCCAAGCGACTTACATTACCTTTCGTTGGCCCTGATTTAACTGCTTCTTTTAATAAACGTTTTGGTAAAGTGTCATCATCACTGGTGAAGCCTGCTGCATTATTGTACATGCGTTCCAAATTCCAGATACGCTCGCCTGCTTCTAAACATTTATCCACGCTCCAATCACCTTCACAGGCCGCGTCGATTTGTGGTGCAATATTATCCATGCCCCATGCAAATGTGGTGAACAAACAAATACCTGCCGAATCAACCAATGCTGTTGCATCTTGGAAAGCTTTTACTAACTCTGGCTTACCTTCCGCATCATTTTGATCTGTTTTAACAGGAATACCTAAAACTTCAGAAGCAATAGTGTAACCACGCACATGGCACGCACCACGGTTTGAGGTGGCGTAGTTTAAGCCGATACCTTGAATACCACGTGGATCATAAGCTGGGAACTCCAAGCCTTTAACCGACATCGACAAATCAGGATCACCGTATTTTTCACAAAGACGTTTAGAGCCTTGGCCAATTTCAGCACCAAAACCTTTACCACTTATAGTTAGCTCAATCACTTCTACAAGTGCTTTTGCATTACCGAAGCGTAGGTCAATTCCACCAGTATCTTCCAATGTGATTTTACCATCTTCGAACAGCTCCATAGCTGCCGCTATGGTACAACCGAGTGTAATTGGGTCAATCGCATCTTCATTACAAAGGAAGTTTACATAGGTTAGCGCGTCTAAATCATCAACACCCGTATCAGCGCCTAATGACCATGCAGCTTCATATTCTAACCCGCCTGATGAACCTTGGTATTGAGGTTTATCAGCCTGATCTTTTATCGAGAAATGTGTTTTATCGATAGATGAGATACGCCCACAAGCAATGGTACAACCAAAACAAGCGCCGTTGGTTGTCAGGTTTGCTTTGCCATCACTCGCGCGTGGTTCATGCATCGCCTCACCAGAAATATTCTCTGCTTTATCAAAGCCTACATCACGCATATTATGAGCAGGTAAGCCACCCACACTGTTTATAACATTCATCAAGACTTGCGTGCCGTAGGTTGGCAAGCCTTGACCTGTAACCGCATTTTCAGCTAAAACTTCTTTGCCATCAGCTACTGCCTCAAAGAAAGCATCAGGGTCTTGTGGTGCCGCGACACCTAAAGTACCACGCACTGCAACTGCTTTAAGATTTTTAGATGCCATTACCGTACCGACACCCGAACGACCCGCCGCACGATGCAAATCATTTACAATAGCTGAGAACAAACAACCCGCTTCTGCTGGACGACCAACAACGGCAATTTTAAGATTAGGGTCTTGATGATCTTTATGAAGCATTTCATCAGCCTCCCAAGCTGATTTACCCCATAAATGGCTAGCATCGCGTAACTCAGTTAAATCATTTTCGATATACAAATATACTGGTGTAGGTGACTTACCTTCAAAGATAATCATATCCCAGCCAGCATTTTTAAATTCATTACCAATAAATCCACCAGAATTTGAACAGGCAATCGCACCCGTCAATGGCCCTTTAGTAATAACAGAATAACGACCAGCCGTTGATGCCATCGTGCCCGTTAATGGCCCTGTCGCCATTATCATTTTATTGTCTGGTGATAACGGATCAACCTTAGGATCCGTCTCTTCTACCAAGTATTTTGTTGCCAAACCACGTTGACCTAAATAATCATTCGCCCATTCCATATTGAGTGGTTCGGGTGTGCATGTACCTTCAGTGAGGTTTACGCGTAATATTTTTTTTGTCCAAGACATTATGTATTCCTCCTGTGTTTATGTCGCGTTAGCGCTAGGTAGTGACTTTTCTGCAAAGGCTTTCATACGATCATATCCATGTGCATTTGAATCAATAAAAACAATCGCTTCGGTTGGGCAAGCTTTTGCACACTCAGGATCACCACCACAAAGGTCACATTTAGCAACTTTTCCTGTTTCTTGCACGTAGTTAATCGTACCGAATGGACAAGAGATTGTGCAGACTTTACAGCCGACACATTTATCATCGGCAACTAGTTTTGCACCCGTTGCCATATCGACGGTAATTGCATCAACAGGGCAAGTTCGCATACACCAAGCTTCATCACATTGCGTACAAGTATAAGGTGCGAAACGCCCTTCTTCATGGAAAGTAAAAACTTTGATCAGTGAACGCGATGGGTTGAATTCACCCAGTTTTTCATAAGAACAAGCCATTTCGCATTGCAGACATCCCGTACATTTAGCGGGATCAAGATGCAGTGATTTTTGCATTGATATACTCCTTAGCGGTTTGCGGTAATTTTAAATTTGATTTAAATATTATTAATTTATTTTTCATTAATAATAGTACATAACCTGTAAATAAAAAGGTATTTTCTTATTTATTAAGGATAAAAAAAACCTGCGTATTTGCAGGCTTTAATGAATAGCTTAACTGTTATTCTCGACCACCTAAAAGACGATCTTGTAAATCACTTAGTTCATCCCAAGCACCTTTACCTGCTAACTCAGCCTGTTGAGGCCATGTTTTAGGGTTGTGCATTTTATAGCGTGGTCCTGCATCATTAAGAATCGCTTTTAGATCATCGTATTGTGAATTGCTTAGCGCAGAAAAAGTTGTGATGCCTGCAGTATTAAGGAGCTCTTCAATCTTTGGGCCTATACCTTCAATTTTTTTCAAGTTATCCGCTTGCCCTGAATTCGAAGAAGATGCTTTGGCAGAAGAAGCAGACGGGGTTGAAGTTGAAGCCGATGCCTTAGTTGAATTTTCTATTGATGA
>Ga0256840_1004461_pt1 | contig 10484 bp, 5 predicted proteins | sample 355202metaG_FD_185969 | JGI IMG/M metagenome (GOLD analysis project Ga0256840, IMG submission 185969) | Hydrothermal vent microbial communities from Mid Atlantic Ridge, Atlantic Ocean - 355-202 | ecosystem: Environmental > Aquatic > Marine > Hydrothermal vents | place: Atlantic Ocean: Mid...
GTAAAAGGGGCTAACATTACTAATATATCTGCTATTAAAAATGTAGATGGTGTTTTAGTCGGTGGGGCTTCATTGAAGCCTGAGACTTTTTTGGAGTTGGTTTTACATTAAACCAACTTCTTATTTTCTCAAAAAAGTAAATACTCACTATAAGTAAAATAATCAACTTCTCTTCCACATAAATGACAAGCCAAACGCCAAAGTCCCCTTGAAGCTTATGATTCATGAGTCTCTTCAAAATGCAACTTCACCAACTGCTCTAACACTTTAATGGTCTCTTCATCATCCGTTAGAGACTCCACAATGGCATGTTGACACGCTTCCAAAATAGGAAACCCCTCTTTGATGAGTTTTCCAGCGTAAATAACCAAACGTGTTGAGACATCTTCATGAATTTCACTCTCTTTTAAGCGTCTTAGTTCATTGACTATCTTAATAAGTTTTTGAGCTATTGATGCATCTACCCCACTCTCTTTTATGAGTATGGCACACTCCTCTTTCTCTTTTGGGTAGTCAAAGGAGAGTGACAAAAAACGTTGTTTGGTACTGGGCTTCATTCCTTTTAAGATGCTTTGATACCCTGGGTTATAAGAGACGACTAACATAAAATCAGGATGTGCCTCTAGGGTTTCGCCTATTTTGTCAATGGGTAAAACACGCCGATAATCAGCCAATGAGTGTAAGACCACCGTAGTATCTTTACGTGCTTCAATAATCTCATCAAGATAACAAATACCTCCCTCACGAACAGCTTTGGTTAAGGGACCATCTTGCCAATACGTTCCCTTTTCATCAATGAGATGTCTTCCAACCAAGTCAGCTGTACTTAAATCATCATGGCAAACTACGGTGTAAACTTTACGCCCTAGTTTCTCTCCCATGTGTTCCACAAAACGTGTCTTTCCACATCCTGTTGGTCCTTTGATGAGTATGGGTAAATTTAATTTTGAAGCGTGAGTAAAAAGGTTAACTTCATTTTTTTGTTCTAAGTAATAGATGTTTGACATATGTTCTCCTATTGGGTTAAATTCATATAAATCATGGGCAAAGCCTCTGGTAATTTTTTAATATCTCGAATGTACGTGTAGCCATCTTTGCCAAATATTTGAGGTAGATACTCATAAGAGTCCGAATCAACTGTAATACAAAATGGAATCACCCCTAATTTTTTAGCTTCTAAAATGGCTTTTTTAGTATCTTCTACCCCATATCTTCCCTCATAACGGTCAATGTCATTGGGCTTACCATCAGAGATGATGAGCATGAGTTTATTTTGGGTATTCTGCTCTTTTAAAATATGGGTTGATTGGCGTATCGCTGTTCCTAAACGCGTATAATACCCTGCTCTAAGGTCATCAATACGCCCTCTAATTTGAGCCGAATAGCGTTCATTGAAATTTTTTAAAATATGGTAACGTATCTTTGTATTTTTAACGGAGGAGAAAGCATAAATGGCTAAAGGGTCACCCAATGACGACACGGCATCTCCAAAGACAAAAAGGCTCTGTTTAATAATGTCTAAAATACTAAGTTCATTACTCACCATCGCTTCGGTAGAGAGTGAAATATCGGCTAAAATAAGGCTTGATATGTTTCGTTCTTGCTTAACAGACGTTTCAAAAAAATTCTGTTTCTCTTGTGATTTAACAGCTGAAGTACGATACGCTATCCATGACTCCATATTTAACGTTTCCCCAAAAGGCAAGTTCTTTTCTGTATGTCGATTAAACAGATACAACGCAAACTCTTGTTTCACTTTTTCAACTAAGCGTTGGGTCTGATGGTCAAGCTCTTTCTCCTGTGCTGATTTCATATAAATGGGCGTTAAGAGACAATAGTTTTTTAAATAATACTCTTTAGTGTAATCCCACTCATCAAGCTTTATCCCCTCCCCTACGGCGTAAGTATCTATCTCTTCGGTAGGAAGTTCAAGGTCAATTTTAAGTTTAGAAGCCAAGCCTTTTTTCTTTTTTCCTAAACTTAACTCATCTAAATCTTGGGCATTAAACGCAGCATCTTCATCTTCGCTGTCATCTTCACTTCTGTCAACATTGATGCGTTCGGAGATGGTCATTAAGCCCTCAGGTAAAAATGCCATGAAGCCATCTGTTTCACTCTCATCATCGGTTCTACTTGCATTTTTACGAACGTCTAATTTTTCACTCTTTTTACTTTTTTCGGCTTCATTTTCCTCTTCAGCATAGGCTTCAAATTTTTCACTATTTTCTTCTTTTGTAGGTGAGGGGTAAAGCCATAAGGCAAAAGGATAGATATTTCTTGGCATTGGAAGTTGTTCTGGACTAAAGCCTCCGTTTCCAAGTGTGACTAACTTCTCAAAGCCAAGCTCATCTTCAACTGAAAGTTTAAACCTTTTCACCATCATTTCACGCTCTTTAAAAAGCTCTTCAACCATGAGTCGATGTGCTTTTCTAAACCCCACATAATGTTCTAAAAGATAATTCTGAACACGTAGATTTTCTTCTGCCCAATTCTCTACATTTACGTTAGCATTTGCCATGAGTGCAACCATCCAAACATAGTACATTTTGTTCAAACGTTTAGAAGAGAAAAGATCTATTTTTCTAGGTAAATACAAACCTCTTTTGTCTTGCCAACAAAGGGAAAAAGTAGCTTTCTCTCCTGTGGCTTTTTGCCAAAAAGAACGTAAGGAGAGACGTGAAACTTTATCCGTAGCATAAAGCGTTTTACTCTGAACCCCACCCATCATGTGGTAGAGTAGCCGAAGCTCTTTTGAAATCTCTTTAAAACTAACGCTGTAAGCTTCATAAGGGTTATCATTTCTACTTAAAAATTCATTCCACCGTTGCCCACCCCAATCACTTGGGGCTAAGAACTCTTCTATTTTCTGCCAAGTGATTTTTAGTTTTGATGCCATGAGTTCCTCTATTTAAGTTAATAGAGATATTTTATAGGAAAAATTGAGGTTTGGAAATGATATTTGTCAAGAATTATTAAAAAGAAACAAATGGAATCTCTTTCGCTATAACTTTAAAATTCTCTGCTCTTCTAAGAATAAATGCTGAGAGTTTATAAGAAAATTTCAACTCTTCATTGTCCAAAAGTTCATACTTTACAATAGGCTCTGCTAAAGCTTTAAGAATCATATCGGATTGTTTAAGTAAGACTTTAGCAACAAGTTTATGGTTTATTCCTACATCATCAGCAAACGCTCGAAACTGATAAGCCAAAACCTCATTAGGGTTAAATTCATCTCCATAAGCCATCGCTAGATTATGGTCAAAATTATACATCATCACACAAAGTATGTCATAAAATGGTGTCGGTTTTATGCCTCGTTTATCTACAAAAAAAGAGAAGTTTTTACCATGAGCATCAGAATTTCCTATGATAATATTAAACATTGCCCAATTTAACAATTCAAGTTGAGCTATGGCAGGAACAGAACAAAGTTTTGTGCTTTTAAAAAGCTTTTTAAAACTTACTCCCTCTCGAATATCTGCAACATCACGCAAATTTCCGAAATTCTGTTCATATTTATAGGTGGGTGGAAGATTAAGTATTTGACAGCCATCTATAATATGCAATCGTTCCACAAAATCATCTTTATAAACTCTATCAAATCGTTCAATTAAAAGCGTTGGGTAAATACCAAGTCGTTTAAGTTCGACCTTAGCCACATTCAAACCTATTTTCTTTGCAAGGGTCATACAAAAAAGTTCATTGACCACGATATGCAAATTTTTCTTGGTCTGAAACTTCATAATATGCGTTGAGCTAAGTGTACCATTCCCCAAACCAATTTTTTCGTCTTTCAAAATTACAGGTAACTTAGCTTGAACACCTGCTAAAGAGAGTCGAACTTTTTTATCCCAAATAGCAATGCTTTTACTTTCTAGTTGCTCTATTCTATCCGTCAATTCTTTGATCGGTATTTCTCGAAAGATAGCTTCATTTGCTTCACTATTTTCTCCAAACATTAACGACCCAGCTGTATCATAACCAATGGTGTGCATCATGGCAAAGGTATTGTTTTTAGAGATATGTGCGAAAGTAGCAATATCCTCCAACCCCTCTCCCTCAGGAATAAGATTTTCTAAAAATCGCTTAACTGTTGAGGGAGTATATTCTTGCTTAAATAATAAATGTGGAGAGATAGCAAACCCAGCATCTACCCAATCTTGATGATACTCAAAATGATAATTTTCATTCTCATCAATAGAGAGTTTTCCTACTTCTTGACCTTGCATACTAACTTTTAAACTATTCATCACTACCCCAATCTTTCATGCTCATCTCCATGCCTAAAGCTTCCATGATTTGAAGCAGAGTATTGAGCCTTACACCCTCAAAACCATTCTCTATTTTGTTGAGGGTGTGAGCTGATATATTACATAACATGGCACAATCAAGAGTATTTAAACCTTGTTGTGTTCTTCTTGCTTTTATGAACTTTCCTATGGTTTCTAGGGTTATGGGTTCTTGGAATGATGGGGGTTGGGTTGGTTTTACTTTTTTTCCTTTGGTCATAATTGAACCCCTTCTTCTATTGGATTTATTAAAGCATATTTTACTTCATATTTAATAGGCGATATATCAAGCTTATCAAAATCTTTTCGAGGAACTTTATATAATTCATCATCTTTAACTATAAATATTTCATAAGATGTTTTATGTTTTCTTCCAAATTCTAATTCATTTTTTGTGATAAAAAATCTATTATTAGAATCTTTTTTAACCTCAACATATTTAAATTTGCCATTCTTATCTTCATAGCGAATATCATAACCATAACTATCTGAAATTTCTGAAGATTTCATCACATTATTAAAATGTTTTTTTAGAAATTTAAGAACTTTAACTTCTGCTTCTTCTCCATTATCTTTTTTCTTTTTATCTTGTTTTGATGAATGTTTCGTAGGTATTGAAGATCTTTTCTCATTATTAACAACAAGAGAAGTCTTAATATTTGCTATTCCTATATTATCTTTTGTATTAGAAATTTCTTCTTTGGTTGTTTGAGAATTTGGTGTAAATCCTGATTCAGACTCTTTAATATATTGTTGTACTTTATCCAATTTATTATCAAAATATAATAGACTTCTATATTCTGTATTATTTTCAATTTTTGTTTCGTCAATTTGACTTTTATTTTTTTCTAATATTCTACCTATATCTATTTGTTCTGTATTGTCATTTATTAAAAAGTCAAAATTATCTCTTATATAATTAGAAAAAATATCATCAATACTAAAATGATTATGCTCTATATAAGTAATAATATTGTGTTTTTCATACTTGTATAATAGTGTTAAAAACTCTTTTTCTTGAGAATTATTTTTACACCATACATATAAACTTTGTCTAAAGTCTTCAAATCTTGTATGAAAATAATCATTTAATTTTTTTTGCTTAATATTATCAATTTCTCTAATATCATCTTCAAATATAATGTCCTCTTCTTCTACATCAGTATTCTCTTTTCCCAAAGATTTGATATGTTTATTATCTAAAAAATCTTTTATATCATTTTCATTTTTTAAACGAAGAATTCTAATAATAAGTAGAAGACTTTCACTAGTTAAGTTTTGATTTTGACATATATATTGAGCTATACTTTCATTCATATCATCTTCATCTTTTTGCTTTAAAAGATAAAGCCTGTCATCTTCTGAATAAGCTGTTGAAAACTCATCTCTAAATAAATATGTATCCTTGATAGAGTAATCAATAATAAGCTTTTTTACAAATAGTATTTTTTGAGGTAGTATATCGTTATTTATTTTTTTATCTTCATTATGAAAAATTCTTAGCATAGCATTATAAAAAATTTCACTTTTTATAAATTGGATTATAGAATGGTTAGATTGCTCTAACTCAATAGTTTCCTTTTTATTGACTAAAGATTGAATAACTTTTTTTAATGATTCAACACCTAATCTTTTTGCAAAATTTTCATAATCTATATGACAAAACTCTATAGTTGTATTTTTATCTTTAGCATTATCATAACTTGGTAAATCATTAATATATAGATTATTAAAATCAACTAATTTATCTTCTGTTGTTAAAAGAGGTAGATTAATTAATTTCTTTACATCTTCAATATTTTCTTGTTTACTAATCTGTCCTAATAATTTTTTTGCTTCATTTAAATCTTCATTTTGTAGCTCAATATTTTGAGCTACTTCATTTAAAAGTTCTATATATAAAGAGACATTAGGTTTCTCTTTGATTCCAAGTTTTCTTAATCCTTCTTTTAATTCTTGTTGACTTTTATTATCCATCTTTTGATTTGCAATAAATTTCCAACTTGTTACTTTTCTTAGTTTTACACCTTTTTCAAAAACACGATTTGAAGAGAACCATTGACCGTTAATTAAAATGGATTTATTTCTTATATCATATGGTATATTTTGGATATTACTTCGTCCTAAATATCTATAAAAATCTATAACATAATCTAAAATTTGTTTTTCTTCTTTCTCTTGACTAGGAATATAAGCTATCAACTTTTTAAAATTCTCAAAAAGTTCATGGTCTTTTAGTTTTGTTAAAAAACCTAATTTTTGAGCAGTATCTCTAGTTAATTTTATATCTTTGGCTAATGTATATCGAAGACTTCCCATAATTTTTATATCATAGGGGAGTACCAGTTCAACTGATGGCATAAAAGGCTTAAACTCTTTACTTGGAGGAATAAGATAATTTTGACTTTCTTCAACAGGAAACCAATGATGTTTAGATATTCTTTTTAATAAAAATTCATTTTCAATTTTTACATTTTCAAAATTATTCTTTTTTTTCTCTTGAATATCTTCAATTATAAACTTTAGTAGTTCATGAGCATCATCTTTATTTTTACTCTTTTCAATCTCTAACACTTTAGATAATATATGTTTTGGAAAAATTTTATCTGATGAGCCTAAATCATTTAAAAAATTTTCCCAAATGATTTTTACTCTATCTGATACTTTATAGGGATTATAACTATCACTTAAAATTTCAGGAACATAGATAAAAGGGTTATAAACATCTTTTATTTTTTTGACATCTCCATATTCTGTAGGAATAAGTTTAGATTTTTTTAATAAATTAATATCTATCAAGTTTTGATTTCTATCCCACTGTTCCAATAACCATTCAAAAGCTAATATAGTATCTTGTGGGAATAAGTTCTCTCCAATAAATGGTATGATAACCTTTTCAATATAGTTTTTTAAAGTTCGTTCTTCTATTCCTAAAGCTTGATACATTCTATATATATTTGTGTCTATAACATCTTGAACTAATGTATATTCTTTACCCAAGTTTTTAATATTAGGGGCAGTAAAATTTGTAGGTAAAAATAGTTCATCTTTTAATTTTATAGGGTAAAGTTCTTCACTATCTGTTGGTATAAACTTGATAGAAGAAAACTTTTTTTGTTGATTAGGAGTTAACCTTTTATACCAAGAGCTATCTTGAGCCAACAAATCAATAAGAAAATCTCTAATCTCTTGATCTTCAAAAAAACTAAACTCATCTAACGATAAAATATGTTTTACTAATGTTTCAGATGTTAATTGAGTAATAAAACTATCGTATTTTAAAATTGGTTGATAAATATTTACATAATCTAAATGTATAATATTCATACCTATGGTTTTTAAATAAACTACATCATTTTTATTCTCTACTAAAATAGGAGATTTATTTTCTATATCACTTTTTAAATTTACCCATTTTTTATCATCTCTATAAACTATTGGAAATTGCCATAATAACTCTTTAGCTTCCATAACATCAGATTTGCTTTGCTCTCCAATAAATTTAAAAATATCTTCTATCCACTCTTTTGTTAATTTAAAACTGTCAACATTTTCAAAGATAATTGTTACAAGATTCTTTAGAGTGGGCATTAACCAAGTAGCAGGTAAATTATTATATTCCTCTATTGAGTCAATCAAGTTTTTATCTAAAATTAAAGATAAATTATTTTGTAGAAATTCCCACTTAATAGTGTTGTCAAATAAAATATTGCTTTCTCCTATAAGAAAAATATAATTATCTTCTCTTAATTCTAAAGGTAAAGACTCTATAGAAGTATAATCCTCTCCTTTTTCAGCAGAATATTTTAAAACCTCTAAAAACCATTCTTTTTTGCTTAACATTTTAATAGGTATTTCGTTTAAAGGTATAGGAAAATTAATATTTTTTTGTTCTTGTTTTAAATATTTTCGAACATATTCAGGAGTAATTTTTTGAATATTAATACCTATTTTTCTAAAATTTTGTATTATCCATTTAGGAGGGTTTGGACTAATAATTTTAAAATGTTCTTTAAATGCATTTAAGAGAATAATATTTTCTTGTTCTTCAAAAACAAATATAGTATCAGTAAGCGATGACCATTCTTGTTTTTTTTGATAAGTAGTATAAAAACAATTTAATTTTGAGATTCCTTGATAAAATCCTTTAATTAAATACTTATCTAAATCAGGATTAATATTTGTATCATTTGATTTTTTTGCCCAAAGATTATAGTAATCACTTACACAGTTCCACTCTTTTATTTGTCCAATTAACTTTATCCATAAAATAGCTAAGACTTTTTCAAGAACTAATTGATTCCACTTTTTTAAAATTTGTTTATCATCATTATAGGTCAACTCTGTTCTATCATTATGTAAATCAAACCATCCATGAAGGAGAATAGGATGATTAGATTCAAATAAAGGTAAGAAAGTATACCATTTCCCATTTTTTGGGATTAGAGGTTTTTTGTTTTTTACTTGAATAGCTACAGCACCCCAAGGTAAAACATTACTTCTTTTATTAGCTTCTGAAGCATGTTTAATTAAAGTATTATCATCTCCTTTAAATAAGCCATTAACTATCAACCATTCTTCTTCTCTTTTTTCAATAGTTTGCATTTTATTTAGAGAAGAGATAGATAATATATGAGTATATTCAGCAATAGGTAATACTTCATTAGGGTTTAACCACCTTTTGGATGTTTCTTTTGTTTTCTCTTCAAGCTTTGAGTTTAAATTACTTTTAATTTTTTCTATTTCATTAACATTTTTTGTTTTTATCTCTAAATGAATAATTGTTTCACTTTTTTCTGTAATTTCTTGCAAAACAAGCCTATTAATATTTCGTAAAAATAATAAATCTTTTGCATTTTTTTCCCACTCTTTACACCATTCTAAAAAATCTTTAAATGAAAATATTTTAGAACTTATTTTGCTATTTAAACTATTTTCTTCTGTTCTTAATGGCAACCTAAAAATAGTCTTATTATCTCCTCCAACTTGAAAAGTTTTTAACCAATTTGAAATTGTATTAAACTCATCTTCTTTCCATAAAGCATAGGTAGAGTGAGTTCCTTTGCAAATGCTCTCTTGTGAATCATCTAACCAAATAACTTTATTAGAGGATATAAAAGTAGGATAATCTGTAATACTATAACTTGACCTAAATCCAAGTCCAAATCTTCCTGTTGATTTAGCACTTGTTCCTTTACCTTCATCTTGAATTGTCAAAATATTATTGAAATCATTATGTTCCTCATCTTCTCTAAAAGAACTATTATTACTTAGTAATAATGCAGAACCTGATAATACTTCAAATTTTGTTCCTACTAATATTTTGTGTGTTTGTTTATCATAGGTAACAATAAGTTCTGTTGCTCCTGCATCATCAGAATTTTGTAAATACTCTTTTAAAATTGTTTTACTTGAATATTTTTCAATTAATCCTTTTATATGGTTTACTAGGTTTATTTGAATTTGTCCTGTTTCCATTATATCCTCTCCCCTTACTTAAAATACAACTATAAAGTTATTTAGTTTTAACTATAGCATATTTTTTATATAATACAATTATAAGTAAACTATTATATTTTTTAATAACCAAATTTATAAAAGTAAATTAAAGTTGTATTTTGTAGAACTTACATTCAAGGAAAATAAGATGTAACTATATTTACAATAAGTAGATTAAAAATATAAACAATCCCCAACAAGTGTTGGGGAAATCAAAAAAAAGAACTCCTAAGCGACTTTCTCAGCCTCATCAGGAAGTTCTCCTCCCACAAAGAAACTGGCAAAGTAAGCAACCAACCCTGCTAAGAACATCAATCCAAAGGCTAAACGTACTTTGTAAACAGGAATAATCTGCACTTGTGCGTCAATAAAATTAATAGCTGTATTGGCATCCCAACGTTGAAGCATGATTTGCATAACTCCTGCTACGGTAAGTGCTAAAGTGATACCAAGCATACCAATGACCATGAGCCAAAATCCCCATTTTTCTACTTTTTGAGCTTTGAGTGAGTTACCATTTGGTCGCCCTCTCATGATAGGCATAGCATAAGAAGTGATAGTCATTGCAATCATGGCATACGCTCCAAAAAATGACAAGTGACCATGAGCTGCTGTTAATTGTGTCCCATGCGTATAAAAGTTTACAGGAGCTAATGTGTGTAAGAAGCCCCAAACACCTGCTCCTAGAAATGCCAT
>Ga0256840_1004462_pt1 | contig 10481 bp, 12 predicted proteins | sample 355202metaG_FD_185969 | JGI IMG/M metagenome (GOLD analysis project Ga0256840, IMG submission 185969) | Hydrothermal vent microbial communities from Mid Atlantic Ridge, Atlantic Ocean - 355-202 | ecosystem: Environmental > Aquatic > Marine > Hydrothermal vents | place: Atlantic Ocean: Mid...
CACACCTTCAGCATCTCCATGATGCGGATGTCTGAATGCTATCTCTGACATGACTTAACCTCACCATAACTTTCGAGATCAAAAAAGTAATTTCATAATGGACACCAGCCAGTCACTAACAAAAACTTAATATTTTTTTGAAAACCGAAAAGGGTTGCAGTGTCCTCTAACCATTTTTTAACAATCTCCAAAAGAAAAACTAACAATTTACCATTATTGTTAGGACATAAATGGATCAGGAAGATAGATACATCTGTCCACGATGTGGCTTTGGCTATCATTATAGATATGGACATACCAGGCATGGCAAGCAAAGGCATATCTGTCTCGGTTGCGGATATCAGTTTTCAGAAGGCAACAACGGGCCCCAGGAACTCCAGCCCGCTGCCAGCAGGCCTGTCTGCAGCAAATGTGGTCAAAAGATGCATATCTACAAAAGGGATGTCAACAGCATCACATACAGGTGTTCCCAATATCCGGATTGCAGAACCTATCTCAAGCTGAATAGGAAGTGAAATCTATGAAAAGCTATTGCGTGCACAGTTTGCCAGGCAGACTCAAGATAAAATCAAGACTGTTGAAAAAAAACAGGGCCAAGATGGATGCAGTTATCTTTACCCTGTTGGAGCTGCCTGGGATACATGAGGTTCGGCCCAATATCGTTACAGGCAGCCTGCTCATCAGGTACCACATAGACGTGATAACCCAGGAAAAGATAATATCCCACCTTGAAACAGAAGGAATCACAGTAACCACTCCTTCTCCATCAGAAAATCAACTGATCAACCGCCCTGTCAAGGTGGCTGGAGAGGCAGCAGGCAAGGCCATCTTCTCAGCAGTGGTGGGCAAGGTCCTGGAAGATGCAGGACTCGGCCTGGTAGCAGCAATTATTTAGTTACCTATCCAAACCGGATCAAGAGATCAAGGAGCACATCTTCTCTTCCCTATAAGCTTATGAGGCGAGGTAATGAAAGCTTTCATTGCCAATTCTTTCAAAGTTGTTATTCTTTTATTAGCAAATGCTAACAAAAATAACATTTATGTTTAAAAAGTTTTATGGAGGAGATTATGGGCCTTGATGACATCTTCAAAAACAAGGTTGCAAGCGGTCTTGCCATTGGAATAGGAGCGTCCATTCTGGCACCAGTTGTGGTGTCAGTCCTTTCAGAGGTTGGGAAACCCATCCTGAAGGCAACCATGAAGAGCGGAATCCTGCTCTTCGAAAAGACAAAAGAGCTTGCTGCAGAGGTTACAGAGACCACAGAGGACCTTTGGGCTGAAGCCAAGGCCGAGTTGGAGGAGGAACTGGTACCGGAACCCGAGCCTGAACCTGAGCCTGCACAGGCCAATAAAGCAGCCACTGCCACCAGGAAGAAGAAGGCATAGAGGAGAGGTTCAAAGATGGCTGATCTTCCCTCTGCCAGAATCGTCCATAGTACAGGCAACAGGATCAGATTCCGGTTTCCTGGAATGAAGGGGAACCAGGCATATTTTCACGCTGTCAGACAACATTTTGACAAACTGGATGATGTTGAAAGGGTGGAGGTCAATCCTGCCACAGGCTCTCTGTTGCTGATGCACAGGAGCAGGATAGACAGGCTCACAGATTTTGCCAGGGAGAAACAGCTCTTCCAGGTGGAAGATTACAAAGAAGGGGCCTCTTCTAAAAGAGAGAGAAGGCCTATCATGGACTGCCTGTATGACGGGCTGGCAAAGGCCAACAGCAAGACCAGGGAGCTGACAGGAGGAGAACTGGACCTAACCGGAATCACAGTAATATTTTTGATCTCCAGCAGTGTTTACCAGATTGCAAAAGGCAATGTCGCTCTTCCCCAATGGCATACAGGGCTTTGGTATGCCATCAACACATTGATTGCCGCAAAGCGGTAAAAAACAGGTTCGTTTATTTTAACAAACACTTTTATGGAAGGAGGAGTAAGAGATGGCTACTACTAAAGAGACTGCACCCAGAAAGGACTCTGCCGCCACAGAACTTGCAAAAACTGGCATTGACCAGGGTGCAAGTGTCGTAGGCAAGGCCGGTTCCACGGTGAAAGACGGTATTGTCAACAGCCTCAGAGGCATAAATGAGATAGAGGGCGAGATCGTGAGCCTTGCCCGTAACACCATAACCAACACCCTCAGGGCCACAGGAGATGTGACCAAGGAGACAATTTTTGTAACATCCGACGTGGTCAAGGGCGCTATCCAGGCCTCTGAAGAGGTGGGGGCAGGTCTCATTATGGGGACCAAAAGCGTGGCCAAGGGGATCATTATGGGTGTAAGCGACGTTGGCGGTGATGTTCTCAAGGCAGCATCCGAAACAGCAAGCACTGCCGTAAAGGGAGCTGCTGAAGTAGGCGCAGACGTTGCCACTGTTGCAAGGCGCACGGTAGAAGGCACTGTTGAGGCTGCCAAGGAGGTAGGTCTCAACGTGGAAGATGTTGCCAAGACTGCCACTGTAGGGGCGATAGAAGCTGCCAAAGAGGTGGGAACAACAGCAGCAAGGGCTGTTACCGATGTGCTTGTTGGCGTAGCCACCGGCGCAAAAGAGGTGCTCAGTGCTGCCCTGCCCTCCTCAAAGAGTAAGGATGAAGGCAGCTCTTCCAAGTCATAATCTCAAGGCCTTCTGCGTATAAACGTCCATGTTGCGAGTTATAAGCACTGTACCAGGGAGAGTGCGTTTCAAGGTCCCGGAGCTCTATCGCTCCCGGGACCTGAAATACTTCCTGGAGACCCACCTTCTCAAATCTGATACAATAACAGATTTCAAGGCCAATGAACTCACAGGAAGCCTGCTCGTACGGTTCAAACATGAAACCCCCACGGACCGTATTGCACAAGAGATAACCGATCTGATCCAGAAATTTTCAGAAGAAAACCATAACAACAGGAAAAACGGCCAGCCTTCCTCTCTTGTCAAGAGAAAACGGCTGAAACAGGAAGATATTTCAAAACGGAAACTCAGGCAGCTCCTGCAGGATTCCGGCCAGCAACCATCCAAGCCGTGGCATCAGCTCTCAACAGATGAGGTGCTGAAACTGGTAGGGAGTGATCCACACAAGGGCCTGCCCTCTCGTGAGGCAGAAAAACGGCTGAAACAGTATGGTCCCAACATTCTTCCAGAAGAGGCTGCAAGATCTTCCTTTCAGATATTGATGGATCAGTTTCTGACGGTCCCGGTCGGCCTTCTTGCCGCTGCAGCCGGACTCTCCCTGGTAACAGGCGGGGTAGTAGATGCCATTGCCATCATGACAGTAGTCGGCATAAATGCGGTCCTTGGCTTTGTAACAGAGAGTCAGTCTGAAAAGACCATCCACTCCCTGAAAAACCTGGTGCGTCCCATGGCCATTGTGGTCCGGGACGGTGAAACAAAGGAGATAGGGGCCGAATATCTGGTACCTGGGGATATCATACTTCTTAGACCTGGTCATTACGTTCCTGCAGATGGCAGGATTATCCATGCAGAACGGCTCACCATTGATGAATCTGCCCTTACCGGTGAAAGCGTGCCGATCCTTAAGACCCCGAATCCCATAAAGGATGATCAGATACCAATAAACGATATGGTCAACATCTGCTTCATGGGCACTCTGGTAACAGGTGGACAGGGCGTGGCAGTAGTTGTAGCTACAGGCCAGTTTACTGAAATGGGCAAGATTCACGCCCTGATAGGGGAGGCAGAAAATACCAAAACCCCTATGGAACGAGAGTTGGACACGCTTGGGACAAAACTGGTCATGGCCTCCAGCATCCTGTGTGTCGGGGTCTTCGGGCTGGGCATCCTCAGGGGAAATAGTTTCTTATACATGCTCAAGACATCCCTCTCCCTGGCAGTGGCAGCAGTCCCTGAAGGTCTTCCCACTGTAGCGACCACCACACTGGCCCTGGGAATTAAAAAGATGAGGGAAAACCATATTCTCATCCGGACAATGAACGCCGTAGAGGCCTTGGGAGCAGTCCAGGTATTCTGCATGGACAAAACCGGCACCATCACTGAAAACCGGATGACCGTGGTGGAACTTTACACGGGCAACAAAAGTATCACCCTCAAAAAGATGGGGACAGAGATCTCCATATCCTGGAACAAGGCCCTTGACGATCCTGCTTTCACCGAGGAGGCAGCAACATTGATCATCGCTGTTCTCTGCAATGAGAGCGAACTGATAGAAAACGGCGAGACGCCACGGCTCAATGGAACGCCTACAGAAAATGCCTTGATAGACCTGGCCATGAAGGCAGGGATGGATATAAAGCAGGTCAGAAAGAGGTTCCCGCTCCAAAAGATACTTTATCGCTCTGAGAACAGGAACTGGATGGCCAGCTTTCACCAGATGGAGCATAACCAGATACTGGTAGCAGTAAAGGGAAGCCCATCAGAGGTTGTACAGCTCTCAACTCATCAGATGATCCAGGGAAATCTGGTAGAACTGAATGATAACTCCCGGGAAGACCTGCTTATCCAGAATGAAAGAATGGCGAAATATGGCCTTAGAAATCTTGCCACTGCCTACAAAATAATAGAGGGCCCTTTTAACAAGGATGAAGCGGATTCATACGTCAAGGAACTGATATTTACTGGTATTGTGGGGATGGCCGACCCGGTAAGGGAAGAGGTGCCAAGATTTATTGAGAAGTTACACAGGGCAGGAATAAAAACGGTAATGATCACCGGAGACCAGGCGCCTACTGCCTATGCCATAGGCCGCTCCATTAACATAAGTGGAGATGAGCCACTGCAGATCCTGGATTCTGTGAGTTTCTCCAAGCTGGACAAAGAGGCCAGGGTAAGTATATGCTCAAGGGTACATGTCTTTGCCAGGGTGAGCCCTGCCAACAAGCTGGAGATAGTTGAAGCCCTCAAGGAGGCAGGATACATTGTTGCCATGACCGGTGACGGTGTCAACGACAGCCCGGCACTGAAGGCTGCAGATCTGGGTGTTGCGATGGGCGCCACTGGAACCGACGTGGCCAGAGAGGTGGCAGACGTCATCGTGGAGGACGACAACCTGGAAACCCTGGTCATGGCAGTTGCCCAGGGACGTACCATCAACACAAACGTCAAGAAGAGTCTCCACTTTCTTTTGGCCACCAATATGAGCGAGATCATGGTGTCCTTCATTGGCAATGTGGCAGGCTGGGGACAGCCCCTGACAGAGATGCAGTTGCTATGGATAAATCTCGTCACCGATATCTTCCCGGGCCTGGCCCTCTCCATGGAACCGGAGCATGAAGAGGTAATGGAAAAACCGCCCAGGAACCCGAACGCCCCTCTGGTCGGAGAATCAGAACTGAAGACCTGGGGAAGAGAGGCAGGAGTAATGACTGCAACATCTCTTGGCGCATATTTTTATGGGATCTCCCGCTATGGTCTTGGGCCAAGAGCATCCACCCTCTCCTTTCTGTCACTTACTGCGTCCCAACTCCTGCACTGTCTTAGCTGCCGTTCCGATGATACAACCATCTTTTCCCATGAAACACTTCCACCCAACCCCCATCTCAACCTGGCATTATGGGGCACTTTCGCCCTGCAGGGTGTCGCCATGTTCATACCAGGTTTGAGATCTCTGTTGGGAATATCCAGACTTGGATTACTGGATATGGCTGTTGTTGGAGCTGCATCCACAGCTCCCATACTGATAAACGAGGCATTGAAGCCGAAGGGAGACAAAAAATGAGAAAGGATTTTGTCTTCACATCTCACTCTGTAACAGACGGTCACCCTGACAAACTATGTGACCAGATCAGTGACGCTATAGTTGACAGGTTCCTTCAGCAGGACTCCCAGGCCTCAGTTGTGGCAGAGTGTGCCATCAGCCAGGCCATAGTGTTCCTGGCAGTTCAGTTTGGGGCCAATCTCCTTATAGACATCCCAAACATTGCTAGAAATGTCATAAACCAGGTTGGCTATACCGGCCCGAACTTCAGTGGCAAGACATGTACTGCACTTACCAGTATCCAGGAACTCCCTCTTGACACCCAGGACCGTTTCGACGAAGACGCCCTTTCAGATGAGGAGATGGACAGGATCAAGGTCAGAAACAATGCCAACTGTTTCGGCTTTGCCTGTGACCAGACCCCCAGCCTGATGCCTCTCCCTATCCATCTTGCACACAAACTCTCAAGGGCCCTGAGCCTGGCCCGGATCAAGGGAACGGTCCCCTATCTTTCGCCTGACGGCAAGACCCAGGTGGGAGTGGAGTATCGTGACGGGCGGCCGCACCGTATCCAGAGCATTGTAATACAGTACTGTCCTTCTGAAGATTACAATCTCAATCTCTCCAAGAAGAGGATCCAGGAAGAACTGACAGAGACAGTAGTAAGGCCTGCCTTTGATAACGAGCCTGTAGCCCCTGACCATAAGACCAGGATCTATATCCGAAAGATCTACTATGGCCATGGCTGTGGCCCTACTGCCCATTCCGGCCTCACCGGGCGGAAGACGGCTGTAGACACCTATGGGGAATATGCGAGGCAGAGCGGTTCAGCCCTGAGCGGGAAAGATCCCCGAAGGACCGACAGGATAGGGGCCTATGCTGCTCGATATGCTGCAAAGAATATCGTGGCCGCCGGGCTTGCCAGGGAGTGTGAGGTTCAGATCACATATTCCATCGGCCTCTCTGCACCAGCAAGCATCCAGGTAGAAACCTTTGGAACAGGCAAGGTGGAAGAGGAGAGGCTGGCAAAGGCCATAATGAAACATTTTCCCCTGAGACCAGCAGAGATCATCAGGAAGTTTCGACTCAGGAAGCTGCCAAGAGAGGTAAAGGGTGGCTTTTACAGAAAACTCGCTGCTTATGGACAGGTAGGGAGAACAGACATAGGTATCCCTTGGGAAAGGGGTGATATGGCTGATCTGCTCAGGGAAGAGCTGCTATGAGCATGAAACGGGTTGCTGTCATAAATCTGAAGGGAGGAGTGGGCAAGACCACAACTGCTGTAAATATTGCTGCCTGCCTTGGACAAAAGGGAAGGCGTGTTCTGCTTATAGATATGGATCCTCAGGGAAATGCCACCCTGCACATAGGAGTAAGGGAGAACGGCAAGGCCCTGCTGAATGCCCTGCAGAGCACAACCCCATTACCGGTCCAGGATACCGAATTTTCCGGACTGCAACTGGTACCTTCAGGATACTTACTATCAGAGGCCAGGGAGCGGTTCTCAAAGGCCATGGGGCGGGACCTCCTGTTGAGAACGCTTAAAAACTCCGGCGACAACTGGGACTGGGTGATTTTTGACTGCCCTCCATCAATTGAGGTGCTGACACAGATGGCGCTTAATGCCAGCGATTCCCTGATAGTGCCGGTTGAAGCCAGCTTTCTCGGACTGGCAGGCCTGGAACAGCTGATTATGATACTGCAAGAGACTTTCAGAACAGATACGGTCAAAGAGAGGATAATGGCTGTTGTCCCATGCCGCGCCCATCCCAGAAGGCGGATCCACGACACCATGATGAAGGAGTTGAACCGGATATTTCCTGGCAAGGTGGCCCCTGTAGTTAGAGAGACCGTGGCGCTGACCGAGGCCCCTCAGGCAGGGAAGCCGGTAATCTACTATTCCGGGAGGTCAGCCGGTGCCAAGGATTATCGTGATGTGACAGAGTGGCTCCTTGAAAAAACCGGCTGAGTGATGGGGCTACACCCAACCTTTACACGCTTGATCATTGTGCGGAAATCACTTGCCATACTGGGAGAGCAAGGCATCAATGTCCAGGTCTTCATCCCCTTCATCTGACATCTTTTCCCTTGTCCGGCCTTCACTGGCATGATCTGTTACAATTGAAGCATCACCTGCAAGGACGCTGTCCACCTGTTCCTGAACTCCCTGCTCATCTCTATCCTCTGCCACAGGTTCCAGGGAGATGAATTCAGTCTGCTCCATATTCATCTCCACATAGAAGGGGTGGTTCTTCTCAGTCCTGAAGGAGAGCCTTCTGCATTGGGGCTGATGGAGCATGGTGGCCACATACATGGTGATGGCTGACGAGATGGAGATGGCCTTGGGCTGATTGTTAGAAGCAGTCAAACCATAACGCTGCTGGATCATCTGTCTCGCCTTTCCAATGATCTGGTTCATGAACTCACCAACACAGTTCACCACCTCATCGGATTCCCAATCAGTAACGATCTCTTCCTCAGGCAACCCCATGTACCGCATGGAGTTCTGATAGATCTCCAAGGCAGCCTCACCAGAAAGATTCATTATGAAGAGGCCTGAATAATCCCCGTCAAACTGTATGAAACAGCCGATATCCGGCTTTAGACTTATCGAAGGCACCTTTTGAATGGTGGGAGCGTAGGTTACACTGGTACCGGCAGCTCCAAGTATGACATCCTTTACAGCATCACAGAATATCCTTGAAACAACATCTACCGTAGTTACACTGCCAGATTGACTCATTAACAGAATCCCCCCTGAATTGAAATTTTCACTGCTTAACCTGCACCGGCCGGGGGATGAAACCGGAAGATTATCTACTCTTCAGTTCCCGGTTTTTTCTCTCCCGCCTCCTCTTCAGAATGAAGAGAGGTATCATCCTCGTTCCAGCGGCGCCTCTCATCGAGATAGGAAAGGCCAAGGGCCAGGGCTGCACCGAGGGTCAGACCGAGAAATCCTGCAAACACCCACGCTGTGCCTGAACCTCCTGAACTTTCCGGTTCCAGCTCTCTTTGACAATATCGGCATACCAGGGCGTCTTTCTTAACTTTTTCCTTGCAATATGGACAAATCCTTGAAAACAGGGCCATGATCCGTACCTCCCGAACAGTAAACGGTTACAGGTTTATGGTTGCTTTTAAGCTGAAACAATTCTTTCAACGAATACATCATCTCTATAATCATAAAGGATGCAGCTGGCAAATGCGCACCCAAAAGGGTGACAGATGAATCTATAGGATCAAAAAAATAGAGGGACCAATTGAATTCTTCAACAGTTGAAATACATAATCCCAGGTTATGCAATTGGCGGGTTTGCCCAAGATGCGAGGCGCGAGGGGCGAAGACGTACTTAGGTAGTTCGAGTCCTGAGCAACAAAGCAGATTGGGCACACTCGCCAATCCCGGAGGGCTGCGAAAGAGGGCAAAACAAAAGCATGAATATTGCCTCACGAAAAAGGTGAATATCAAACAACTGACTATTGACAGACAATTAGTTGATATAAAAAGAAAATTCATTTTTGCCCTCTTTCGTAGTGCATAATCTGGGATAATTGACCGTGAAAATATATTCGCAGCTATGCAGCCCGTATGAATGTTTGAGATAAACTAAATTACAACAGGCAAAGGGCCAAGATAAACGATCTCTCCCCTTCCATTCCGTACCTTCAGGGATAGTTTTACAGGATGACATTCTACACCCATCTCCAAGGCATGGGCAAAAACCTGTGCAAATTCAGGATCTGTATCGCGATTGGGAGAGAAGCAGCTGGCATCCTGCCGGAATACCAACACAAGGAGCGCTGTCCTGTATCCATCATCCATGGCCTTCATTAACTCCTGGATATGCCTGCGTCCCCTGATAGTGGGGGCATCAGGGAAAAGGGCCATCCCGTCCCTTGCCAGGGTGCAGCCCTTCACCTCGAGAAGGACCCTGTCCAGATCCTTATTGCCAAGCTTCAGGAGAAAATCCAGACGGCTCTCACCATATCTTACTTCAGAACGGATGAACCGAAGGGGAACAAATGGGGAAACCGATGGCTCGGAAAGCATATTCCCCGCAATGGCAGGATGATAGCCTGAATTCACCAAGACCCATTGATCCTCATAGGCTGCGGCCACCAGATCGAATCTGGTCTTTCTCTCTTTGGCGGCCCCTGGAGCAGGATTTACAATAACCTTATTGCCTGGAAAAAGCAGTTCAGTCAACCTGCCAGGATCACGGACATGAACCTTGGCCTGGGTACCATCCTGAAACCTGACTATGCCCAGGAATCTATTGGGCCTCTCTATCCAGGTTGCCTGGATTTGACAAGGCATCTCCAGCAGGATCATTGGGCAGCAGCACCTGTGTTGTGCAGAAGTTTTTCCTCAGCCTCTGAAAGCCTGCAATATTCAGGGAGCAGTTCATGGCATGGTACGGGTGATACACCAGAGAGAAGCCTGCCATGAGCCACAACACCCACCATAGCTGGCCTCACAAGGCCGTAATGGGCAGGAGCCAAAACCAACCGGTCCTTCAGACAGGTACGCAGTTGCTTTTCACACAGGGAGAATCCGTCTCCTGCAACAAGAACACTATGATCCGCATTATCCATGGCTTTCTGAACCACTGAACAGACCTGATCTGGATAGAGGGCAGATGGGGGATGGAGTTTTTCAATTCTGCCCTTGCCATCATTCCTGTAGAGCGCGCCATATACCTGTCCCTTTCTGGCATCTATCATGGGCAATATCAACCCGGAGAAGAGCAGAGCCTGCTCTGCCATGATATCCAGGCTGGAAACACCTACAAGGCCATAACCCATAGATACACATAGCCCCTT
>Ga0256840_1004463_pt1 | contig 10480 bp, 7 predicted proteins | sample 355202metaG_FD_185969 | JGI IMG/M metagenome (GOLD analysis project Ga0256840, IMG submission 185969) | Hydrothermal vent microbial communities from Mid Atlantic Ridge, Atlantic Ocean - 355-202 | ecosystem: Environmental > Aquatic > Marine > Hydrothermal vents | place: Atlantic Ocean: Mid...
CCAACCTTATACTTATCGTACACACAGAGTTGCATTTTAGAAGGATGCACACGCACCCTTCTATGTGTATGTACCCCGTCGGGGTCAGACACTCTGGCATCCATCTCATTAATGACGTGAGTGCCAGCACAGACCCCACATAAGGGTCTGTTTAACTTACTAAGCAGATGTAAACATCATGCAGTAAGCGAAGGGAGGTAAACTCCCTCTCGACACCCACACACATACGCTCTGTGTAGATAAAAACAAGGACACACACATGGGTGGTTATGTACAAGTAAGAATAGCAAGTGGTAAAAACATAGGAGGTCAAGTCTCACATGATGGCAGACGACGTAAACCTGCGTATGTAGATTGTGAGAGTCATGCCGTAATGATGGTATATAAAGCAGATTCAGATGAATACATGGATAATGACGTGTATCATGTACTAAGCGATGAGGACTCTAGCATAAAACGCATCCAAGGGCTTATCAAACAAGAGATGAAAAGACGCATCAAATCACAGCAAGAAGTGTATAAAGAGATGCATAAAAGGTCTATGCCCAAAACATCAAATCATTTTTTCAAAGGTATCATTACTTTTAGCCATGAAAATACAGTAGGGGAAAGTACAAATGACATGGATAGAAGTCATTTAGACATGCAAGCAGAGATGTTTTTACGCTTTATAAACGATGATTATGGTGTGTACCCTCTCTATTTGGCACGTCATGAAGATGAAACAACAGTACATTATCATTTTGTATGTGAGAACTTTGATTATGAAAAGGCTAGAACTGTACAGAGGGTACTGTCACGTGAGCAGTTTTCTAAGATGCAAGACCTTGTAGGTGAAGCGTTCTCCCCAGACAGATACCAAAGAGGAGAACCAAAATTCAAAACTGGTGCAAACCATGTAAAGTTTCAAGAATGGGAACGTCAACAAATAGCTAGAGCCAACAAAGAAGTAAAAGAAACAGCCCATATAGTCCAAAACACCAAGACAGACATAGCAGAACTTAAAACTATTGCTAATGAAGCTACAAATGAGCTGTTAGAGATACTTAGGCTCATTGTAGAAAAAGAAAAAGAGATAGATGAGTTTAAAGAGATACTACAAAAGTACAAAGAAATGCGAAGTTTACACATAGAAGCTAATCCTGATGGGTTAGATGATGAAGGAGTTGCAAAGTTACGTAAGATTGAAGAGAGTACAGGTAAGTGTAGAAAGGCACTGGGTGTTTTGAGGGGCGAGTTGAAAGAATTGAAGATTAAGAGAGATGAGATTTTTAGTGGAGTTGAAAATAAGGGGATGGAGGTGAAGGCTGTGATTAATAATGTAAAAGAGAAAATGGAGGTTTTGAAATCTACAAAAACATTAGAGAAAAAAAGATAGATTATTATCTATTTGCATATATGTTGATATAGTTCATTATGTTTAGATAGATTTTGGTATACTTTATCTAATCTTAAATATAGGGGAGATAATGAAAATACAATCTGATAATCCACAACTTTTAGATGAAATATATAATGATCTAGGTCGAAAAAATATAGAGTCTGAAAAAGTTCAAAAGAAAATAGATGGAGCTATGGGAGATGTAACAGTATATATTGCACTTGCTGCATTTGGTATGCAAACCATAGATGTATTCATTAATTATTTAACCTATCGTTTAAGTCAAAAGAACAACTATATTCATTTTAAATACAAGGATGGAATAGAGGTTAAATTTGATAATTTATCCAAAGAAGAGTTAAAGAAAAAAGAATTGCAGATCAGACAAGATATTGCAGACAATAAATTAGAATTTATCTATATAGGCTAAACTCAAATGAAAGTTGCATTTGTTTTAAGTGGTTTACCTAATGAGTTAAAACATTTAGATAATAACCGTGAAAAAACTGCAGCCAAACTAAGAGAATATGGTTGGGAAGTTAGGTCTTTTACTTTTTCAAATTTGGTATCCCTTAATACCTATATAGAAGAGTTTAAGGATAAACAAATTGAAGATTTTATATTTTTTTATACTGGACATGGGGATACTTCTAACCAAGACAATGTATTAACTTTAAAAATGCATGATCATACACTTGTTGATATAAATGCTTTAAATAGAGACTACTTTTCGCAATTAAAATTTGAAAAAATATCTATAATATTAGATGCTTGTTATAGCGGAAATTTTAATGAACAAAAAATTCGTGACAACATGGAATATCTTTGCTCATCAGATTTTGATGAAGCGAGCTTTGAATGTGATATTTTAGAGCAAAGTTATTTTTCATTCTATTTTTGTGAATGTATTGAGAGTCAAAATGGTGCAATAACTCTTGAAAATATAAATGAATATATTAAATCTAAAGTAAGCGTACAAAAATCCAAATATATATCGTTTGACAGTAAAATGATTATCTCAGATAAAGTTTTACAAGGAGCGAAAGACAATATTGTATCAGAATATCAACACCTAATAAATTACATAAGAGAAAAAAATATAACTTTAAATGTGTTACTTGATAGTGCTGAAAAATATTTAGAGCATAAAAAGTATAGTATTGTCTCTGAAAATCAAACTATTGAAAATTTAATCCCTCACCTTGCAGATACAGATGTTCTATATTGTGTGATAAAAAATATTTTTCAAAATGATAGCCAAGTAATAGAAGAATGGTTAGAACAAAATAAACAAAATTGTGAAGAAATTCGAGCTTTTGGAGAACCTAGGGTAGTAATAATTTTTAGATCAAAAAATGATGCTAAAAAGTATGATGTAAATTTTATATCAGCCAATCTTCCTCATGCATCAAACGAAAATGATGTTTATGACTTAGCAGATGATGAGTCAAAAGAGAAATTTATTGAAAAAATGATGAGTTATATAAAATTTAATCCTATAGTTGATTTGGTTTTACCTACGGAACTAATGAATGAAGATATGAATTTATGGGAAGTCGAATTTAATAAATCACTCAGTACTCTATCTAAACTCAATATAAGACATGATATTAGATATTTTTCTGAACATGACATTAAAGAACTTATTGTAAAAGATTGGAAAAGTATAGTAGAGAAAATAGAAAATGGTAATCCCTTGTTTTCTATTAGTAGTATAGATGATATACGAAATATTGGAAATAATATGCTAAATTGTGGCATATGTGCAAATACTGCATTGGGAGAGGAACACTTGAAGTATCTTCTAGATAGTCAAATGGGCTATATTATGCTTTGGCTTACAAAAGAATGTAGTGAAGATTTAATGGCTTTGGGTTCAGATATAAATGAGCTTCAAAATAGCTATTATGCATTAAATAATAAACCAATAAATTTAATGTATGATGACCCAAATACATATTACTACCCATCAAAAGGAGAAGAGAAATGAAAAATAGTTTGTTACAAAATGGTGAAAAGTCATATAGAGATATTACGGAACTTTTAGAAGATATTCCTACACCACCGTGGAGGAGCCATAAAGAGAGTAAAGATATTATTTCCTATATACCAAATAGCAATGAGTTAGAGATAGTAAAAGCAGCCATTTATCTAAGACGACCTATTTTAGTTACTGGTAAGCCAGGTCTCGGTAAAACTGCACTGGCTAAAGCCATTGTGAAAGCTCTAACGTTAGATGACTTGCTCTATTGGCAGATTACAACAGAGACAACATTAAAAGATGGTCTTTACTCTTATGATGCTCTCGGTCGTTTGCAAGATATACAACTTGCTGAAAAAGATAAAGATATTGATATAAGTATAGAGTCTTATCTTAAGCTTCAGCCACTGGGAACAGCTTTTGCTTCTCAGGATAAGCCCAAGGTTTTACTCATAGATGAATTAGACAAAAGTGATGTGGATTTACCCAATAACCTACTTCATATATTTGAAGAAGGTTATTTTGAAATACCTGAACTTAAACGCCTTAAAGGTAATGTGAAAAAAACAATAGAAACTTTAGATAATAAAAAAATAGACATAAATGATGGTAAAGTAATATGCAAATATTTTCCTATTGTTATTATGACTTCAAATGGAGAACGTGACTTCCCTACTGCATTTAAAAGAAGGTGTTTGCAGATAGAACTACATAGTCCAAGCAAAGATGAATTAATTAAAATTGTGAAATCAAACTTGGGAATAGAGATAGATAAAGAAGATACCCTTTTGGAACTTTTCATTAGCGAGAGAGAAAAAACCAATGAAAATATAGCCACGGATCAACTTTTAAATGCAATTCACTTACGAACAAATGGATTGATAAGTGAGCAAAGGTTAGATGCTTTAAAATCTAACCTTCTTCTGAAAACTATTTTTAAACCATTGGTAGATTAAGGGTTATTGTGCTTGGTTTAAATGTGGATGCTTTTTTAAATTTGTCTGAGTTAGAAACTTTGGATACTATAGAATTATGTGATATTTTATGGCTTTCTAAATATATGAAAACAGATAAAAAATATTATAAGGAAAATACAAATACTGAAGCTACAAATAAAAAGACCCAATCAAAACATAAAAAAGAAGTACCACCACTAGAATCAACAAAAGAAACTACTAAAACACAACCATCTAGTATAGAGATAGAGGAAAATAAAGATATAGGCTTATCTGCAAGTACTGATCATAATTTTGGAAAATCTTCATATTTTGTACTGCATAAAGGTTATTTTGAGAATTCAAATAAGCTTTCTTACTATTTACGTGGCTTTAATAAAAAAGTTGCTTCAAAAAGAAAAAGAATACTGAATGAAGTTAAAACAGTTGACTATATAGCCAATACACATGTAACAAAAGTTTTTTTTCAGCCTAAAAAAGTTAAAAAGTATGAACTCTACTTAACCATAGATATTGGTAATTCTATGAAGCCGTGGGAAGAGATGATAATCACCTACAGTCAACTACTTGTTAATAGTGGTACTTTTAGGTCAGTTAAAAAGATATATATAGACACAGATAGCAAAAAATGTGTTTTTTATAGAGATAAGAACAAGCTAAATAATTTTTCTCTTAAAGAGATTGGTAATCTGTCTAACAATAAGCTCTTTTTTGTTTTAAGTGATATGGAGTCAAAAGCATGGAGAGAGGGAGATGCTTTTGAGACTTTTTTTGATTTATTTAAAAAAGTATCACTTTTTATGGTGCAAATGTTGCCATACAGACTATGGAAAAGCACAGCTTTAGACAGAGCAAGTCTTACTAAGTTGAAAACAAAAGAAGATTATTCTCTTAATGGAAACTATATTAGCGAACTAGACGGTATGTTAAATAGGCTAGATAATACCAGCAGCAGATACATTAAATTGCCTATTGCTTTATTTGAATTGGAGTCTTTAAAGGTTATAGGTAACACTCTTCAAAATAAACATGATAATACCATAGATGGGGCGATAATCAATCTCAATCACATAATGAAGGGTAAAAAGAAGCAAAAAATAGATGTTTTGGTAGAAATAGATAACTTTTTTGTAAATGCATCAAGAGAAGCTCAAAAACTTATGGTCAGTTTTGCCGCCGTTCCTTTAAATATACCTATTATGCGAATGATACAAGAAAAGGTAATCAAGGATACAAAAAATATATATTTAGCAGAAGTACTAAACTCAAAACTTCTCATAAAAGAGGGAAACTTTTTTAAATTTATAAATGATGAAGTTCATGATGAGATTTTTAAAATGCTTGGGAGAGAATCTGCTTTGGAAATTGCTTACAGCAATTCGGATTATATACAAGAAAATCTAAATGCCAAGTTTGGTTTTAAAGCACTTTTAGCTGGAGAAGTTGATTTAGACAATATTGATTTTTCTAAAAATGAAAAAATATTTGCAAGTATCTCTTGCAAAATATTAAAAAGTTTAGGAGCTGAGTATGCTAAAAAATCGGGTTGTAAAGGTGCTGAAAAGATCGAAGCCATCATCCCCCAATCCAAACGATTCAAAATGGGCTCAAACGATGGAGGTGATGATGAAAAACCAATCCATGAAGTAGTGATAAACTACGACTTTGAGATAGGTAAATACCCTGTCACCTTTGAAGAGTATGACCTCTTTTGTGAAGATAGAAACAGAGAGAAGCCAGATGATGAAGGATGGGGTAGAGGCAAACGACCTGTTATCAATGTATCATGGGAAGATGCAAAAGAGTATTGCGAGTGGTTAAACAAAAAGTTAAGCTTAGATGAAAATACAGGTTACTATCGTTTACCAACAGAAGCAGAGTGGGAATATAGTTGCCATGCAGGAACAACAGCAAAGTGGAGTTTTGGAGATGATGAAAAAGAGTTAACAAAATATGCTTGGTATGATGAAAATAGCAGTGGTAAAACCCACCCAGTAGGAGAGAAGTTACCAAACCCTTGGGGATCATATGATATGCATGGAAATGTATGGGAGTGGTGTGAAGATGACTTTGCAGATAACTATCATGATACACTAAGAGATGGAATTGCTCATGTGGATAAAAAAGCAAACGCTAAAGTCCTTCGGGGCGGAACATGGTATAGTGATGCTAGTTTTTCTCACTCTTGTAATCGACATAAAAATCATCGCATTGTTCATTATGATGGCTGTGGTTTTCGTCTCCTCAGAACTTTAGATTCTGATTTGGGCGATTTTAAGATAGTTGATGCGAAAGAAGAACAAGCAATAGAAGAAATTGAACCTATAGGTGATGTAACTTTTAAATGTAAGAATTGCCAAACAAAGTATGCCCTAAATTGTGATGAACTTGAGTGGGAAGTAGTGGCGAGTGATGAAAGACAAATGGGAGCAGAAGTTAATCATGAAGCTTACTATAAGATAGGCTGCGAAAAGTGTGATAATGATATGAGCTTGACATTTAACTGTTGGGAGTATCCAGTAGGAGCAGAAAACTACAGAGATGTTCAAAGTGAAGGTGTTGAAGACATAAACGGAGATTGTTGCGTAGATTTTCATAAAGAGGATAGATTGGAGTATGAAAAAGAAGCTATTGAAGAGATAAAACAATGGTTTTTTGAACATTATGAAGACCCTGCAAACAGTTTGCCTTATATATCTAAAGAAGGGGGCTATCAGTGGGTACATGGAGGACCCACCGATACGGCAGATGAAATAAACAATCAATTTTTAGGACAATATAATGAAGAGATTTTAGAAAAAGCAATAGACATAATAGGTAGATATGAAGAGTGGAGCCCCATCCCTCAATCTGAAGATGAATTTCAAGATGCTTTAGGAAAATGGGCTAAGAAAAAGGCAGATGAAGATGAAAGCTAAATTTATAAAACCTGAAATGGTTCGTATTTTAAATTCTATTTCCATTGATACTATAAAAGTACCTAACAAAAATTATGAGATAGGTAAGTATCCTATAACTACAGCTGAATATATGCATTTTGCAAGAGATACAAATACACATTATCCTGAGTGGGTTGAGAATGCTGGTACATATAAAGATATGAATTTGAGCGATAATGCACCTATCATTGGAGTTAGTTGGTATGATGCGGTGGCTTATTGTGAATGGTTAAGTCAAAAGACTGGGAAAAGCTATAGATTGCCTTTAACTGAAGAAGAGTGGGTTTATGCAGTGAAACAAAATGAAGAAGGAATAGATAGCTTTGGCAACGCTGTAAGCAATACAGATGACTATGCATGGTTTTACGATAATAGTGGTGGAACAACTCATATTGTAGGAGAAAAACAGGCATATTCATTGGATATATACGATATGTATGGAAATGTAAGGGAATGGACAAAAGATATAGAAGATGAAGATAAGGCAGGAGTATGTGGAGGCTCTTGGAATATGTCGAAATATGATTGGCATTTTGATAACTTTGATAAGAATACAAAAAGTAATGATTTGGGTTTTCGAGTTGTTTTAGAAATGGAGGAGCAAGAGAAAATAAAAAATGAATCTAGAGATGATACAAAACTAGAAAAAGAAAGAGTAGTTCCCAAACAATTAACTAAAACCTTAGGAAGCAATATTGATTTTGTAGTTGCTATAGAAAAAGATATAAAACATATAGATTCATTATTGTTAAAAAATAATAAAATATTAATAACTGGAGCAGGTGGTATTGGTAAGACAACTTTAGTTTCTATGTACTTAGAAAAAGTAAAAGATGATTATGATTATCTAGCTTATGTCCGTATAGAACAAAACCATGAACAGTCGATTGTACATGCATTTGCAGAGTCATTAGATATTGTCGAGGGTACACTTGATAATATGTACAATATAGTAATTCATAAGTTAAATAGACTAAAAGGAAAAAAATTAATTGTTATCGATGAGATAGATAATGTGGATAACATTAAAATATTTAATGAATTTATTGATATGTTGGAGGATTGCAAAATTATAACAGTATCCAGAAATGTACCAGTGGCTGATATTAAAAAAATACCAATCATTACTATAGGGAAATTGTCATATCAGGATGCTAAAGTACTATTGACGTCCAAAGTAAAAAAAGATATCACTGAAGATGAGTTAGAATTAATATTAAAATATTTAGACCCCTCTCCATTATTAATAAATAAAGTGGTAGCCTTGATTGATAACGAGAATGTATCTATGAATCAAATACTAAATATGTTAGATTCTAATTCTAAAATTTATGTACCTGCAAATGGAAGAGTGTATGAGTTTGAAGTAAATAATGCATACTATGATATGAAGATACATCAAATATCAGAAAAAACCATAAATGAATCCCAAGCTACAAGAGAGATGGTAGATGCTACAGGGGCAACACATCAAGGTACTATCAAATTTAAAGACAATACCCAAGGAAACATAGAAGAATTAAATAAATTAATTGATGAACAGTTTAACAAGGAATATGGCTTAGCTTTTTATTCGATTATCAATGATGATGAAACTAAAAATGAATATCTTGACTTTGTAAAAGCAGAATCAGAGATGGAAGGGTGGTTTTCTGAAAACTATGATGACCCTGCAAATTTTTTACCATATGAGACTCGTGAAGGTGGATATCAATATTTGTATGGTGGACCGTATGAGTTAGATGAGTTACTTTATGAAGAATTTGAAGATAAGTACCCTGATGAATATATTAAGCAAGTTATAAAAGGTTTAGAGAATCAATATGGAGATGTGGGTTGGGCAAAGAAACCCGATGAAGACAATAGCAGCTATGTTGAAAAAGGATACGTTGAGGAGGGGTATTTTGAATCTGATGACCCATATGATCCAAAAGTAAGAGAGCAAGAAATCAAAAAAATGGAAGCCAATGCTCTAGAGAAAACTATTGAGGAGAGAATAAAATATTTAGCTGACATGAAATCATCAAATAATGTAATAGAATCACAAATAAATGGAAAGTTTAATGGTTGGAAAGGTAAAACCATTATAAAACTTATGAATGGTGAGCTATGGCAACAAACAGAGTATTATTACTATTACCATTATGCGTATATGCCAAAAGTAACTGTTATAAATTCTCCCACTGGATATAAAATGAAAGTGGATGGTATAGATAAAGAAGTAAGTGTGAAGAAACTTAAGAATGCCATACAGACTAACATACAAGGGACTTTTAATGGTTGGGATGGGAATACTGTAGTAGAGCTTACCAATGGAGAAAAATGGAAACAATCATCATATGCATATAGTTATTCTTATGCTTATAATCCTGAGGTAATAATATATGAATCAGATTATGGTTACAAGATGAAAGTAGATGGAAATGATGAAGCTGTAGATGTTAAAAGATATTATAATCTATAGATTTAGCTTATTCTGACCATAGTGAATGAAAGAAAGATGGCTAAGATAGTCTCAAAAACATTCCAACCTACGCACACTGTGCCAGCATAGTGTTACCAATATATACATATGCATTAAAATATCAACAAATATTCAAAAACACCTCTAAAGTCCCTATGCTAGGGAAACACAAGCTAAATAAAATTTTATTCACAATAAATCTTCACACACAGAAATATGACTAGAAATGTTACACACGAAATAAACATCTTTGTGTGTATGAAAATTTTTTTATACCCCGTAGGGGTGTAGAGAAATAAAATAGACAGGGTGCGTGTGTGTACATGCTTTGAAAAGTTCTTTGTGTGCAGAACGTGTTTATCTCAATTTCTTGACATTTAAAACCAAATTGGTAGATAATAGGGAAAATAAATTGAAGGAAATAAAATGAACAAAACAGAAAATCTAGTTGAAAGCAAATGGTTAAGTCCCGATGACTTATTTAGAATATATGAGATAGCCAAGGCAACACAAGCACAGTACAGGATAGAGAAGAAGATACCTTACTCAAAAATAGGCAGACGTATATTTTACTCAAGAGAAAAGATTGATCAGTGGATAGAAAATGCAAAAGTTAATTAATGTGAAGAGAAGAGGGTGCAAGTAATCATTGCAGTGACTACTTGCTGTATAAATCTACCAAGTTGAAAGGAAGACTATAGTGTTATTTTATCATAAATCTTCCTATTCTCATATAGGAAAATATAATGCCTATTATTA
>Ga0256840_1004464_pt1 | contig 10479 bp, 7 predicted proteins | sample 355202metaG_FD_185969 | JGI IMG/M metagenome (GOLD analysis project Ga0256840, IMG submission 185969) | Hydrothermal vent microbial communities from Mid Atlantic Ridge, Atlantic Ocean - 355-202 | ecosystem: Environmental > Aquatic > Marine > Hydrothermal vents | place: Atlantic Ocean: Mid...
CCGGAATGGACTGCGAAACTGGACGGGGCCTCGGCCAAATTCGGCAAGCTGGCGGAAAAGGCAGCGGGTTGGGGCGGGGGCAGGAAAGCGGCCGAACCGGTTGCAGAAGCATCCACATCCTGAGCCTAACCTTGCAGAGGAAAAACTTAATGCCTCCGGCGGGGATATTTATTCGAAAAAGAAACCCTGATCCAGATTTATGGGCGGGGCGGGTTGTTGGTTTTATGCGGCGGTTTGTTTGGAAAGCTGCACCGCCAGTATCCCGCCTGCAATGATCGCCACGCCCAGCACATCCGCCAGACCGATCTTTTCCCCCAACAGCGCGGCCGCAATTGCCACGCCGAAAAACGGGTTCAGGAAATGGAAGGTGGCGGCGCGCACCGCCCCGATCCGCGCCACCAGTGCAAACCAGATCCAGGTGGCCAGTAGGCCCGGTGCAAGGGTGGTGTATATGAATGCCAGCACCAGCGGCCATGTAAGATTGACCTGTATGGTTTCCAGAAACAGCGACGCCACGGCCAGAAACGCCGCCCCGACGAACATCTGCAAGCCCACGATCATCATCAGATTGCCGCCGCTCGAGGCCCCGCGCATGGACAGGGTGGCAATGGTCAGCGCGATGGTGCCGATCACGCATAACCCGATGCCGAACATATCCACCCCGCCGTTAATGCGCGACCCCATGATGATCACCACACCGATCACGCCTGCGATCAGGCCCAGCACGGCAATCGGCTGTAGCCTGTCACGGTAAAACACCCAACCGGCAAATGCGACCATCAGCGGCATAACCGAAGCGATGATCGAGGCAAGCGAGGCCTCAATGGTTTGCATGGCGTAGAAAAACAGCCCCAGATACAGCGCGTTCTGGCACAGGCCGAAAATGAAGGTCGCGCGCCATTGGTCGCGGGTCAGTTGCCATGTCTGGCCCATCAGTCGCGCCAGCAATACGCCCAGAATCCCCGAGATAAAGAAACGCAGCGAAAGCGAGGCCAGCGGCGGGGCGTTGGCCACAATGATCCGCGCCGAGGAAAAGGCCGACGACCAGATAAAGGCAAAGCTAAGCCCCATAAAGATTGCGCGAATGTCCATTCCTGTGTCCCACGAAAAAGGGCCGCCCCGTCGGGCGACCCTATCGGTTTTCCATTCAAGCGCAAGGCCCGCAGGATATTAGCCGTTTACGCTGTCTTTCAGCGCCTTGGCGATTGTCATTTTGACAACCTTGTCGGCAGCTTTTTTGATCTGCTCGCCAGTGGCGGGGTTGCGCACCATGCGCTCGGGGCGCTCGCGGCAATAGATTTTGCCAACGCCGGGCAGAGTTACTGCACCACCGCCGGAAACTTCACGGGTGATGATCGCAATGATCGCATCCAGCGCGCCGGATGCCGATTTCTTGTCTGTGCCCATTTCTTCGGCCAGAGCGGCTACAAGTTGGGTCTTGGTCATTGGTTTCGTCGCCATTTTACAGGTCTCCTTGTTCTGCCCGCGTTATCTTGGGCCTCATTGGGCGTATTTAACTGAATGTTGGGGGGGGGCACAACGATTAGCTGTGCCTTTTCCCCTTTTTTTGCCGATTTTATCTGGTTTCAGGCGAAATTACAGGAATGCGGTCTCTTCAAAGCTGCGTAATTTGCGCGAATGGATGCGTTCCAGCGGCATTTCGCGCAAGGATTCCATAGCGGAAATGCCGATTTGCAGGTGGCGGGCGACCTGTGTCGTGTAAAAATCGGACGCCATACCGGGCAATTTCAGTTCGCCATGCAGGGGTTTGTCGCTGACGCACAGCAGCGTGCCATAGGGCACCCTGAAGCGGAAACCGTTGGCCGCGATTGTCGCGCTTTCCATATCCAGCGCGATGGCGCGGGACTGGGACAGGCGTTGCACAGGGCCGGAATCATCGCGCAGTTCCCAGTTGCGGTTGTCCAGTGACGCCACCGTGCCGGTCCGCATGATGCGTTTCAGTTCATAGCCTTCCAGTTTGGTCACTTGGGCCACGGCCGTTTCCAGCGCAATCTGGATTTCGGCCAGCGCGGGGATGGGCACCCAGACGGGCAGGTCGTCGTCCAGAACGTGGTCCTCGCGCAGATAGGCATGGGCCAGCACGAAATCACCAAGGCTCTGGGAATTGCGCAAGCCCGCGCAGTGGCCGACCATCAGCCACGCATGGGGGCGCAGCACCGCGATATGGTCGGTGGCGGTTTTGGCGTTTGACGGACCAACACCGATATTGACCAGGGTAATCCCGCCGCCGCCTTTGCGTTTCAGATGGAAGGTCGGCATTTGCGGCTGTTTTGCGGGCAGAGGCATGGGGGCGTCTGCGTCCATTATTTCCACATTGCCGGTGCCGACAAAGCTGGTGTAGCCGCTATCGGGGTCGGCCAGTTGGGCACGGGCGTAGGCCTCGAATTCCTCGAAATAGAATTGGTAGTTGGTGAACAGGATGTGGTTCTGGAAATGCTCGGGTTTGGTGGCGGTGTAATGGGACAGACGGGCCAGCGAATAATCAATTCGTTGCGCAGTGAACGGTGCCAGCGGGCCGGAGCCATCTGGGTTTTCAAAGCCGAAACCGTTGACGATATCATCGTTGGTGGTGGATAGGTCCGGCACATCGAAAACATCACGCAGGGGGAAATCCATCGCACCCTCTTGCGGCACGGTTACGTTGGCTTCGTTGGCGACGGCGAAATGCACCGGCATCGGGGTTTGCGACAGGCCAATGGAAACCGGCACACCATGGTTTTCCAGCAGCAGGCCGATCTGCTGTTCCAGATAGTAACGGAACAGGTCAGGACGGGTGACCGTGGTGGCGTATGTGCCGGGTTCGGACACATGGCCAAAGCTGAGGCGGGTATCAACCTGCGCATAGCTGGTCGTGGTGATGCGGATTTCAGGGTAGAACGCCCGCACCCGCCCTTTTGGCCGTTTGCCACCAAGAGTGTCGGCGAAATGTTTGCACAGGAATTCTGTCGAGGTGTTGTAAAGCGCGCATATCCGGTCAACGGCGGCACGGGCGTCTGTGAATTCCTCGGCTGTGATGGCGGGCGGGGTCAGAGTGTCGGTCTCTGTTATTATTTTTCTCATTTATTATCCTCAAACAGGTCGGTCAGTTCAAATTTGGTGACATCCACCAGCCCCAGGTCGGAAATCCGCAATTCGGGGATTACCACAAGGGCCAGAAGGGAATGTTGCATATAGGCATTGTTGACGGTGCAGCCGCAGGCAGCCATGGCCTCGACCATCTTTTGCGCGGCGGCGGCGACTTCTACGGCGGGGGCATCGGACATCAGGCCAGCGATGGGCAATTGCACCAGTGCCAGCTCGCGTCCGTCCTGCCAGACGGTAATCCCGCCGCCGACTTCGCCCAGACGGTTGGCCGCCAATGCCATATCCTCGCGTGATGTGCCGACCACGATCATATGGTGGCTGTCATGGGCAACGGAACTGGCCATTGCCATCCGCCCCTTATAGCCAAAGCCCGAGACAAAGCCGTTTACCACATCACCTGTGGCGCGGTGGCGTTCAACCAGCGCGATTTGGCAGACATCGTTTGCCTCGTCACACAGAACCAGCCCATCCTGCACATCCAGTTCGGCAGTCAGGGCTTTGGTCGGGGCCTGATTTTCGACCACGCCGATCACCTTGGCCCTGACCGCGTTGGCGCCTTCGGGGGCTTTGATTTCAAAATCCGCAGCTTGCAGATGTTTGCCCAGATGCACGGTGCCGCGGGCATCGTCGGGCCAATCCAGATGCGGGCAATCGACTTTGATTTCCCCCGCCTCGGCCACGATCACCCCACGGGCGATCACGGTTTCAATCGGCAGGGTTTTCAGATCGGACGTCAGGATCAGATCAGCACGCCGGCCCGGTGCGATGGACCCCAGTTCGCGTTCCAGCCCGAAATGGGTGGCGGTGTTGATGGTGGCCATTTGCAGCGCGATCAAAGGGTCACAACCACAGTCAATCGCATGGCGCACCACGCGGTTCATGTGGCCGTCATTGACCAGAGTGCCCGAATGGCTGTCGTCGGTGCAGAGGATAAAGTTGCGCGGGTCCAGACCCTTTTCGGTCACGGCGGTGATCTGTGTTTCCACGTCATACCACGCCGACCCCAGCCTCATCATGCTGCGCATCCCTTGACGAACCCGCGCGATGGCATCGGCTTCGCAGACACCTTCGTGTTCATCCGCCGGGCCACCGGCAACATAGGCGTGGAAGGCGGGGCCAAGATCTGGGCTGGCGTAATGCCCGCCCACGGTTTTGCCGGCGTTCTGGGTCGCCGCGATTTCGGCCAGCATTTTCGGATCGGCATTGATCACACCGGGGAAGTTCATCATTTCGCCCAGACCGATGATGCCGGGCCATGTCATGGCCTCGGCCACATCTTCGGGGGTGATTTCATAGCCGGTGGTTTCCAGACCCGGCGCCGAGGGGGCGCAACTGGGCATCTGGGTGAAGATGTTGATCGGTTGCAGCAGGGCCTCGTCATGCATCAGGCGCACGCCGCGCAGGCCCAGAACATTGGCGATTTCATGCGGGTCGGTGAACATCGACGTGGTCCCGTGCGGGATGACTGCGCGGGCGAATTCGGCAGGGGTTAACATGCCGGATTCGATGTGCATATGCGCATCACACAGGCCGGGGATGATGTAACGCCCCTCGGCCTCGATCACTTTGGTGCCCTCGCCGATGCAATGCGACGCATCCGGTCCGCAATAGGCAAACCGCCCGTCGGCGATGGCGATGTCATGATTTTCAAGGATTTCGCGGGACTGGACGTTCACCCATTTCCCGCCGCGAATAACGGTATCGGCCGGTGCGCGTCCTGCCGCGACAGCGATCAGGTTGGTAGCGGATTCCGGCCATGTTTTGAGAGTTGTATTTTCCATTTACCTATTGTCGTCAGATTTGCGGATGATGCAAGCCCTGAAAACGCATGGCAGCTATGATCTGTGTAACAATTTGATAACATGCGACAAACACATCCACTAAACCGGTTTAATGGATGTGTTTACCTGACCCTAACGCCCGCCATCAATAATGTTTTCCAGAACATCCCGAAGCAGCTGTTCCGCCACATCATCGCGGCCGGATTGCGGTTGCGGTTGCGGCTGCACGGGTTCCGGCGGCCCCGGAACAATCATCGGCAGGGGTTTTGGCTCGATCCCGTCCAGAACCCGCACCATGGTTTCATTCCAGATGCTGGCGGGCAGGCCGCCGCCGGTCACATCCTTTAGCGGGGTGTTGTCGTCGTAACCCATCCAGATGCCGGTGACGTAGTCCGCCGAAAAGCCGATGAACCACGCATCGCGCGCCTTTTGCGTGGTGCCGGTTTTGCCCGCCAACTGCCAGCCGTCAATCCGTGCGCGCCGTCCGGTGCCGCGCTCCACCACCTGATTCATCATATAGGTCAGCCCGCGGGCCGCCTGTTCGCTGATCACCCGTTCGCCATAGCCGCCTTCCTGTTTCATCACAGGTTCGGAATCCCCCTGAAGGCGCAGTTCAATCAGCCCGTAAGGGGTAACACTGCGCCCGCCGTTCAGGATGCCGGCATAGGCGCCGGTCATTTCGATCAGAGTGGATTCAGACGCGCCCAGCGCCAGCGCAGGCCCCGCCGCCAGATCCTCGCGGATGCCGAAACCGGTGGCAACAGCCCGCACCGCATCGCGCCCCACGCTTTCGGAAATGCGCACAGTGGCGGTGTTCAGCGACCGCATCAGGGCTTCGGTCAGGGTAACGCGGCCATAATATTTACCGCCATAGTTTTTCGGCGACCACGGGCCGGAGCCCGGGATGTTGATGGTCAGCGGGCCGTCCATCACATAGTCATTCGGGCTGTATCCCAGATCAAGGGCTGCGGCGTAAACGAAGGGTTTGAAGGTCGATCCGGTCTGGCGCAACGCCTGTGTGGCGCGGTTGAAGGCGCCCGACACCTTGGTCTGGCGTCCGCCGACCATTGCCCGCACGGCACCATCTGCCGACATGACGATAATCGCCGCCTGCGCTTTCGATCCGGCGCTGACCTTGGTTTCAAAGATGTAGGACAGCGCATCTTCGGCCGCGCGCTGGATGCGCGGATCCAGCGTGGTGCGGATGATCACATCCTCGGTGGTGTCCTTGGTGAAAAACGATGGGCCACTGCTCATCACCCAGTCGGCGAAATAGCCACCGGCGCGGGCCTGCGCGGCCTTGGACAATACGGCGGGGTTTTCCCGTGCCTGTGCTGCCTGTGCGCTTGTCAGGTATCCCTGTTCTTCCATCAGTTTCAAAACCGTCAGCGCCCGATCCTGCGAGCGTTGCAGGTTGTTGGTCGGGGCATAGCGCGTCGGCGCCTTCAGCAGTCCGGCCAGCATTGCGGCCTCTGCCGGATTGACGTCGCTGGCGGATTTCCCGAAATAGCGCTGTGCGGCGGCTTCGAACCCGCGTGCACCGGCGCCCAGAAAGGCGCGGTTCAGGTAAATCGTCAGGATGTCGTCCTTGGAATATTTGGTTTCAAGCGCCAGCGCATAAACCGCTTCCTTGATCTTGCGCCACAGCGAGCCTTGGCGGCAATCATCCTCGTAGGCTTTTTCCGTGTCCCAGGCCTTTGGATCATAGGGTTTGCCAAGACACAGCAATTTCGCGGTTTGCTGGGTCAGGGTCGAGCCACCGTTGCCTGACAGCGGCCCGCGACCGGCCGCCAGGTTGATCTTTATCGCGCTGGCCACGCCACGCGGGCTTAGGCCGAAGTGGCCGTAAAAGCGTTTGTCCTCGGTCGCGATGACTGCGTTTTTCAGATGCGGAGAAACCGTGTTTGCCGTGACAATCCCACCAAACAGATCCCCGCGCGAGGCAAAGCGGCGGCTGTCGCGGTCCAGCAGAATGACCGAGCCGCGCACACGCCCGTCAACCAGTTGTTCAACGGAAGGCAAGGTGGAGTAATAGTAAAACACGCCAGCCCCGACCATCACACCGACCACAGCCGCAACACGCCAGCCGATCCGCCACATCATCCTCAGGATCCAGCCTAATACGCCCAGAAAGAAACCAACGATCGGGTTGAATTTACGCTTGGTCCGGCGGGTTCTGCGCCGTGTTGTCTTGCGGGCGGCGGGCTTGCGGCCTGCCGGTTTGCGTGCGGGTGCCTTTTTCTTGGCCGCCGGTTTGGATGTTTTGCGTTTGCCCGCAGCCGGTTTGGCCGCCGGATAGCGTTTGTCGGCCACCAATCGGCCGCGCTTTTTACCTGTACCACTCATTCGTCACCCTATCTGGTGCTTGCCTGTTTTTTGCCAACCTACACCGGCAATACAGGATTGTAGAGGGGGTAGTTCGCATTGTGTGGCGTTAAGTTACTGCTTAATTTTTAGGCGACAACCCGTAATTGCGCATAAATTGTGCGTTATACCCCTATTCCCCAATGGAATAACGCTCCGGTTGCTTGAGAATCACGGCCACACGCCCGTTTACCTGAACGCATAATTCGCAGGATGTCTGCCAAACACAGGGAAAACGTCGTGAAACTGATCAAAGCAATTCTGAAACCCTTCAAGCTGGAGGAAGTCCGCGAGGCACTGACCTCTATAGGCGTGCGCGGCATGACCGTGACCGAAGTCAAAGGTTTTGGCGCGCAATCCGGCCACACGGAAATCTATCGCGGGGCGGAATACACCGTGAATTTCGTGCCCAAGGTGATGATCGAAATCGTGGTCGCCGCCGATGTGGTCGATCAGGTGGTCGATACCATCCAGAACACCGCCCGCACCGACAAAATCGGCGACGGCAAGATTTTCGTGCTGGATGTCGAACAAATCGTCCGCGTGCGGACAGGGGAAACCAACGAGGACGCGATCTAGGCCTGCAGCGCCTGATCGAACAAGGGGAACTGGAACAATGAATTTTCGCAATCTTACACTGGCAGCAACCGGCACGGCGCTAACAGCCACCGCCGCATCTGCCGAAACCATGGACAAGGGCGACGTGTCCTTCATGATCTTTTCCACCGTGATGGTGCTGTTTATGATCCTGCCGGGTCTGGCGCTGTTTTACGGTGGTCTGGTGCGCAGCAAGAACATGCTGTCGGTGCTGACCCAAACCACGATGATCACCGCGCTGGTGATGGTGGTCTGGGTGATCTACGGCTATTCCTTTGCTTTCGGCGGCGGCTCCAGCCCGTTCTGGGGCGGCACGGGCAAACTGTTTCTGGCCGGTGTGACAATGGATTCAATGGCGGCGACCTTTACCGACGGTGTGGTCATTCCCGAATTCGTGTTCATCGCCTTCCAGATGACATTCGCGGCGATCACCCCCGCCCTGATCATCGGCGCCTTTGCCGAGCGGATCAAATTCAGCGCGGTGATGGTGTTCACCCTGCTGTGGGTCACCTTTGCCTATTTCCCGATTGCCCATATGGTTTGGGACGGGGCCGGTTACATCTTTAACATGGGCGCGCTTGATTTCGCGGGCGGCACGGTTGTGCACATCAACGCCGGTGTTGCAGCCCTGGTTGGCGCGATCGTGATTGGCCAGCGCAAGGGTTATGGCAAAGACATGATGGCCCCGCATTCGATGACGCTGACACTGGTTGGCGCGGGCATCCTGTGGGTTGGCTGGTTCGGCTTTAACGCCGGTTCCAATCTGGAAGCCAACGGCGGCGCCGGTCTGGCGATGATCAACACCTTTACCGCAACCGCCGGTGCGATCCTTGGCTGGACCATTGTCGAAGGCTCGATCCGTGGCAAGGTATCCTTGCTGGGCGCGGCTTCGGGTATGATTGCCGGTCTGGTGGCCGTCACTCCTGCTGCCGGTTCGGTTGGCCCTGTGGGCGCGATTGTTCTGGGCGCCGGTGCCTCGATCGTCTGTTTCTTCTTTGTCACCACGGTGAAAAACAAGCTGGGCTATGACGACAGTCTGGACGTGTTCGGCATCCACGGCGTTGGCGGTATCATCGGTGCGGTTGGCACGGGTATCTTTACAGCGCCATCGCTGGGCGGTGTTGGCGGCGCGGATTACGATATGGTTGGCCAGACCCTGATACAGGCACAGGCCGTCGGTATCACCATCGTCTGGACAGCGGTTGTTTCCTTCGTGCTGTTCAAAGCCATCGACATGACCATCGGTCTGCGCGTCTCGGAAGAAGACGAAGCCCGTGGTCTGGACCTCGCTACTCACGGAGAGGCCGCTTACCACAACTGATTTACCGGTTGAAACGAGTGGACAGAGAAAAGCCGGCGGGGGAAACCTCGCCGGCTTTTGGGTTTAGGGAACGCTCGTCGCTTCCTGTCGGTCGCTTCTCGCTAAAACGAAGAAAGCCGTCAGGCTTGATGAGTGGTCCGGCGGGTTATATGCCCGTATCCACAATCGCCTTGGCCAGCACCGGAATCGTGGCCTCGTTCAGACCGGCGATGTTCATGCGGCTGTCACCGATCATATAGATCCCGTGCTCGGCCCGCAGGCGTTCGACCTGTTCGGGCGTTGCCCCCAGCCGCGAAAACATGCCACGGTGCTGGGCCAGAAAGCCGAAGCGGTCCGACCCGGAAAGGCGCTGCAACTCGCCTGCCAACTGGGTGCGCAGGGCCAACATGCCAAGGCGGACGTTTTCCAGTTCTTCCATCCAGTCGTCGCGCAGAACCTTGTCTTGCAGGATCATCGTCACCAGCCGCGCGCCGTGGTCCGGCGGAAAGGAAAAATTCTGGCGGTTCAGGAAGGCCAGTGTGCTTTGAGCCAGCGGTTTGTTCCCCGCGTCCTGCGAGACCGTCATCAGAATGCCGGTGCGTTCGCGGTAGATGCCGAAGTTTTTCGAACAACTGGCGGCGATGATGGTTTCCGGCAGGCTTGAAGCCACCAGTCGCACCGCGGCCGCGTCATCCTCGAGGCCATCGCCAAAGCCCTGATAGGCGATGTCGATGAACGGCACCGCGCCGGTTTTCTGCAAGGAGTCCACCACCTCGGCCCATTGCGCCATGTTCAGGTTGGCACCGGTCGGGTTGTGGCAGCAGCCGTGCAACAGCACCACGTCACCGGCTTTGACGCCGGCCAGATCGGCCATCATACCGTCGAAATCCACGCCACGGGTGGCATCGTCAAAGTAACGGTATTCGGCCATCTTCATGCCGACGTATTTGATGATCGACGGGTGGTTTGGCCATGTCGGGTTGGACAGCCAGATGGTGGCATCGGGGTTGGCCATTTTGATCAGCTCAACCCCCTGACGGATTGCACCTGTGCCCCCCGGCGTGGCGGCAGTGGCCACACGGTCACGCGGCACCGCGTCGCCCAGCACCAGATCGACCATCGCATCGCCATAGGCTGGATCGCCGGCAAGGGCGGTGTATTTCTTGGTGGTTTCGACCTCCCACAGACGTTTCTCGGCCTCTTTGATGGCGCGCATCACCGGCGTGTTGCCGCTGGCATCCTTGTAGATACCGACGCCAAGGTCGATTTTGTCAGTGCGCGGGTCTTCGCGGAATTTCTGCATCAGTTGCAGGATTTTGTCGGCGGGTTGCG
>Ga0256840_1004465_pt1 | contig 10476 bp, 7 predicted proteins | sample 355202metaG_FD_185969 | JGI IMG/M metagenome (GOLD analysis project Ga0256840, IMG submission 185969) | Hydrothermal vent microbial communities from Mid Atlantic Ridge, Atlantic Ocean - 355-202 | ecosystem: Environmental > Aquatic > Marine > Hydrothermal vents | place: Atlantic Ocean: Mid...
AGGGATACCTGCTACTTTTGGGCGTTTATAATGCATCATATCTCTTTGAGGGCTTATCCATTCAGGGTGTGGTTCAAAAAGCCACCAAGGGTATGCTTCTAAGAGTTTTTTTGCATAGCCTAAATGAATAGCACCTTCATAGAGATAGGACTCTCTCCATGGCACGTCTCCCCAGCTAGCACCGTGAGGGGAGGCACCAAAGGGGTTCTCATGGGTGTTGATTTGCCAAATACCGTTGGCACCATAGCTATATCCTTTGGCACCACAAAGTAGGGCTGTCCAAAAAGAGAGCCTCTGTATAGAAGGGTAGGTGTTATTTAAAATACCTTCATAATTCATTTCACCCATAATCAAAGGCATAAGCGGTTCTCTATGGCGTTCTTGTGCGATGAGTTTGTGTGCATTGTTGATGCTTTTGTACCCTTCATGCCCTGCTTGGATAAGATTCAAATCCAAAACAGAGGGGTCTTGGAGTTGATCTTTACCTATTTCAGTAGGATGGATAGTCACAAGGTTCCCAAAAGGCTCTATACTTTTGATATAGTGTGCAAGTCTCGTCCAGCCTTCATGTAGCGCATACATATCTTCTGTTCTGTTTTGGCTTAGATAATAGGGCATCGTAGCTTCACCAGCGATACACCATACCACAGGATAAGCACCCCATCTGGCGATAATATATCGCCAATGCTGCTTCATTTTTTTCTCGCCTAAATGTTGAAGATAGTACCCCCACGAGCCTAAAATGGTGGGGATAAATCCATTTTCTAGCAGGTATTCGATACGCTCATCTGCCTCATCAAAGTAGGCTGGATTGATAGAGGTGTAGTCAGGCTCCCATGGAAATCCTGATACATTTTTTCCTCTACTATCAAAACTATCCATATCTGGGAACAGCCCTGCAACAAGCATAATGACATCAAAGCCTTGCGTTTTACGGTACTGAGCGAGGTGTTGAAAATCACGATAGGAGAGTCTGTCGCATAATCCCATCCACCAGGTATCCGCTAACCACAAGAATGGATGCTTATGAGTGTCCTCTAAATAGCGTTTATCACTACTTACCTGTAGACGCTGAGGTACTGGGGTGTTTTCTTGTTTGATAACAAGCGTATGTTCCACATGATGCAGTGATTGATTGCTTGTATCTGTACAATAGGTTTTGATGTGGTAGATACCAGCCTTGTCTGTCATAAAACGCACACCCCACCGTTCTTCTCCCCTCCAAAATGATGGGATAACCCATCTTTCTCCATCTGCTGAGGTGATGTGGATGTCGAGTTCTATTTCATTGAAGGGATCTTGATAAGGGAGAGTAGAGGCATACTCCCACTGAACACATTGAGATGTTTTTCCATAAATGGCATCATTCACTTTGCCCACCATGATGTGTGCATACTCATTTTTTTTACCAAAGCATAGGGTAGTTTTTGGTAGTTTCGACCTAGTTTATATCCTATAAATTTCAAGCCGTTTCTTAGAAAAAACTCAGGAATACGCAGATAGTTTTTGTGTGCCAAAAGATAAGCAAACTCAGATTTGATATATCTCATCCCTTCTCCTTCGACTTTTCCAAAAGTCTCCAGTATCCATGCTTCCATCGTGTGAAAGACCCCTGTATCAAAGTAGCGTCCAAAATCCTCTAACAGTGTATAGGTGTGTGAATGATAGACAACTGCTTGGGCTACATAGCCCACTTTATAGCCAGAGAGTAGAAGCTTTGCAGTGATATGGGCATCCTCCCCTACAATGAGACCATCTTTAAACCAATCTACCTCAAGCATAGCAGATTTTCGGTAGGCTGAAAAGCTGTCAGAGAGAAAGGCCGTTTTGATACCATAGTGTTGTTTGTCTGCGAGTGTTCGTATGTGTGACGTGGCTGGATAGTTAAAGGCTCTTAAGTGTTTTCCAAAGATACTGGTATCTTCGTAGGGGATTTGTCTCCCATAAGCTGCCCCGATTTTCTCCTCTTCAAATACGGATACAAGTCTCTCTAACGCGCTATTGTCTGTAGGCAAAGCATCTTGTGTTAAAAAAACAATAATCTCACCAGATGCATACTGTGCAGCTTTGGTTCGTGTACCACCATGGTCAAATTCACTTTGGGGGATAGTGATGAGTTTGTCGCTGTATTGTTTGGCGATTTTGTGTGTATTATCCGTAGAGCTAGAATCAATAATAATAAGCTCAAAAGAGAGCGTTTGGCTCTCAAGTCTTTCAAGAAGTGTAGGTAGATAGTGTTGCGCATTAAATGTAGGGATAATGACAGAAATATCCATAGTTTCTTCTCCTACTTCATGGGTGCTGTAAGTATAGCAGACTATAGGTCAAAAGAGCCTATAGAGGGTTTGTACTTATGAAAGCTTCTAGTCCTTTAAATGAGCCAGATAATGAAGCTTTACCCCCTTGCTCTTCAACCTCATATTGTACACCTACCAGTGTAACTTCCCAGTCTTCTGGATTAAGCCCAAAGTCTTGTCCTGCGACTGCTGCAGGAGGGTTTCTTTTGAGTTCATCAAGCACTGCATGGAGGTTGTTATAGGAGATATTGGTACGATAAAAATCATCCCATTTTCCATCATCTTTTGTTGTTTTATTTGGTTCATTTGCTAGCTCAAAAATCGATTTTGATTTTTTAGATTTAGTTGTCCACCAAACATATTTTGGGTCTTTCACTACTGTTGCAACATGTACAATATCAGTACTAGGGTCATATCTTATACCTGCTTTCTCTTTTGTCCATGCGACACCTGCTGCATAAATACCGATAACATAGTTGAGATGTTTCTTTATTTTGGGGTTGTATAAAAACACATTATATGCAACACTTCCCCCAATATTTCCTCCATAATTATGATAAATAGGTATATCAAAATAAGCTTGCATCATGAGATTACCTGTTTTATTAGTTTGCCATGGGCGTATATGACTAGATTTTTCAATGTGATAAAGAAACGCAGCTTGTGGTCCGGCATACTCTATATATTGCTCAGGTGCATCATTGAGATTGAGAGTTGTTCCTACAGCCAGTGAGCCATTGACACATTTTGATTGTACTACTGAGCCAGCAAAGTTTGTTTGTGAAACGGCAGTACCCGCAATCATATTACGTGCACCTGTACGTGCATCTAGTGCTGTTAATTTTGAATGGTCTGCATAAGCAGAACCATCACTATTATGTACGTATGTACTTATAGGATTGATATATCGTATATCCCAGTAAGGCTTTAGTACCCCAGAATAAGGAGCAGAATATAAGTTTCGGATAGCAGTAAAGATATTGGCTTTGGCATCAGGTACTGTAGAAAAATAGACATGTCTTACATCTTGATTGTTCGCACAACTTGAGGATATGATTGGCTGAACAGCACTCTCATCGGTTTGGAATACTTCTTTAAAAGGTTTTGGCCCCCTTTTTTTTGCATCTATATCATCGCGAAATTCTTCATATTTATTTTTGTAGTGATCTATTTGTGCTTTTGCTTTATCTACAAGTTCGCAGCTGCTAAAAGCAAAGAGCAAGAGTATAAAATAAAATAGTTTCATGTATTATCCTTTGAAGTTTATATTTATGGTAGCATAGCAGACTTTTATTACTTTTATGTTAATTTTTTTGATTTTCTAATTTTTTACGTAGTTTAAATCCACTTTCTTCTATTAAATAGTAACTCATGCTAGAAATCAAAAGAAGTATGGATGAAAACAATAAAAAATTTATCCATAATGAAAAAATAGAAAGAGTATGATAGTGGTGCATGAGTGCCAAAATAGGCATATGCCATAAGTACATGGAGTATGAAATTTTGCCTATCCATGCCAAAGGTATAAGAGAACTACTATAATGTTGATAAAAAAGTATAAACAGTATGCTGACTATGACTACAATAATCATATTTTTAACAAAAAAACTTTCTAAAAAAAACTTTTGATTAGAGAGATAGTAAAAAAACAGAAGTAGCAATAAAAATAAAATGTAGCGTGTAACAGATGAAAAAGTATATGTCTTTTGCATATGTTTATAGATGAAAATACCAGCAATAAAATAGAGGATTTGGGCAGGTAGTTGGAATGAATAAAAGTATTGCAATGCAAGGTAGTTTGGTTTGGAAGCATCAAGGTTAAGGATATTGTCTAGCCATTGAAGATCAATACTAAGTAGGTATACTATAGCCAAAACAATCAAAAAAAGATAGTATCTATCTTTTTTGATATACAGAAAAAATAGAGGTGCAATAAAATACCATAACATCTCTATACTCAATGTCCAATACGCCCCATTGATGCCAAGTCCAGAAGTTTTGTATAGAAAATAGGAGGTGAAGGTAAGATGTGTAAATATTTGCTTTATAATAAAAGATGTTGACCATGTATCCATAGTGTGTAAAATGTAAATAGCAAGGAAGAAGAGTATGAAAAAATTTACGATGTAGGCAGGCATGATTCTAAAAAGACGATGTAAAAAATAGGTTTTTAAACCTTTTTTGATACCTTTAGTGGTTATGTTGTGTTCTATGGAACGGTAAATAAGGTAGCCGCTAATGATAAAAAAGAGAGGAACACCTAATTGCCCTAAATGTGAAAAATATGTATATAAGAAATGGTCTTGTAATCCCAAAAGTTCAAAAAAGTGATATGCTACAACTAAAATGATAGCAAGTCCTCTTAATATATCAATGCCTTCTAATCTCATGCTAAATTATATCCTAACTATTAGTTGCTTTATGTTAAATTACCTAAATTGATTCATTTAGGACTTTTTAGAAGCATGCTGTTTAATAGTTATATATTTATTTTTGTCTTTTTGCCGTTGAGTTTTTTTTTGTATTTTTATTTATTGCAAAAAAGACTTGTGACAGGAGCTAAAAGTTTTTTAGTATTTAGTTCATTATTCTTTTATTCGTGGTGGAATATAGATTATTTGCCTATTATTTTGGTTTCTATGTTATTTAATTATGTTGTAGGCAATGCACTTAATGAAAAATTACATAAGATTAAAATAGACAAAAAAATGCTTTTGTTTTTTGGTGTTTTGGCTAATCTACTTCTTCTTGGATATTTTAAATATATGGATTTTTTGATAGAAAATATAAATTTTTTTATAGATAAAGATATCACGCTACCTCATTTAGTCTTACCTTTGGCTATTTCATTTTTTACTTTTCAGCAAATTGCATACTTGGTCGATAGCTATAGAGGAGAGACAAGGGAGTATGATTTTTTAAATTATGCACTATTTGTGACATTTTTCCCACAGCTCATAGCTGGTCCTATTGTGCATCATGCTGAGATGATGCCTCAATTTTCTTCTCGTTGGAATATGGTTAAAAATTATAAAAATATTGCAATAGGATTATTTATTTTTTCTATAGGGTTATTTAAAAAAGTAGTAATAGCAGATACTTTTGCTGTATGGGCGACAGCAGGTTTTGATACGGCAACTACATTAAATCTAGTAGAGGCATGGATAACATCTCTCTCTTACACTTTTCAAATCTATTTTGATTTTTCTGGTTATACCGATATGGCTATTGGTATAGCACTCTTGTTTAATATAAAGTTACCAATTAATTTCAATTCTCCCTATAAATCACTAACTATACAGGATTTTTGGAGACGTTGGCATATAACATTAAGCCGTTTTTTAAAGGAGTATATATATATTCCATTAGGAGGCAATAGAAAAGGAAGCTTTAAAATATATGTGAACTTAATGATTACTTTTCTTATAGGTGGTATATGGCATGGTGCAGGGTGGACATTTGTATTTTGGGGATTTTTACATGGTTTTGCATTGGTGGTACATAGGATTTGGAAACACGTTGGATTTAGTCTGCATGATATGTTGGCATGGTTCATTACCTTTAATTTTATTAATATAGCATGGGTATTTTTTAGAGCCAAAAAGTGGGAAGATGCCATGAAAGTATTACACGGTATGTTTGATTATACAAATATTGTATTACCTCCACATAGCACTTCTGTATTTTTGTCATCTGCTCATACAATCAAAGAAATAGTTGTCTGGTTATCAGTAGGATTTATTTTGCTCTTATGGTTTAAAAATAGTTATCAAATAGTATCATATCCTAAACTGGAAAAGACAAAAGTTTTAACAATACATCATGCTATCTATTTTGCACTTTTGTTTATATTTTCTATTTTGTATATCTCGTTATCGACATATACAGAATTTATATATTTTAATTTTTAGGAGTTGGTGATGTATAGTAAAAAAATAGTCTTTATATTTTTTATCACCTCTTTTGTATCGGCGATATTTTTCTGGGCAGTTATATTTTATTATGACCCACTTAAAATTTTACATACACCTTGGAAATATACATCATATCTCCAAAACAATATGAGACAGCAAGCGCTTAGTCTAATAAAATATTGGAAATTTGACTCAGTCATCATAGGTACAAGTATGTTAGAAAATACATCTTCGAAAGAAGCATCACAATACCTAGGTGGGAAGTTTATCAATATTTCATTATCAGGAAGTGATTTTTCAGAACGTAAAGTTGTTTTAGATTATGTTTTGAAAAAAAAGAAAATTAAAAAAGTTTTATATTCATTAGATAATATTGGTATAGTAGATGCAACAGCATTACAATCCCCCTTTAAGTTAGAAAATTGGGGCTATCTATACGATGAAAATCCCTGGAATGATGTGAAAATTTATTTAAATAAAAAATATCTAAAATGTTTATTTACTCCTAAAAGTAAACGTCGATGTATGGGTAAAAAAGTAGATTTTGATAGACCTAGTGCCTGGTACCATTTAGAAAATCATGCCAATAGATATGGAGGGATAGATAACTGGTTTAAGCATTCAAATGAACAGATTGATAATGAGTACAGAAAAGTATTGAAAATTATTCAAAATATCAAAAAAAACAAAAAAATTGAAACACAAACAATATATACACGCCAAAAAGAAGTGAAAAAATATTTAGATATAAATTTATTGTCATTAATAAAGAACTATCCAGATACAGAATTTATATTGGTGTTGCCTCCATACCTACGAGCACAATATGCCATGGATGCACAATATAATAAAGATAGATTTAAGATATATGTAGAAAGTATTCGATATTTGGTTGGACAATCACAAGTATATAAAAATATGTATATCTATGGTTGGGGAGACTATGATTTTTTAGATGATATACGTAATTATAAAGATTTTGAACATTATAAATATACAATAAACTCTTGGATGCTTCACAAAATAGATAAAAAGGAGGGCTTATTACGTAAACAGAATATAGATGACTATCTAGCTGTTTTTTCCCAAAAAGCATTAGATTATAATTTTGATTATATATATAATAAACTTGATACATATCTGAAAAAACAATAATATTTTCTATATGGGGGGGTAATACTTTGGTAATATACTTATGTTATACTTTAAAGATTTAAATGAAAAAGGAATTTAAAAATGAAAATGTATATATATGGTATCATGAGTTTATTCATCTTGATAGGCTGTGGTAGCAGTAGCGAGAAATATAAGATAGAAGATGATGGAAACGGTACGAGAAGCCCTCGGATTTCTAAGGTAGTGATTACAAATTATAATAATGAGGATAATACCTCAGATGAAACAACAGTATCATACGACTATGATAAGAATAATTTACTTGTTTCGAAAAAAGAGCATCCCAAGAATTCTGATGAATTTATTCCAGGAACACGATATACCTATAATGCTAAAAAGCAAATTAAAGAAATATATTGGTGGGAGGCAATGTTTATAGGAGGGTCTAGTGAATTTATTTACGGGGAAACAATGTATCACAAATCAAAATTACCTTCGTTGGAGTACAACATACATGAATCAGGAGGTCATGGCAGTGGACGTACAGTAAAGATATCTTATGTATATGATTATAATGATAAAGCAGAAGTAGTAAGATTAAAATCTTCAACTAATATTCTCTCTGGTTCAACAATGCCAGGTGACGGAGGATATATTGGTAGCATCCTTGCGAAGGTTCAATATATATATGATAATAATGGCAGAATTATTGAAGAACAAAGGATAAATTATGGAACACCGCCTTACCAATATGAAACAAAAACAAAATATACTTATGATGAATATGGTAAATTAACCAATGATAGTAGTTGGAAATATATTTATAATTCTGAACATTTATTAATAAGAGCAGAAAGTAATGATGGAGATAGTATTAAAAAGTACTTCTATGAAAATAAAGCATATTACTCAAACCCTTCACCGAGTTATTTGGATCAGGGACAATATAGTTCTTCAGGGATTTATTAAATAAATGACTTCCTAATAGTGAGAATATAAATTCATCTATACTTATTCAGTATTTTATCAAGTTCTTTAAAAAATAAGGTGAGATAGATATTAGATTGATGGTATGAATATGTTAGGGAAAAGGTCGTTATATGCAAATCATAAACATACAATTCCTAAGAGCAATAGCAGCTCTTATGGTCGTATTTTACCACACTTCAGTACATTTTTTTGTTGTTGGGGGAGAGATATCAGGTAATATTTTTTCTTTTATTTTCACCTTTGGATACATCGGTGTAGATATCTTTTTTGTTATAAGTGGCTACATTATGTGGATTACTACAAAGAACACAAAAGGCTTAAAAGGAGTCATAGGATTTGTATATGCACGTTTAACACGGATATATTTAACCTATTGGTTTTTCTTGTCGATGATGTATTATTTTTATCATAAGTCTTTAGAAAATTTTGATGTATTAGGCTCTGTATTTTTGACAGCAACATCATCTGGTAAATTACTTTTACAAGTGGCATGGACATTACAGTATGAGTTGTACTTCTATATGGTTTTTGCCGTGTTATTATTTTTCCCTAGAAAATATTTTATAAAAATATTGTTAATGGTTTTTGTACTTATCGTAGCTATACAAATCTATGGAATAAGACACATTGATACCTATGCTAAAGATGTATTTAACGGTGCACCAACTCTATACACCTTTTGGACTTCACCTTTTGTGTTAGAGTTCTTATTTGGCAGTTTTGTGGGGTATTACTTTAACAAAAGACGCATAAAATACCTCATTCCCTTAGTGTTAATTGTTATAGCTATCATCGTACTTTCAATACAGTATCAAAATTTCTATATAGATGGTTCATACAGTGAGGGGTATTATTTACCGTATAGGGTTCTATATTTAGGGGTTATATCTATGCTCATTTTAGCAATATTTGTAGAGCTTAACAAAAGAGATATCGTCATACTTTCTAGATTTTCCATACTCGTAGGAGGGGCATCATATAGCCTATATTTAGCTCATAACATTATTTTATTATTTCTCTATCAGATAGGTCTTAGAAATAAGATACTAGACTTTGGAAAGTATCAGTTATTTTTTATGCTTATCATAGTGATGGGTATAGTGGTCTATAGTGTGTTGCATTATAGGTTTTTAGAGATGCCAATAATGGCTTATGTAAAAAAAGTAAAGCAACGTCTACTCACTAGTTTGATGATGCGGTAGAAATGTATTGGTGATGGTAGCTAAAACAGCTTCTGCACTAATCTCCTCAACAATATACCCCTTTTCATACTTTTTTACCCTCTCAGCAGGTGCACCATGGTCAAATACCATAAGTGGAAGTTCCATCATCATAATCTCTTGGGTGGTATAAGAGAATGTCTCTGGCCATATAGAAGGGATAAGGAAGATATCTACCTGTTGCTCTTGGATGATAGCGGGGAGATTGTCTCTCTCATAGCGTCCCGTGACTTTGAAATGTTTACTTTTGATAGTTTCTATGATTTCTCCTATGACTACGACATCTATATCTAGCTTATCACGCTCGATAATCTGTACCATCTGTTTGATAATCTCTGAACCCTTTGTATAGTCGATGGCACCTAAAATACCTATAGTCGTCGTTGTTTTATTTGGGTCTTTTTGGAGCTTAAGCGGGGTGATGCCCTCTACCGTATGGGGGATGAGTGTTATTTTACTATCCTTGATGCTTGGATATGCCTTCAGAAAAACCTCTTTAGAGGCATTGGAAAAGACTAAAATTTCACTACTCATGGAGAGAATATTTTCCCATTTCTCACGCCATAGAGGCATATCTACCTCACCAGAGTAAAAGGTGCGCCACTCTTGCATATTTTTGGACATACAGCTTTTGCATGTCTCTAAAGAAGGCAGTTCGCAATAGACGCCTTTTTCGTTGAGGAGATTATAGCTAGGACATGCCACATACATATCATGTATCGGCACAACGAGCTTTGCTTTGGTTATTTGCACAAGTTCCTCTATCCATGAGAGTATCTCTAGAGGGTTTTTAAAGCTTACGAGATTATTGATAAATATCTCGTTTATATCAAAATATCCTATAAATGATTTGAGTGCCTCAAACGGAGTGATTTTAAAACGATGTACATCGTTTTTGTAATAGTGTGTGAGGGTAAAGCAGTGGCTGTAAAAATCATA
>Ga0256840_1004466_pt1 | contig 10474 bp, 6 predicted proteins | sample 355202metaG_FD_185969 | JGI IMG/M metagenome (GOLD analysis project Ga0256840, IMG submission 185969) | Hydrothermal vent microbial communities from Mid Atlantic Ridge, Atlantic Ocean - 355-202 | ecosystem: Environmental > Aquatic > Marine > Hydrothermal vents | place: Atlantic Ocean: Mid...
TCCATATTTATATACGTCCATAATTTTAGTCAATTCGTTATTACTAACGTCTAAAACATTGAATGAGCCACTTTGATTTCGTAAAAATAAATTATAGTTCAAATGTTTCTTTTTAATTATGCACAACATAAGTATAAACACACCTTTTTGTGAAAAGGTGTGTTTATATCCTTTGTATATCCAAATATACATAATCTATAGCTTTAGACCTTGGTTAGGTTATTTGTAGGCTATAGGAGGTCTTTATCTTTACTGTTTTTCTGGTATTATGAATCTTTATACATGTTTAAATTAGGATACCGGAATTAATCCAGCGGCAAAAAAGCCATTCTAATATTTAGAATGGCTTTTGGTTATTGAAAATAAATCATCTATTCGTCATCATTCAGATAATACATATCCTTACCAGGTTTTAGGGGTCTATTAAACCACAGTGGTCTTCGCAGTCCGTCAGGCCCTGGCGCTGGACGTGTCATTTTGAGCCACTCCTTATAATTTTCGTGAGATCGCTTTGTATCCACCTGCACATCGCCATACGCATCATTTGGGCCTGCCTTTTCTATGCGTACCCGCTGGTGCCAGCAGTGCATGCCGCTGATAGGATCTGGGTGTACAGCGTGTGTGATGTTTTGGTGTACACCACCATCAGACCAGAAAATTCTAGCACTGTCCTTATCACTACTTTTAAATGGCACGATGCCTTTAATGGTTTTCATATTCCAAACACCATTCCCATCATTTTTCAAAGAGACGGTGTTGGTTGCCCATCGGTTACCCTCCGTGTTCTCTGCGGTTCTCCACCTGCCAATATGATGTGAACAAGCCACTACACCAGGTTTCATCGCTTCGGTTACCCAAACTTTATCTACAAAATAACCGATGTCAGTATTCATTTTAACAAGGTCACCTGTTTTAAAACCTAATTTTTCGGCGTCTGAGGTGTGCATCCAGATTGGATTACGATTGGCAATCTCTGCCATCCACTTTGAATTACCAGATCTTGAATGAATCAATGTCGGTAACCTAAAGGTTGGTACGAGTACGTACTCTCCTTTTTCTTTGTCTAAATTATCATTATGGATATGACTCTTGATATATTTAGGTGTAGCATATTCAGGCCATTTCCAATCTACCATTGTTTGAGAATATATCTCATTTTTTCTAGTTGGCGTTGGAAATCCAATGACCGCTTTACCATCAATCCTAATGCCAATATTATCTCCATTTTTAGAGATGACACCTGTTTTTTCTTCAGTGATAGATCCTTCCAATTGCTCCTTAGTGAGTTCCTTTTCGTTTTTCTTAAAAGATTGACTTTCAACTACATACGCACCATATTTCTTCATATAGTTTAACTCTGTAAGTCCTTCTTTCTTAGCGGTTTCAGTCAAACCAGGTGTACGTTCAAAAATGTATTGGTAATATTCATCAATGGTCATTTTTTCACCTTCGCGGTATGGAGAAAGGAAATGTTTCCGAATACCAAGGCTACCATCTGGATCCATTCTCCAGCTTAATTCAATCCAGAATTCATCTTCTTCCCAAACTTCTCCTGGGTTTACTTCATAGGTGAATTCTACCTTTTTCCCGTTTCGCCTAGCCGCTTCACGCAATACTGGTTGCCTAAACGCCACCCAAGTACCATAATGCGTGGCATAACTATTGATGTCATGCCTTTCGCTTGCTAATCCCATCGGCAATACGTAATCTGCATAATAGGCGGTCTCATTCCAAGTAGGAGTGAGGGCAATGTGCATGCCTACCATTTCTTCATTAGTCAATGCTTCAATCCAAGAGAAGCCATCAGGATAAGTCCATACAGGATTAAATACTCTTGTGAAATAGACATCCATTTTACCTCTTTTCTCCTTAAGAAAATGAGGCAATAAGAAACTCATTTCATGAAATGCCATTGGGTAATCTTTTGGAAAATGCAGTTCATTCCAGAATTTTTGTGCCGGTGGCTTGTTAGGCAACGTCGGTTTGAATTTATTCCAAGAATTTGGAGAGGTTCCTCCTTTAGTACCTACACTACCAGTAATCACATTCAGGAAATGCAAACACCTAGAGACAGCCCATCCACCCAAGTTTCCACTGGCTGCACTACGCCAGTTGTGGGTGGCAAAACGCTCTCCTGCTTCACCAATGAGTTGTGCTGTTTCTCTAATCATTTCTGCTTTCACACCACTTTCCTCTTCGGCAAACTCAGGTGTAAACTCGGCGTATTCTTCAATCAGTTTTTCAATAAAATTCTCAAACGTAACTTCTAGTCCAGGATGTAGTTTGGCTAAATAATCATCCCAATTCACCCATTTTTCCATGTATTCACGATTGTAGAGTCCTTTTTCAAGGATAATCTTTACCATGGCTAGTAAAACTGCCGCTTCAGTTCCTGGATAAGACGGCATCCAATAATCAGACATACTGGCTGTATTGGAAAGTCGAGGATCCATGGTAGCGAGCTTCGCACCTTTCATCTTTCCTTCGATGATACGCTGCGCATGTGGGTTAAAATAGTGACCACTTTCAAGGTGCGCAGAAATCAATAATATGAATTTTGCATTGGCATGATCTGGTGAGGGCCTGTCGTAACCATACCAAATATTATAACCAAAACGAGCGCCTGAAGAACAGATATTCGTATGGCTATTGTGCCCATCAACACCCCATGCTTGGATGACCCGATTGGCATATCCCTCATGCCCTGGACGACCTACATGGTAGGCAATTTCATTGTGTCTTTTCTCTTTGATTGCTTTCGCCATACGTGCAGAAATTTCATTCAGCGCTTCATCCCAGGAAATTCGTTCCCACTTTCCTTCGCCTCTTTTCCCTACTCTTTTTAACGGGTATAAAATCCTATCTGGATCGGTCAATTGGTTGATAGTAGCAGGTCCTTTGGCACAATTTCTACCCCTACTTCCAGGGTGATGAGGATTTCCCTCAAATTTTTGAACCATCCCTGTTTCTTTATCTACAAAGGCTGTCAGTCCGCAGGCACTCTCGCAGTTGAAACAGGTGGTAGGAATGATGTTATACTTCCTTTTCTTTTTCTCTGGCCATGCCTTGGCATCATACTCTTCCCAGTCATCCCACATTTCTGGTGGGGGAAATCGTGTTTGCGATCCTTCTTCTGTTAATCTTTCAACGGTTTCAGTATTGTCAGCATCTTTGTGAAGGTTTGGAATTAGTCCAATTCCTTCTGCTAGTTTTTCTATAAATGATGGTTTTTTATGACCCATGTTTTTTATTTTTTATAGTTAATCTTATTTCTTTATTATTCTCTCCAAATTGATCTCAGAATTATCTAAGCTGAATTCTTTGTGGTGCTTCTACCCAGATACTTTCTGTGAGGTATATTCCTATTAATGTAACGACACCTACGATTGCCATCATCATATGACTTGTTTCAGTAAACATTAATAATGCAATCGGTAAAGCGTTTCCAAATAGTACAACACCAACCCAGAATTTTGTTCTATACCGTCCACCAGTAATCATATGTGCGGTACGTTTTGCTTCTTCCGTAGGATGTGTCATGGTCAGTTCGAAAAATAGGATAACAAGACCAAATCCTAATCCTATATACAATACATATTTTAAAAATTCTAACCACTGCATGGTGCTATCGGTAAGCATGGCTACAATACCGAATATTGCAGCGCCTGCTATTACAGCATGCACAATCATGTGCAATCCTAATGATGGACTTTGCCAGAAATCTCGACCTTTGGCTTGTGCAAATAAGAATGCCGTATAGACAGCAAGTGCTACAGAAACTCCTGCGAGCAACCATTTTGCTACATTAGCTACCACTTCTAATTCAAAGAAGTAAGCAACCCCCACCAAGGTAACCAATCCACCAAAGGCAGAAATAATGAGTCCACCTTTTGCCAACCAAGAGTTCCACTGCGGTCGTAACATCACATTCAAGAATCGATCAGGTCGATCCAAATCTTTCACTAACAACGCACCAGTCGCCATTAAGAAGAACATGGCAATACCCAATCCCCACCAGTGAATATTTTCACCCAAACTACCTATATTAAATAGCCCTGCGAGAAAAGGGACGATGATTGCCCCAGCCGCAATGGCTTTGGTCAGTACATAGCCAGATACTTCCCATCCCCAAAGAATTCCTTTGTCAGGAGTATCATATACTCTTTTTGTATTATTATTATCCACAAGATCCGTTACTCTACCATTCGGATATTTTTCTTTTAACAATGGCGTTAGCACATCTATATTGGTGTTCACCATTTTGGCAGCTTCTTTGGCAAAATGCCCTACACCTCTTGATTGTGAATTCCACATATACTTATCAGAAGTATCCGTCTCCATCGGATTTAGTGAAGCCTCATCACCATCAATATAAAATACGTTAGGTTTAGTGCCTTTGGCTGCTTTCCTGACGGTAACAGCTTCTCTTGAAAGCAGTTTAGATATTTCTGTATTTGGATTGGTCATGTCGCCAGAAATAATGGCTTCTTCGGGGCAGACGTTTACACAAGCAGGCTCTAGCCCCACATCAATTCTGTGTGCGCAGTAATTACATTTTGCTGCAGTATTTGTATCTGGGTCTATGTATAGCGCATCATATGGACAAGCTTGCATGCATGACTTACAACCAATACAACGGCTGTTGTTAAAATCAACGATGCCATCTTCTCTGATGAATAGTGCTTCTACTGGACATATCTCAACACATGGAGCATCTGTACAATGGTTACAGCGAAGAACGGAGAACACACGGCGAGAATCAGGAAATGTTCCTTTCTCAGTGTACTTTACCCAAGTTCTGTTCACACCAATGGGTACTTCATGCTCTGATTTACAGGCAGTTGTACAGGCATGACAGCCGATACATTTTCTATTATCTATTACAAATCCGTATTTCATTGATAATGTTTTATATAGTTAGTAATAAGTTTTTTTTAATTCTCAGTAATTATTCCCCACACTCACTAAAAGCATTGATTGTACAATTAGCACAAATACCTTTGTCCAATTTAGCATAAATTTCTGCTACCGCCTCGCGTTTGTCCTTATAAAAATTGTGATGTCCTATCTTCTTGTAAAACCCTCCCTTTTGCAACACATCTTGTCCTATTAGTTTCAATCCAGAAAAATATATTCCACCGCCACGCTCTTCCCACTTTTTCACCTCATGCATTAACCATTCTGCCCCTGCCACATCAATAAAGTTGATGCCATTTGCCATAATTAATACATATTTTGTTTCTCCATTGTTGTAAAGGGAAGCAAAATAATGTGCTACTTCTTCAACCGCTCCAAAGTATAGTGAACCGTCAATTCTTACTATTTTCAATTGAGGACAGGTTTTAACGGGCTCTTCTCTAAGTACATTTCTAAAACGGTTATCTTTATTTAGCCCTAATTCAGCAATATTTGGTTTTGAGGTTCTTTCTAAATAAAAGAAAAGAGAAACTAAAATCCCTGATAGCACAGCGTACTCCAATTCTAAAAATAGTGTTCCTAACAATGTAATTACCAGTATAAGCAGCTCTCTTTTACTGCTTCGGTATATTAATTTGATATGCGCAATGTCTATGAGGTTGTATCCTACAAGTAAGATGATGCCTCCCATGGCAGGTCGTGGTAGATAGGAAGCATATTTTGCCCCAAAAAGTAGGACCAGCATCAATCCGAGTGCTGCAATAATCGCAGATAAGGGTGTTTTGGCCCCAGCTTGGTAATTCACCCCGGATCTGGTAAAAGATCCTGAGCTTGCATAGCAAGAAAAAAAACTAGGAATAATATTTGATAATCCTTGCCCAATGAACTCTTGATTATTATCCAATTGTTGATGTGAATGAAGTGCTACCGCTCTTGAAATAGACACAGCCTCTACTAGCCCTAATAATGCTAAAATAATGGCACCAACAAATAACTCCTGCATCCATTCAATATTGAAATTAGGCATTTTAAAGGGTGGTAAGTGATTGGGTATTCTCCCCACGGTTTCTATTCCTACAAGTTCTCCGCCTAGCGCTACTGCCAACAATGTACCAATTATCATGGCAATGAGCATGTTAAACCTTCCTAATTTTGTGATATACTTTTTTATGAGAAGTGCGGTGATTAAGGTGACCGCTGCAATAGTCAAGGCATATAAATTTGTACTACCAATATTTTCTGAAATATGGGTTACTATTTTTAATATTCCCGAACCTTGTGGTACTTTTATGCCAAAGACGTGCTTTAGCTGCTTAAAGGCAATCAAAATTCCGGCGCCAGCTGTAAATCCAATCACTACTGAATTGGATACAAAATCTACTAGCTTTCCCATTTTGAGGAGACCCATCAAAAGTTTAATGACCCCTGCCATAAACGAGAGCAAAATGGTCATCTCAATATACGCCTCTAAATTAGTTTCTGGATGATAAAACTTGGTAATGGTAGCAAATACTACAATGGAACTAGTGGTGGTTGGTCCAGAAATTAAATGGTATGAAGACCCCCAAAGTGCCGCAATTATGGGTGAAATCATGGCGATGTAAAACCCATAGACTGGCGGCATTCCTGCAATCATTGCAAATGCAACAGCTTGTGGAATGACAATAACCGTACCTGTGATGCCTGCAATTAAATCATCTTTCCATGATGTTTTGATGAGCGGTAACCAATCAAGAAAGGGAAATAGCTTATGTAGCATTTATTATTATACCCGATTTGTTTCAAATAATCAATAATAGGTGCGATTATTTTGTGTAAACACTTTCGCAATCGTAAATATATGATAAAATCTTCATACTTTCAAAATTTGTATTTTTTGAATAAAACGACAAATCCTACGCAAACTCATTCCTGGATTTAATCACATCCAACGCCAAGAATATTGCCTGGCGTATAGACTCTTCACTTGCTTTATTTTTCCCTGCAATATCATAGGCAGTTCCGTGATCGGGAGAGGTGCGAATGATAGGTAAGCCTGCGGTATAATTTACACCTTCGTCAAAGGCGAGGGTTTTAAAGGGAATCAAGCCTTGGTCGTGGTACATGGCTAGTACCGCATCATATTTTTTGTATTCTGAGGTCCCAAAGAAGCCATCTGATGGGAATGGTCCAAATACCAACTGTCCTTTATCCTTAAATGCATTGATGGTCGGCGTGATAATTTCCTTTTCTTCTTTTCCTAACAGCCCATCTTCACCGGCATGTGGATTTACACCTAACACGGCTATTTTTGGTTTCCCTGCCCCAAAATCCTTTTTCACTGTATCAATAAGAATTTTTAGTTTTTTCTCAATTAGTTCTTTAGTAAGCACATTTTTCACTTCTGATAGCGGAATATGACCTGTCGCAACGCCAACCCGTAACATCGGACTGACTAGCAACATGACACTATCCTCCTTGTTCCTTCCTGCCTCCTCTGTTATGTATTCCGTATGCCCTATAAAATCAGGTTGCTCACGTTGGATGCTTTTCTTATTAATTGGTGCAGTTACCAAAGCATCAATTTTTCCATCAGTCAGATCTTTTGTGGCAGAGACCAGTGCCTTGAAAGCATAAGTACCTCCTTCGTTGGTTGCTTGACCTGGTGTTAGTTCAACGGTTTCTTCCCAACAATTTTTGACGTTTATTTTTTTTGTATGGAGCTCAAAATCATCTCTCACCGGAAAATGTGTCATTTGCTCTAGCCCCATATTTTTTCTATAGTATGACAATACCCTGGTAGAACCGTAAACCACAGGTGTGATTAACTTCAAAAGTCTATTGTCAGACAATACCTTAATGATTATCTCTGGCCCTATACCATTGATATCTCCCATGGTAATACCAATAACAGGTTTGATTATTTTTTTATGACTTGAGTGCTCCATTTAATTTTTATCAGTGATTATGCGATTTTCTCCCTGCAATTTATGCAGATTTGCAATATATGAAAGTCAAACCGAAAAAACATCTTGGACAGCATTTTTTGAGGGATGAAAATATAGCCTTTAATATTGTGGATGCGTTATCTGCCACCGCAGACTATGATACGGTGTTAGAGATTGGCCCAGGAATGGGAGTATTGACTGATTTTTTATTAGAAAAGGATGTTTTTGAAACTCATTTGATAGAATTGGACAAAGAATCTGTTGTTTTCTTGCATAAAAAATACCCACAACTAAAAGAAAGAATAATAGGAGGTGATTTCCTGAAATTGGATTTGAACACTTTATTTGAAGAAAAGATTGCCATCATTGGTAACTTTCCATACAATATATCTTCTCAGATTTTTTTCAAAGTGCTAGATTATAAAGATCAAGTTATTGAAGTAGTGTGCATGCTACAAAAGGAGGTGGCCGAGCGGATTGCTTCACCCAAAGGAAAGAAGTCATACGGTATTTTAAGTGTTTTGCTACAAGCATATTATGACATAGAATATCTTTTTACCGTAGAGCCAGAAGTATTTGATCCACCACCAAAGGTAAGATCAGCGGTTATAAGATTGGTGCGAAATGACGTGGTGAAAATACCCTGCAATGAGAGGTTATTTAAGACATTAATAAAAGAAGGTTTTCAAAATCGCAGAAAAACATTGCGGAACGCTTTAAAAAGAATAAATTTGCCAGAAGAATTTAGAAAGCTGGAAATTTTGGATAAACGTGCGGAGCAACTTTCAGTTCATGATTTTATAGGATTAACAAATAAACTGGAGTCTTTTGGAACCAATCATACAATTTGAACTTTCTAAGGAATACCTTGATAAACTTAATGAGGCGATAGCGAACAGCGATGTTGCTTTTATCAGGGAGACGATGGATGGTGTGAATCCAAATGATATTACTGCCGTGTTGGAAGAGTTTAACCCTGACGACTCTAAGTATGTTATCGATCAGTTGGAAAGGGAAGTAGGCGCAGAGATTATAAGTAGCTTAGAAGAGGATACACGCAAGGTTTTTCTGAAAAAATTTAGCAACAAAGAAGTCGCACAATTTTTAGAGTACTTAGATTCTGATGATGCGGCGGATATATTGAATGAACTTCCACTTCAAGCAAAAAGAGATACGTTTAACCACATTAAGAATGAAGAGAAGGCAGAGCACATCCTTGAACTGTTGCGCTATGACGAAGATTCTGCGGGTGGCTTGATGGCAAAGGAATTTATCAAAGCAAATGTAAACTGGAAGGTAAAGCATTGTATTGAGGAAATTAGGCGACAAGCGGAAAATGTTGAAAAAGTCTATTCAGTCTATGTGGTAGATGATAGGAATCATTTGCTAGGTACAATATCATTAAAAAAGTTGTTGTTGGCAGATGATGATAAAAAAATTGAAGCTATTTATAATGACGATGTGATTTCAGTAATCACTTTTGTAGAAGCTACGGAAGTGGCTGCTATTATTCAAAAATATGATTTGGATGCGCTACCCGTGGTCAATGTGCATGGCAAACTGGTGGGTAGAATTACGGTAGATGATATCATAGATGTAATTACCGAGAGTGCGGATCAAGAAAGACAAATGATGGCAGGTATTGCCGAGGATGTGGAAGAAGATGATAGTCTGTGGGTACTGACTAGGGCGAGGCTACCTTGGTTAATTATAGGAATGATTGGTGGTATTTTTGGTGCTCGAATCATTGGAATTTTCGAAGGTGATATATTGAGGCTAGCGCAAATTGCGTTTTTTATACCGCTAATAGGTGCTACCGGGGGGAATGTAGGTATCCAGTCCTCTTCCATCATAGTGCAAAGTCTTGCCAATAAGTCTGTTTTTGAGGAAAGCACATTTAATCGGCTGATGAAAGTTCTGGGAGTTGCCATCATCAATGGCGTTGTGCTGGGTGTCATTGTTTTTGGTATCAGTTATATGGTCATGGATAGTCAGGATTTTTACTTGGCTGGTATCGTTGCCATATCACTTTTTTTGGTAGTCATTTTAGCATCATTTACAGGGACAATTACACCATTGATTTTGGATAAATTTGATATTAATCCTGCCATCGCATCAGGACCATTCATTACCACTGCCAATGACCTTTTAGGTTTGGGAATATATTTCTCAATGGTTCATTTCATGTATCCTTTTTAGCACTGCGCCATGACTAAATCAATTTTAATCATTGATAAACTGCACACTTGTATCATTGCGTTACTAGAGAAGGAAGGCTACGTTGTTGATTATGAACCCGATATTAATAGAACGGATATTTTGAAGAAAATATCATCTTACACGGGTATTATTGTTAGAAGTAAAACCAACCTCGATAAGGAATTTTTTGAAGCGGCAAAAAGCCTAAAATTTATAGGAAGAGCGGGAGCAGGGCTAGATTTGATTGACCTGGGTTTGGTTAAAGAGAAAGGCATAAAAATTGTAAATGCACCAGAAGGAAATCGAGATGCATTGGCGGAGCATTGTATGGGCATGTTACTGTGCCTGATGAATAAAATGCACACTGCAGACAGAGATATTAGGGATGGAAAGTGGGAGCGAGAAGCAAATCGTGGCTATGAAATTATGGG
>Ga0256840_1004467_pt1 | contig 10474 bp, 10 predicted proteins | sample 355202metaG_FD_185969 | JGI IMG/M metagenome (GOLD analysis project Ga0256840, IMG submission 185969) | Hydrothermal vent microbial communities from Mid Atlantic Ridge, Atlantic Ocean - 355-202 | ecosystem: Environmental > Aquatic > Marine > Hydrothermal vents | place: Atlantic Ocean: Mid...
ACTAGAAGTAAAAAAATAATACGAGGATATAGCAATGAATACCCTTATTTTAGAAATAAAAAATGAAGCTATTACAGATAAAATTTTGTGGATGTTGGAGCACTTTAAGGCGGATGGTTTAGTTATTAAAGAGCAAGCCAAATCACCTCAAAACCTTGATATAAAAAAAAGTATGACACAGGCTGTCAATGAATTAAATATGATTAAAAGCGGGGATTTGCAGGCAAAACCAATAGAAGATTTATTAAGTGTCCTGTAGAATTTTAACTATTCCAGAGTTTGATAAAAATGTTAAAAAACTATCCAAGAGATATAAAAATTTAAAGAATGATTTAGCATTATTAGTTGTCACTTTGAGAGAAAATCCACTTAGCGGAACCCATATTTTTGGAAATTGCTACAAAGTAAGACTTGCCAATTCTAGCGTACCAACTGGCAAAAATGGAGGCTTTAGGGTAATTAGCTACTATATTTCTGAAAACTCTGAGCTGTATCTGTTGTCTATTTACTCCAAATCAGAGCAAGATAGTATCAAGCATTCAGAAATAATTGGCGTACTTAAAAATATTACTAAATGAATTTTTACCATTTCTGAACTTTTTACAATTAGTTAAAAGTAAATACTTGACCCTGCTAATCCAAGGAATAGACACCTGCGTACTCGGAAGTAAAATTGGTAGTTCTTAAGGCTGTAGCATAAGTGAAAACTGCAACAGTCAATAATAAAAAAATCTTTTTCATGGGAATCTCCTTGTACAAAATAATCATACAAGGAGAGTGCTTAAATTCTTATATAAAAGCTACTGATTAGTTCTTTCGCCTGGTCGAAGTGGTGAAAAAACTACGTTGAGTCTGTCTCCAGAAAATTCATAGTCTATATCAATCAACTCAGAATATCTAAATGTTCCTCTGTCTGTTACCCCTGAAAGTTTATAAACTTGTTTATTTTCATCATCAGCTGAGATAATCATCCAATCAAATTTCGTTGAACCATCCCCATCTACATCTCCATCAAGAGCAAACATATACCAATTAGAGACTAATCTTTCATTTATAGAGACATCTTTCCAACCAAAGACATTTGTATCTGTGGCAGGCTTTCCACGAAGCTGTGCATATCCGAAACTATCTTTATACACCCAATCAAATGGATCCATTTTGCCATTATGATCAAAATCATACTCTGAAAATGTTCCTGATAACACTATCTCTTTTCCTGATAAAGCTTCTTTTATTACACTGATATCAGTAGAAAGTTCCACGGTTTGACTTGATTCCTCTTCTTCATCTCCAGATTTATCACCTTGTTTACATACTGGATTATTCCAATTTGCATAAACACGGCAATCAATATCATCAGAGTTTCCAGTGGATGAAGAAGAACTACTATATGATGAAGATGAACTAGAACTTACAGACGTAGGATTTGACGTAACGCTTCCTGTACATTGTGGATTATTCCAATTTACATAGGAGCGGCAATCAATGCCAGATGAAGAAGATGAACTAGAAGCAAGACTAGATGAAGAACTACTTGCTGCTTGTGTATCAGTATATTCACTCCATGTTAATAAGCTTCTTTGCATAGGAACATAACGCGAAGGAGTAGAAGTTATTGACAATTTATCTATAATTGTCATATTTAAAACACTATCTTCAGGATTTCCATCCTCTGCTAAATCATCATACACAACATTTACGTTATATTTCCAAGCATCAAATACAGAGTGATCTTGCATTTGTAATATTAATTGCATACTCACATCTGCTGCTACACCTAAAGGGTTATTAGCAATATCTAGATACGCATAGCCACCGTTTTCATTATTTATAAAATCTGTGTCATATTCGAGTTCTATAGCACCGTTAACGCTAGTAGCTTCTACTGTTTCTTTGTTATTGATTAGATTGGAAACTTGCACTGGATTTACATGAGTAATTGTCTGATTATGGTTTGCTTTAAAGGCAGCATGTATTTTAAAGTCTGCATCTTGTGTAGTTGATGTTGCAACTATTCTAGCAGTATCAAGACCTTTAGGAATAAAAAACTTATAACTTTGCCAACCATTTGGTGCATACCATTCACCACTCTCTTCGCTAAGTTGCTTAGATACATTTATATTTTTATTGATAACAACAGCGTTACTGTTTTTAAATTTTTCATCTAAATCTGTCAACAGGTCACTTGGATGTAAAGAAGTATATTCATATACAACTGCTTGAGCACAGTTATCATTTATACCATTATATGGTATTGGAGTTTGTCCTGGATTTATTTGTGGATTTGAGTCATCACAATCGCCACTGTTTGGGGTGTAGCTATCACCATCTTGATCCAAAATACCTAAATTAACCAAATCAGCATTATTACAATCTTGATCTATTCCATCATTAGCGATTTCTTCTGCTCCAGGATAGATAGCACTATTGTAATCATTACAATCACCTTGAGCAGGGGATACCCCGTCACCATCTTTATCTTGATTTGGATCTACTGCTAAATCCATTGCAATTTGGCGAGATGAACTACTAGTAGGGCTAATTTTTTCTATCACATTTAATACACCAATAGCATCACCAGGCGAGCCATCTGCCGATAAATCAACTGTATTTTTCCACTCATTAAATTTAGTAGTATCTGTAATAATTGTAGCAGTTGTTAATAGAATGTTTGGATTTACATCTCCGTAATATGACTCAACATTAGCAGCATCTTCTACCATAAATATGTAAAGCCATCCGCCATTACTGTTATTAATCATATCACTATCAATAGTGATATTTTTACCGTTAGTAGCTAAAAACTCTGTTGTATTTTTAGTTCCGAGATATGTTGTTCCATGGTCAGGATTAACATGATTAACAGTTGCTGTATCATCAACTTTAAAAGCCAAATGAATACGATAGGTAGAGTTAGTTCTTGCGATAAATTGTATATTAGACAAGCCTGTTCCAGGAGGATAGTAAGCTTTATATTCATTCCAGCCATTATCTACATACCAATCTTCTTGAGTGAAACCTGTGCTTCCTAGAGCCTTTGGATTTTTACTATCTTTTGTCAAAGGAACTAGTTGATCATATATCAAAACAGTACCCTTATTTTGATAATCAGCAACTAAATTAGTAGGCTGTATTGATACAAATTCACTCGCAAAAATTAATGTCGTTGTTACAAACAATAGAATTAAACTTTTCATTATTTACCCTTTATTTTTTAATGATAGCATTTTTTGTTAAATGAATAGTAAAAAGCGTTCCTAAAATATAGCAGTATAATAAAGAAAAATAATGTAGAAATAATGAAGAATAAATAAAAAGGAGGTAAAAGGGTAAAAACCCTTTTACTTTAGGTAAAAACCTAAGAGCAGAATTTACTCTTGGTATGCACCTGGTAACATATTAGTAATACCAACACCATTAACTTTTGTACCAGTCATGATAGTAGTAATAGTCGGAATAGTTTGAGGGAGTGTTGCACCACCAGTAGCAGTTGTTCCTAGAACAATATCAACCCAACCTTCAGCATATCTAGTATTTACTGGACCTGTTGCATCAACAAAGTCACCATAATAGATATAACAAATTTCTGTAGTACACTGCTCAGCAGAGTTTACAGTAGTTGTACCAGAGTAGATTGTACCTGGTTGTGTATATGTATTTTCTGAGTTATCCCAAGTACGTCCAACAAAGTAGAACTTAGAATCAGAGTTATTAGCTGCTTTTTCAGCTGCTGTAGTAGCATAATAAGGAACTACTTGAGTAGCATCTGCATCTGGATTAGTATGCTTAGTAGCTTGAGTTAACAAGATTTGTGTTTCTGCATCTTCACCAGTATAATTAATTGCATAAACAGAATCTTTTGCTATATTAGCTCTGATATCTGCATCAACAGTTGCGTAGTAAATAGAAGCAGCTAAAGTATCTGTAGCAAATACTGCACCAGAAGAGATATTACGAGCAGCATCTTCAGCAGCAGTCAATGTAATCGCTTGAGCAGTTGCCATCAATGTCATTGATTTTTCAGCACCAGCTGTATCTTCTGAAACAACTTGTTGTCCGAAAAGTGTTGCAGTAGGAGCAACCCAGCCATTGTGGTTTGCAGCAGTTGCAGTTTCATAATCAGCTTTAATTTTAGATTTCGCCAATGGAGTATACAGAGTCCATGGAGTTACGGGATCAATTAGAACTGCAGACTTAGTAGCAATAGCCAAAATTTCAACATAACCATTTGCAGTACCTACAAGTGGGTTATTGTTAAATAATGGTTGGTTCATTGGAACTTCTGGAGATGAATCATCAGTAGAAACAACATTTACAGTTGAACCATTGTTTATTAAATCAGCTTCCCAAACATCACCTGGTGAAAGATAGATAGGAAAATCCAGTAACTCTTTAGAAGTTGCGTATTCACGAACAACAACTTTTGCAATTACTGCGTGAGTAGTGTTTGTATTTACAACACGTACGTTTGTGCTCCAACCATCAGTAGTTGAATAATACACAGGGTATACTAAGTAATCACCTTTTGAATTAGCAGAGAGTGCTGCTGAACCTGCGAATGCAGATGTTGCAACAGCTGCAGCTGCGATTGATGATACGATAATTTTCTTTAAGCTCATTAAAGCTCCTTACATGTAAAGATTTCTTGCAAGTTGTGTAACCCGAGTCCATTTGCTCGAGCATGACTCGAAATTACGATAAACTGCAATTGTGCGGATTATAGCATACTTTTTACTATTTTGCAATGCTATTATAAAAGAAATTTGTAATTTCTTTTAATTTCACTCTATTAACTCAATATTTTATGATTGGTCTTGGAGGTTTTGGAAGAAGTGACTGTTTATAGTAGTGATACCAAGTATCTCCAACTTGAACCCATCTATCAGATAATTCAAATGTTTTATGGGGCGATTGAAAGCGTGTTCTTACTAAGGCAACTTTAGCATCATACGGGTAGCTTTTTATATTTAACATACTAACTTTATAGTCATTTTTACGAATACGGTTAAAATCTTTGTACCACTGCAATGATTTTATATAGTTTAAATATGGAAGTTCATAAGCATACGATTTATCGTATTCACCCTTAGAAAAAACTTCCCAATACTCTTGGTAGCGTAGTTTTAAATTTTCTACATTTGTAATATTTTTATCTATAGATATATTTTGATCAATAGCTACATTTGTATATTTTTCTTCACATCCTAAAAAAAACAAAAGTAAAACAAGTAAAAAAAGTTTCATTGTTTACTTTTCTGCTTTTTGTTCATAGAGATACTTTTCAACGAGCTCAGTGCGTTTATTATTCATAATTCTTTTTTCCAATTTTTGAATGATACCTTCTTTAGCTTCAGTAAAAGGCTGAAGATGAGCCTGCGTAATTTTAACTACTTCAAAAACAATATAATTTTTAAAAAACTTTTGCGGAGGAGTGATATATGAATCGCTTGTAAAATCAATCAAAAGGTTTTGTAACTGTGGGTGCAGGTTTTTTAAACTCATCTCATGTTCTTCAACAGTAGCATTTGTCTCTTTTGCATATTTTTCTAGTTGCTTAATATTTTCTCTGTTTTTCTCGTAACAAGCAAGTGCTTCATTAAATGTTTTATAAGCATATACCTTAAATTTTATATCTTCTTGAAGATAAAATTCATGTTTATTATCTTCATAATAAGAGAGTGGGATAGTATCATTATCAATTTTTTTCAATTCATTTTTTACTAAGAGGTCAGCTAACTTCTCTTCATAAACAATTTTATTTTCTGATGCTACTATATCTGAAAAATAACCTTTTTCAATAAAAGTATCTGCCAAGACACGATTTTCAAGAACCAACTTTTTAGCTTCTTGTGTATCTATTCTAAGGTTTCTGTGTTTCCACATTTTAATTGTATTTTCGATATCTAGTTGAGATATATCATGATTTGAGCTTATTGTAACTTCGATATTAATGGCAAATAGATGAACTGAAAAAAAAGATAAAAAGATAAAAAGATGTTTCATAAAAAATTCCGTATATAAGGTGTGTTTGATTTAGAAGATAAAGAGTCCGAGGACTCTTTATAGAGCTTAAACTCCTGGACGACTTGGAGTTGTCTGATCACCAGATGGTGCTGAGCTTGAAGCCGCTTCTGAAGAACTTGATGCTGCTTCTGAAGAACTAGATGCTTCCTCTGAAGAACTTGCAGTACAATCTTCACCAGGACGACATGGAGTAACCTGACCATTTGAAGAACTTGATGCTTCAGAACTAGAACTAGTCGCTTCTGAAGATGAGCTACTTGATGGTGGTGTATAAAAACCATTGAGTTTAGCCATTTCAACTTGGATTATAGCATCAACAGCTTTTGCATTAGGTGCATTATCAATAGCGTTAAACGCATCTTCTAAATCACTGCCTGAAGACGATGACATAGCTGAGCTTGCTGCTTCGCTTGAAGCTACACTAGATGAACTTGCTACAGGTTGAGCTGTTCCACTACCAGGACGACCTGGAGTTACAGAACGCAATTGCGCTGCACCTGGACGGCTTGGAGTAGTTTGCTCTCCTGCTGAAGAACTTGATGCTGTTTCTGATGAGCTACTTGCTTCCTCTGAAGAACTAGATGCTTCTGAAGAAGAACTTGCTGGGGGTGTATCACCGCTTGAAAGTGTTAAAGCAGCTTTTGCAGCATCTTTATATACAGCTAAATCAGCTTTAGTAACATCAAAGTCAAGTGATGTCATTGCCCCTAGTGATGGATACATTGCTTGAATCTCTTCAAGAGTTTTACCATCAACTTCCATTGTAGAGAAAACATTGATATTTTTATATCCAGCAGGTGCTTTCATGTCTGGAGCAATTGGATCTGCTATATCAGCCATACCGTTTCCATTTGTATCATTAGCACCACCAGTAGTTGTGAAAATACCTTCTGCAGTTCCTTCTGGGAACTCATATACTGCACCATTAGCTGTTGCATACTCAACATCACCAACTTTAACCATTGCACCATATACATAAGCATCTGAAACTGTTACACTAATCGGAGCACCTATGCTTGAGCTACTTGCTTCGCTTGAGCTTGAGCTACTTGCTTCGCTTGAGCTTGAGCTTGAGCTTGAGCTTGAGCTTGAGCTTGAGCTTGAGCTTGAGCTTGAGCTTGAGCTACCACAACCTGTGAATGTAAAAGAAGCCGCTAAGATAGAAGCTGCTACTACACTTAAAATTTGTTTATTTGCCATAAATATTCCTTGGAATGAATTTTATAGATGATTGGCCAATCAACTAAAACGGGTAATAGTACCATATTTTTACTAATATTTTCTAAATAGCGAGTTCTAAAAGAAGCGGTTCTTTGAATTTTTTTGTTTTTAGATAGAGTAAAATTGTCTCTGAAGTAGCCTTGTTTACGCTTTTTGAGAGATTATGCTCTTTTGATTGGTTTTTGTCTGAAGTTTTTGTGTAGATGTTAAAATCTGATACATCATTTATCAGCAAATCAGCATAAATAGCAAATCTATCCTCGTAAGAGACGGGTAAAGTTATCTTTTTTGCAGCTTCGAGGCGTATCAAAGCATCTTTTTTTGAGTTTACGAAGTATGTTACGAAAGGCATGGCTATCTGGTGGAGGGTGTTGTGTGTTTGGAGCTCTATGACATTGTAATGTTTATCTTTTGTTTCGAGCGAATTAATAGAAGTGGATTCTACTATATCTCTGTAAAAGAGTTCAAATATTTTTGTGCGATTGTTCTCTTCATTGTCGTGTCTAGCTAGGGTTTTGTTTGACATTTTCATTGTGGCTATGGCATTATATAGAAAGAGGACTATCAATACTATCAAAACTATGGAGACCATCAGCTCCATTAAAGTAAATGCTTTTCTCATAGTTTTATCAGCCTTACATGTAAGATAGAGCCTTGGAGTTGCTTGTTTTTTATAGCTATGTCGATAAGCTCAAATTGGATAACAGGGGCTAGTGCGGAGACTTCATTGCTATCGCCCATGCTAAACTCCTCCTCTTCTTGCCCCTCATCACCAAAGGTGATAGTCTCTACGAGGTGTTCTTTGTAATCAAAAGATTGGTTTTTAAGGTATTTTCTTAGATCATCATTTTTTATCTCGTAGCTTCTATCTAGGATATCATAGAGGGATTTTGTGGTTTTGTTATACTTGATATCCGCATGAAGTCCGACAAGAGAGACAACTTCACTACTTATAGATTTCTCATTTATCTTTGTAAAAAGATTTGTATAGTTAGAGTTGAGCTGTAAAAGCCCTGCTCCTGCGACTGTCGCTATCACAGTGGCTACGAGGACTTCTATAAGGGTAAAGGCGTTTCGCATTAGGTATCTTTCACACCCACGCGGATAATCTCATGCATGGAGGTTGTGCCATCTAGGAGAAGTTTTTTGAGTTGGTCTGAGAGGGTGGTCATGCCTTGGGCTATGGCTTGGTTTCGTAAAACATGGTCGCTTACTTTGTCTTTGAGCATGGTTCTAAAATCGTCATCGAGGACAAAAAATTCTCCGATGGCGCGTCTGCCGTTGTAGCCTGTATAGTTACATGTAGAGCATCCGCATGATTTATAGATTTTGGCATTTTCTGGGAGATCGAACTCTTTTGAGAAGGCTTCGGCTAGGAAATCTTCCTCTTTGCACTCATTGCAGAGTTTTCTTACAAGGCGTTGGGCAAGGACACCTAGGAGTGAGCTTCCTATCAAAAACTGCTCTATGCCCATATCTATCAATCTTGTAATAGAAGCGGTTGCATTGTTTGTGTGTAGAGTTGAGAAAACTAAGTGACCTGTGAGAGCCGCTTGGATGGCTATCTCGGCTGTCTCTTGGTCGCGTATCTCTCCAATCATGACAACATCGGGGTCTTGACGCAAGATAGAGCGCAGACCTGAGGCAAAGGTAAGCCCTGCTTTGGCGTTTGTCTGGATCTGGTTGATATTGTCGGCTTTGTACTCTACTGGGTCTTCTACTGTGATGATGTTAAGATCTGGTTTGGCTACCTCTTGTAAAAAGGCATGGAGTGTTGTTGATTTTCCACTTCCTGTTGGTCCTGTGACGAGGATAATACCGTGAGAGTGCTGGAGTAGATCATCAAGCTTGTCTGTAAGCTCTTTATCGAAACCTAACTCTTGCATATGAGGGATATCATCTGATTGCATTAACATCCTCATAACTACTCTCTCTCCGTAAAAAGTCGGGAGTATCGAAACACGAACGTCTAGGGTTTTTCCTGCTATCTTTACCTGAGTACGCCCATCTTGGGGGATACGTTTCTCTGAGATATCAAGATTTGAGATGACCTTGATACGGCTGATGATAAGATTGGCGATTTTATTGTCTATGTCGGTGTTTTTTATCAAGGCACCATCTATACGAAAACGCACCTCACTCTTCTTTTCATGCACCTCTATATGGATATCTGAAGCGCGTCGTTTGATAGCTTGGTAAAAGAGTGCATTAACAAACTTGATAACAGGTGCGGACTCTTCGCTTGTGAGAAGATCAGAGGTGTTTCGTAAAAATTCTGAGAGTGAGAGATCTTCATCTTCCATCTCATCTTGACCCTGGTCGAGAGTGCCTAACTCGCTATCTGTGCGAATCTCTAAAAATTTATTGTAGAGTCTATCATAAGAGTCATCATCAGTCATAACGATAGGATAGGAAAAATTTTGCTTGGCGAGGTAATCAAAAGCGGGTGCTAAATGACGTTGCGAAAGGATTACATGTAAGACATCTTCTATCTTAGAAAAGAGCACATAATTTTTAACAGCAAGGTTTGGCTCAATCCCCTCTAATGGTGAGGGTTGCAGATCGACATTTTCTATTAAGGGAAGATTGAGCATTTAGTAATCCGTTGGAGAGAGAAGCTCTAGCGCATCTACTTTTTCATGAGTAGCAGACTCTTTTTCTTTCTCTTTATTCATTTTTTCTAAGCGTTCATCTAGTTTACGACCCAAAAGTGACTCATAATCACGCTGAATTTCATCAAGCTTATTCATAAACTTACGCACCTTTGGCAGGTCTTCATTATTGCGAACGATATATGGGGTCAAAATAATGACTAAATTTATCTCTTCATGGTGTGTTTCTGTATAGCCAAAAAGAAACCCAAGATAAGGAATATCTTTCAAAAGAGGAATCCCTGTGTTACTTGTGCGCTCTTTATCAGAGATAAGTCCACCGATGATAACGCTCTCTCCATTTTGAACGATAGCAGTTGTGACTACCTCGCGTTTTGAGGTATTGACATAACCTGGGGTTGAACCTGGGATAACATCTTCTAGTTTCGTTGTTGTGATAAGAGTTACTTTATTTCCTGATGAGAGACGCGGTTTTATTTTTAGAGTTAGCCCGATATCTTCACGAGAGACGGTGTTACGCGCCAAATCTGTGCTTTGGTTGCCTTGGACTGTACTTGTCACAATAGATTGCGTTTGTCCTACATAGATAGTTGATTCTTGATTATTGACACATAGCA
>Ga0256840_1004468_pt1 | contig 10472 bp, 7 predicted proteins | sample 355202metaG_FD_185969 | JGI IMG/M metagenome (GOLD analysis project Ga0256840, IMG submission 185969) | Hydrothermal vent microbial communities from Mid Atlantic Ridge, Atlantic Ocean - 355-202 | ecosystem: Environmental > Aquatic > Marine > Hydrothermal vents | place: Atlantic Ocean: Mid...
GGACGAGTGGTTCACTTCTGCTTTGGAACCGCCGCTTCCACCGCTTTTGCCGCCAGAGGAGTGAGACTCCTTTTTACTCTTTGAACCGCTCTTTTGCATCCTCTCTTTGACACCTGAATCATCCACTTTTCTGTTTGCCGCACTCTTTGGTTTTCTCGTTTTTGGCTCACTCAAAAAGAGAACGATAGAGAGATTCTTCAAAGCATCTTCGTCAGGTAGAAGTTGCAGAGATTTTGTGTAAAAGTCTATTGCGCTCTTGTAACGCCCCAGCTTTACCGCACAATTTCCAAGATCGTAATAGATGGTCGCTTTTACATTTCGATCGTCACTCTTTATGGAAGAGAGAATCCTGCCCGCCTCTTTATACGCGCCTATTTTATAGAGAGCGGATGCTTTCGCGAAAAGTCTCTGCAAAGAGGGTTTTTCAAGACTCTCTATATACTCCAAAGATTGATTGTACTCTCCTTTTTCGTAGAGGGTATAAGCCTCATGCAATCGCCACAGCTCAAGCACTCCGGCATCAGCCTCTTTTAGCGGCAGAAGTGCACTGAAAAGTAGAAAAAGCCTCTTTTTTAGCCCCTTAGGAAGCCTGACAACCGAAATGAAAAAGAGAAGAAGTGCCGCCGAGAGCGGAATCCAGAATAGTTCGGTCACTTCGACTTTCGAGTATGTCGAGGTAAGAAGATCTTCATCATCAAAGAGAGAAAGAAGCTCGGAAGCAGCTTCAACCGGATCGTCACTCTCTACAACCTCTCCCCCCGTTGCAGCCGCAAGCTGCTCCAATGCCCTGTTTTGCATAGATATAACGAGACGCCCCTTCCCGTCTCTTACAAATCCCCCTCCGCTTTTGGGTATCAATGCACCCTTGTCGGTCCCGGCTGCCACTATATATACCTTTACTCCCCCCTCGGCAGCGATCCGAACAGCTCTTTTCAAATCGATGTTATCTCCGCCGTCGCTCAAAATCACGAGGCGTTTGCTCTCCTCCGGCATCTTGGAAACCGTTTCGAGCAGTTTTACGATATCTGTACCGTGAGTGATGATAAACTCCGGATTTATCGACTCGAGTGCGGCATCTACGAGATTTTTGTCTCTTGTAGCCGGAGAGAGTATCAGAGCGTTCGTCGTAAAACCGAAGAGGCCGAAACGGTGACTTTTGTCTCTTTTGAGTATCTCTCTTACGACTCTTTTTGAGTACTCCAATCTTGAAGGTTCTCTATCTCTTGCTTGCATAGATGCAGAGAGATCTATAGCAAGATATATCGGATCGTAACTTCTGTTTTCAACAACCGACCGGCTCTGCGCAACCGGGCGCGCCAAAGCCAATACCAGAAGTGCCAAAGCGGCTATTTCCGCTCTATGAAGCCATGAATTTTCGCTTTTATCGAGCACTATATCTTCGTGAAGTGGAGTTTTTGCAAACTTTCTCGATCGATTTGCAAAAAAGTACAGAAGAGCTACCGGCACCAGAAGCCATAGAGCCCAGAGGTTAAGGAGAGTCACTCTCTGTACCTTGAAAAAGTTTTTACTCCAAAAAGAAGCAGCGCCAACATAAGAGGGGGCGCATAAAGAGGTATACGGTTTACCTTCTCGTCCGACCTGATAGGGCTTGGCTCCATTCGGTCGATCTCTTTGTAGACCGACTCGAGCCCTTTGGCATCGGAGGCGAAAAAGCTCTTCCCCGCACTCTCTTTAGCGATACGCTTCAAAAGCTTCTCGTCGAAGTCACCCTCTTTTCCGACCCCTATGGTATATATTTTGACACCTCTCTTTTTCGCCTCCTTTACGGCCATAGAGGGGGAGACGGAGCCGGCGTTGTGATATCCGTCCGTAAGCAGAATGACCATCTTCTCTTTTGCACTCCCGAACTCCAAAGACCTAAGTGCTTGAGACAACCCCTCTCCTATCGCGGTATTCTGCCCCGCTACACCGACATCTACCATATCGAGTATCTGCTTCAACGCATTCAAATCGTAAGTTACAGGTGAAGCGGTAAAAGCGAATGTTCCGAAAACCACTACACCTATATTGTCGTCATACCTTTTGGAGATGAAGTCCGATACGATCGACTTGACCACATCGAATTTGCGCCTTTTAGGGTCACTCTCGTCAAATCCGGACTCACCCATGGAGCCGCTTGCATCCAAAACGATGACGAGGTCTCTTCCGCTTCTTTCGTGCGAGGCTCGCAACTCGTACAGGTATGGAAAAGAGAGTGCGGTTACAAGTAGAGAAAATATGGCAAGATCGAGCAGAATTTTACGATCTGCAAAAATAGAGGGCTGCTCTATACGCTCTATTTTAGGAAAGTAGAAATGCAGCTTCGCCCTGCGGCAGAGCCATAGGCACGGCAGCAGCATTAGAGTCAGGAAAATATAAGGATATTCGAATGAAAACTCTATTCTTCACTCTCCGGAAAATATGTTTCGATTATTCTGTTGAAAGAGGCTTTGACCCTTTCTGCTTTCTCGATTTTATCCTCAAAGATAGGTGCGGAGGCCGGGTAGCTCTGGGCCATCTCTCTGTAAGGCTCTATCTTTGCATCCACTAAAGATTCGAAGGCTGCCAGAAGCTTCTGCATCGTCTCCTTGTCGTGAACGGAACGCATGAGCATCTTGAACATTCTCGCTCTGGCATCCATGGCGATCGAGGCGTCTATGGCATCTCCCACCATCTTCAGATCCCACCTGCTTATGTAGACTCCGCTTTTGACAGGCGGCATCAGTTCCGAGTTTATAGCCTCTACATAGTCTGGATATTCGTAGCTATCCTCCTCTTCGCCGCACTCATTGGCAACGCACCTTTCGGCCATAAAGTTTTCGAACTCTTTTCTTAAATCATCCATCTTTCTACCTCATACCAAGTTTTTCAGCCACATTTTCGTAACTCTCACACGTAACGTCAGCTCCCAACCACTCTTTGGCAACCGAGAGCGCATTGGCGACCATCCACTCCCTGCTTCCGAGTTTTCTGCATCCAAGCTCCAAAGCCAATCTGTCGAAGGCACTATCGCCGCGTACGAAATCTATCAATACAAGATGGCTGTTTTCACCATTGGGTACTATAATGCGTTTATCCGAATGGGCATGTATATCTACCGCATTCACAATCATATCATACTCCGAAACATCCACCTCCATACCGTTTTCAAACCACAATATATCGCACTCTACGGAAGCCAACGATAGACTGTTTTTCTCCAGAACCTCCGCAGCACGCTCGACGACTGTGTCGGCAATGGCGATAGTCGCTACTCCCATCACCCCCAAAAGCGGCAAAAGGGCACAGGCGATGGTTCCGGCTCCAAGCAGCAGAACTCTCCTGTTTTTCAGATTGACCCCTTCGCACGCCATCATCAACTCGAAAGTTTCGGGGTAGAAGCATTTACCGCAAAGTTTACCCTCTTGTGCGTATGCGCCGTCGCAGATTCCGCTGTTGCGAATGCAGTTTTCGCTGCAGTCAAGCAGCGGAACGACCACCTCTTGATACTCGGGTTCATAAAGGGCCATCTTGACTTTCGACTCCGGCATTCCACGGACCATATAGGGGAAATCTTCCGGCTTGATGTTAAGACCTATCGCATAGTCGCCAAGTCCCAAAGCTCTGAATGTACCGTTTAGCACCTCGAGAAAGGGTGAGCTCTGTGCGTTGACTCCGTAAAGCGCAACAAGACGACTCTCATTGGATAAAATTCCCTCATCTATCATCTACCTTCATCCTCTTTTTTTGAAATCTTTGAAGATTGCCGTTTTGTTCCCATCCTCTTCGATACCCCAGAGCTCGAAAGCCTCCTGCTCCTCGACAAAGCATCTGGGGCATACCCTTTCGCCTCTTAAAGAGGTGAAAGGGAGACCGCACTCGTCGCACCTAAGCAGAGTGAAGGATGCGAGCAGCCTCTGAGTCGGTTCGAAGAACTCTTTCATCTCGAAAACAGGCTGCATCTTGATAGCGTCAGGCTCGCACGTATCGTGACATGCACGGCACTTTACGCAGAGCATAGCGTCAAAATATATACGGCTCATATTCGCATCGCTGCTCAAAGCGCCCGTAGGGCAGATACGATAGCACATCTGACAATTGGTGCAGCTATCTTTGTCTATATACTTTTGCGAGACGAAAGAGATATCCTCTTCGGCAACTGTATGATAAATCGGCGGTTTGAGTGTTCGCTTAAGAGCCGTAAAGAGAATCTTCCTTTTATCCGGGAGCTCTTTTTTTCTGATTTTGGCCAGAGCCGCTATGTCGACCTCGTGAATCTTTTGGGCATCATCGCTCTTTTCGACCATCGCTTCGAACTCCCTTTTCGCCTCTGCGGCACCTTTCAACGAAAGAGCTTTCAAAAAAGCGCGCCTGTCGGAAGGTTCCGCTTTATTGCCGGATTCATCCGCCTCGACTCCCAGCTCTTTGGCGAGTACTCTCTTTTGGCTTCCACACGCTTCAAGAACGTAATTGGCTTCGGAGAGACTCCCTTTTATAAGCTCGTAGAGGGGCTCCCTGTAGGGGCATTCACCGCAGTGACCGATATCTAAAGTCAACTCCTCCTTTACAAGAGCCAAAGATATTAGGTGCTCGGTGCTCAGTGCCATTATGCACGGGACGTTGAGACGACAGGAGATTAGCGACTCTTTCGAGCCTGCAAACTGAAAAAAGAACTCCGTCGCACTGAAATCTTCAAGGCTGAAGGCTTCCGACGGACAGACACCCATGCATCCTCCGCACTCGACACATACGGAGGGTACGAAAGTTGGAAGTGAGTTTTCGGCTATCGAAATCGTATCTACCGGGCACGCTTCCACGCACTTTTTACAATCGGAAAATTTCGTAACCGTTCTAACACAACCGGCCGGTTCGAAAATCAATCTGTTCATGATCTGTCGTTATGTTCGTACTTCTCTAAAAGTTCACAAAGATAGTCGTAGTCGTTTAGAATGAATTCAAGAGTCAAAGAAGCCGCATCGTAATAAAAAGGTGTACCCGCTTCAGCTTTTACGTTTTGCAGAAACATCGGCGCCCACTCGAGAAGATGGTTTTTCAAAAAATCCCTCTCTATCCGTGCAATCTCGGCAGCCGCTTCGTAATCTTCACTCTCGAGAGCCTTGTATTCGGAATCTGCAAGCATATACATAAACTCCAGCTCTATCCCAATATGGTCCGGGCTTACGGCTCTCGCTTTGTCGAGCTGAACCCTGAAGTCATAATCGTTATATATCTGAACCACCGGATTGTCTCCTCCGGTCTCCAACATCTGATCCTCTCTCATATAGAAACTCTCGTAAGGGATGAGATGTAGAACGAAGAGGTTACTGAAATCGACATCCAGAAACTGCTCTTTCAAACTCTTCTTATCTATCTCTTTCGGTTTCTCCCACTGTATATAGTTCGGGAAAAAGGAGAGGATGACTTCATCCTTCTCGATAGTCTCCAAAAGCTCCTCGTCAACCTCTTTCATCATCACTCTCGATATGAGCGCATAGAGGTTTATTCTAGCAAGCTGTCTTGTCAAAATTTCGTTCATCGAATACCTTTTTCTAAATGAAGGGTTGGAAGAGAGGGGTGAAGGGTAATATCTTACCTTTCAACTCTCGCTTCGCCATTATAACCGGCGGGGCATTACGCCCCGCTTGAGAAAGAGCTTTGAGTGCTCTGAAAAATTACAAATCGAACGAAGGCTTTGAGATTTTAGTTTGAAAACGCAATGATCGCTTTAGCGAAAAAAAGTGCGCCCAACCCCGAAGGGGCGCTTGCGTTCGCACTTTTTAATGAAGTTTTCAAACGTTAGCATAGCTAAAAATCTCATCTCGCCTGAGCGAGGTTTCGTAATTTTCAGAGAGTTCTCTTAAAAGTCCTTTACTCTAAACTCGTAAGCCTTTTTACTCAAAGGAACGACCGGACGTTTGATCCACCACGGTCTTCTCTCTCTATCTTCGGAGGTAAGAGGCCTTGTCAACTCGTCTCTCCACGCTTTGTATGTCTTGAAGTTGTTCTCGTAGTTGACCCAGATGTCACCTATCTGGTCATCTTTACCCGCCTTCTCTATTATAACTTTCTGGTGCCAGGCATGGTTGCCCGCAACAGGGTCGGGATGCACAGGTGCTACGGCATTTTGCCACGAACCGCTCAAACCGTTCCACCAGATATTGTCGAGATCTTTGTTGAACTCTTTAAACTGCCATGTATTCGGACGGCTCTTTATCCCCTCGTCGATACCCTCTTTCGGTTTGAGAGTTCCCACTTTACCGTCCATCGTCATCTCATAGAGAGGAGCGCCGACTCCCATCACTCCAAGTTTATGCTCGAAACCGGGAATCTCGACCGCATTTTTAAGTTTCCAGCGTCCGGCATGATGGCTACACGCCAATACGCCGGGAAGTGTTCCCTCCGTAGGAACGGCCATAGCTATGAAGTAACCACTCTCAAGATTGCTCACGGTATCGACTATCGTGACCTTTATAGCATCCCCTCTTTTTATACCGAGTCTTTCTGCATCTTTGGTGTAGATCCAGACAGGGTTGTGGTTTTGGCTTATCTCCATCAGATGCTTCGAGTTGACGCTTCTGGTATGGATGTTGTAAGGCAACCTGAATACCGTATTTAGAGCGAACTCGTTATCTTTTTTCATATATCTGTGGTGCACATGAGATACGATATGTATCATCTTGTCATATTCACGTTCACTTCTCGGATAGATCGGAAGGGCATATTCGGGCCATTTCCAGTCGATCAACCACTCGCAGAACAGGTCGAGCTTCTTGTCAGGAGTGTGGAACCCTTCGTAAAGCACTCCATCTATCTCTATTCCTATAGACTTTTTCCTTCCGTCGTGCTCTACCCACAACACTCCGAACCTATCCTTCTCGACATCGTATGCTGGATACTTGTGTCCATGTGAATAGTAGTAGGCACCGTCAAATCTGAGTCTCTTCTCCTGCGGTCGATAGATGTTCGTTTTCTCCGTCCATGCCCCTCTGTCGCGCATAAATTCGTAACATGGGTATTCACTGTTTGGATATGCCGCTTTCGCCGCCTTTTTCAATTTAGGCAACAGACTGAAAGCTGCATCGTAATACTCTTTTATCGTAACGGGCTGTCCCGGATGTTTGGCACTCTCCCAATGTTTTCTTACACCCAAACTTCCATCCGGATCGGCATGAAGGCAGAGAAGCTCCGCGAAGAACTCGTTCTCTTCCCAAACCTCTCCGAGACCCGCTTTCATATGGGCTTCGAGCGTCCCACGATAGGGTACTTTAGGTTTCCAGCCCATCTTTTCGAGCGCAACTCTCAAAACAGGCTGCCTGAAAGCGGTCCACTGCTCCGGTTTCGTTGGCGCAGACTGCTGGTCGTGCCTCTCGCCGGCTAGTCCAACGGGAAGTACGTAGTCGCAATACCAGTTCGTTTCCGACCAGGTTGGCGAGAGGTTGAACGTAAGCTCCATTCTATTCTCATCTTTAAGACACTCTATCCATCTGAAACCGTCAGGGTTGATCCATACGGGGTTGTACATTCTCGGGATCCATACGGCAAGTCTGTCGGGTATCTTCAGCCCTCTGGCGTTCCACTTGCTTCTCCACTCGTCATCCATCATCAAATGAGGCAGAAGCATGCTCATCTCGTATGTGCTCAAAGGGTACTCCGGCGGCCATGCAAGCTCGTTCCAAACATCCACTTTTCCGGGACGTTTTCCGGCTACGGTCGCCTTGTCTCCCTTGCCTCCGACGGAGACTTCGTGCCAGTGGTGCCAGCTTACACCGCCTACATCACCGGCCAAAGCGCCTCTTAGAGCAAGCGGCAAGAAAGCAGATCTGGTTATCATCCAGCCGCCTCTGTGGGCTATCGGGCCGGCTCTCCATAGATAGGTAGCGACTCTCGGGCCGGCGTCTATGAACATTTCGAAGAGTTTGTCGAGTTTATACTCCTGCCCCTCTAGTTTGCACTCTTTTACTACGAACTCTTTGGTGTATGGAGAGTAGAGCTCTCTCATCAACTCGATGAAACTTTCGTAACTCTCATCTTCAGGCATCTTGGAGATATACCCTTTTGTTACCATGAATTTGAGGTACTCTTTGTTCGCCATGAGCCTGTCCCAATTGATCCAATCTTTGACGAATCTATGGTTTACCAGGTCATCTCCGTTTTTACCTTTTTCGTTCAGTATGCGGTTGGCAAGGTAGAGATATAGAGCCGTTTCGGTTCCCGGCCAAACAGGAAGCCAAAGGTCTGCCATTCCCGCCGAGTTCGAAAGACGCGGATCGAGCACGACCATCTTCGCACCCTTCTTCCTGGCATCTGCTATGAGTCCTGCAGACTGCTGGAAGTAGTGCCCCGCATCCGCTGCGTGGGAAGATTGGAGAAAGATGAGCTTCGCGTTTGCCCAGTCGGGAGAGTTTCTGTCATCGTTCGCCCACTGAATCGAGCCCTCCCTGGCACCTGCGGAGCAAATATTCGTATGAGAGTCGAAACCATCTATTCCCATAGTGTGGGGGACACGTCCCGAAAAGCCGTTTTCGTTAGGCCTTCCTACATGGTAGATTATCATCTTCTTGGAGATCTCATCTCCACGTTTTAGGGTCTCGTTTATCTTCTTTCCTATAGTCTGCAACGCTTCATCCCATGTGGTTCGTATCCACTTTCCTTCGCCTCTTTTTGACCCAGGAGCCCTTTTTATCGGGAAAGGAACCCTGTCCGGATCGTACATCTGAGACTGCGTGGCGTAACCTTTAGCACAGTTTCTGCCCCTACTGCCGCTATGCAAAGGGTTACCCATATATTTGCGAACGGTCATCGTCTTCTTATCCACCCATGCGGTAAGGCCGCATCCGGCTTCACAGTTGGAGCATACTGAAGGAACTATAGTATAGTCGTGTACTTCTATACCGTCAGGATTATCTTCGCTTCTTACGCCGTGTCTCCCTATACCTCCTCTTTTCCAGTCGTCACCGTCGAGTTCACGGAAGCTGTCCCACTGCTCAAGGGGCGGGTAGAAGTCAAGGCTCTTTGGCGTATTGGTAAACTCCGCTTCACCCTTGGCGGAGGCTTCAACGACACTCTCGAAAACTCCTGTAGCCAGTGTAGCGCCGGCAACCGTGAAAGCGGCACCTTTTAAAAAAGTTCTTCTCTGTTCGTTTATCATCTTGTCACTCTCCTGCTCTTAACTGAGATTCAAAAGTTGCGGTATTACAAGCCACACATGTTTGGCTATCCAAAGACCTGCCAACGCCAGAACCGATGCGAGAGCCAACAGGCTCTGAGAGCGGTTTCTAAGCCCAAAAATCACGAGTGCCACAGGTATTATGTAACCCAGATACTGCCCTATCCAGAACATTGTATGGTACTCGCCGCCAGACTTGACGAAAGCTATAGTTGCCGCTACCTCTTCGGCCTTCATGGCACCGAAGTAGTACTCTCCCATATAGACTATAAAAGAGAGTGAAGCGCTTACCGCAAGAACGATAGCGAGGTCTCTCTTTACGTTTCTGTCACCAATACCAAGGATCAGATAGAGAGCAGAGCCGCCTATGAAAGCCGCAAGCGCCATCTGCATAAGCTCCGTCGGTGTCTGCCACAACTCCCTTGCCGCCGCTTCACCCATTATCGTCGCCGTATAGAGCGTAACGGGTACGGCGAATATAAAAGCTGCCCACATCAGCTTGTTGTATTGCTCATCGCTTAGTTTGTTCAATACTCTGCCGGCCGCCATTACGAAGATGATACCGGTCAGTATGGTCGCAAGCCATGCGCCTACAGTTATAGCCGAAGTGAAGTGAGGGTGCAAAAAGATATTCACCATTCTGAATGGATGGTGAAGATCGAGCAGCGTAAAAAGCAGAAAGATATTCAAAAAGATAAAGGAGGCTACCGGCATCAAAGTCTTCACTCCTTCAACGCGCTCTCCATACTTCTTGAGCAGATAGACTCCCACCAATATTACGCCTGTAGCGATACTTTTGGCCCACATGTTGAGAGTGATCATCCATCCCCATACGATGCCGGGAAGAGCAACGTCGAGGGTCACCACTGCTTGGGTCGCAGCCGTTGTATGTTCTACCATCTTAGTGACCTCCTATATGTTTTAGATGCGTAATGTTGTCGAAGAGGCTGAAGCCCTCTACTCTTTCGCTTGCCAATGGATTGAGGTTGACTTCGCCGCCACCTACGTAGAAGTGTTTGGGCTGAGTGTTCTTCTCCGGCTTTCTTACCTTCACATTCCCTTGATGTTCCATTATGTAGCGGCTTATGTTACTCGTCGGATCGTCAAGATCTCCGAATATGTTGGCTTCGACAGGACATGCTACGACACACGCCGGCATCATCCCGCCCGCTATCCTGTGGGCGCAATATGTACACTTGTCTGCAGAGTTTGTCTCCGGGTCAATATAAATGGCTCCGTATGGACAGGCCATGACACAGCCGGCGCACCCTATGCAGCGCTCTTTGTCCACGTTCACTATACCGTTGTCGAGATAGTGCAGAGCGCT
>Ga0256840_1004469_pt1 | contig 10472 bp, 8 predicted proteins | sample 355202metaG_FD_185969 | JGI IMG/M metagenome (GOLD analysis project Ga0256840, IMG submission 185969) | Hydrothermal vent microbial communities from Mid Atlantic Ridge, Atlantic Ocean - 355-202 | ecosystem: Environmental > Aquatic > Marine > Hydrothermal vents | place: Atlantic Ocean: Mid...
ATATTTAAAATACTTATCATAAGTTTGATATTCTCTTCCCCAACCACTAATAAAAATCATTGTTGGTTTTTGACTTACTGTAACATCTGGATGATAAAAGGTAATTGTTCCTTTATTTGGAACATCTATACTAGATTCTCTAATGTAATTGTTACTTCCCCAAGATCCGTAACCATTTACAATTCCTCCACTTCCATCAAAAAGAGCTGGATATAAATCTTGTGCTATTAATATGTTTGATACTAATAGGATTGTTAATAAACTGAATACTTTTTTCATGATTTTAAATTTGTTTTCACTATGCTATTCTTAAACAAATATAATTATAATATTTGTAAAGTAGCGGTTTGCAAACTTTGTTTTAAAAACGTAATGAATGAGTATATAAGCGCTACAATAAAAAAGCCCACAATCCTAAAATTGTGAGCCTTTTCAACTAACCAAACCTTATTTTTACTACTTATACCAAACAGACCTATTAATTAGTCTAATAAATCGTTTACTTACTGCCTTATTATTTTTTAATTTTGAGTTCGTGAGAGCTTCGCTGTTCTTTTTCCTTTATATTTCGTCATAAAAATAAACCATAACACAGGATATACTTGATTTTTATTCCTTATCTAAAGAAAAAATATTCCAATTTATTTTAGCCTAAATAATAAATCCATTTGGTATATTATGTAGTGTTTGTTTTACCTTCTGCTACTTCTACCTCTAGAAGAAGAACTTATTTGATTTCTTGGCGTAGCTTTACGCATAGAAGAATTCCGTGTACTTCTTACACTTTTATGTGTTCTTTGTGGTTTTACTGTTCTTGTATTTCGTGTACTTCTAATTGAAGTGTTTCTTGTGTTCGGTTTTACCGTTCTTGTACTACGTGTACTTCTAATTGAAGTGTTTCTTGTGTTCGGTTTAACTGTTCTAGTACTACGTGTACTTCTAATTGAAGTGTTTCTTGTGTTCGGTTTAACCGTTCTTGTACTACGTGTACTTCTGATTGATGTATTTCGTATACTTGGTTTTACTGTTCTTGTATTTCGTGTACTTCTGATTGATGTATTTCGTGTATTTCTAGTTGAGGCAATTCTTGTACTACTATTTCTAGTTGTATTTCTAGTTGATCTTACCACTCTTTGAGGCACAGTTCTTCTTGTTGCTCTGCGTGTTCTTTGAACATTTGCTACTCTTCTTCTACTATCTAAACGTCTATAACGATTGTTTCTATCAAAATGATGTCTTGTTGGTCTATAATATTGACGGTATGGTCTATAACTCACAACACAAAAATTAAATAATGGTCTAGAATAATAGTGATAATATGGTCTATAAACATAGTATCTATTAAACGGATTGATATATCCTGTACAATAATCGTAATATCCATAAGAGTTAAAGTGCACATATAATCCTCCAAATCGTACTATTCTTCTATTGCGATAATGAATATACGTATTTCCTATTCTACTTACTCTTCCATAATAATCATAGTAAATTGGAGTGTCTTCTATCTGAATAATCGCACCATAATCGTCATATTGTACATAACCATCATAATTATAACCAGAATTGTACGTAATATTTACTGCTCCAAAATCAAAATCTACTGTAAATCCATCATGAGCAATGAAGAAATCAAACTCTCCATCTTGATATACCATAAAATTAACATTGCCTTCTACATAGTTAAAGGATTTCCCATCATAACCTCTATTACGATAGTGTGATACTTCTTCGTTTGATGCAAATAAATTACTTGTTAAAAGCAAAAACGCGACTAAAATAAATGATAATTTTTTCATGATATACTGTTTTTAAGTTATTACTAAAATTTGTTGGCTAGTACAACTTGATTTGTATGTTACAAACAGCGTGCCAAAAAAAAGTTGGGAAGTTGGGAAGTGGGAAGTTGGGAAGTTTGGAAGTGGGAAGTTTGGAAGTGGGAAGTTTGGAAGTGGGAAGTATGGGAAGTGGGAAGTTGGGAAGTTGGGAGTTTGGAAGTAAACAATCATATGGGTACATAGATTTTCTGTAACAGTTCGTTATATTCAAAATCCACATCACTTTTTGAAGTAATTCCTCCACCTGAACGATAAACTAGCTGCTCACCTTCCTTTTCTATATAACGAATGAGTACTGACGAATCTACATTTCCACCATCAAAAACACCAAAAACACCTGTATAATAACCTCTTTTTTGTCCTTCAGTTTCTTGAATTATTTTGATGGTTTTTGGTTTTGGGGCACCACTAATAGAGCCTGCTGGTAAGAGTTTAAGTAATAAATTTCCAAAATTAGTTTTCCAATTTATTGGTAATTCTCCTTGAATTTCGGAACTTACTTGTAAAATTTCTCCTTTTTGGGTTTTTATTTTATCGATATATCTAAAACGTTTAATTGAAATATTTTTAGCTACTATTGCTAAATCATTTCGCATTAAATCAACAATAGTATTGTGTTCATAGGTTTCTTTTTTATCGCTTAAAATTTGCTCTTTTGCATTTTTTATGGAAGCATCTATTGTCCCTTTCATAGGAAAAGTAAAAATTTTATTTTCCTTAATTTTTATAAAAGTTTCTGGAGAAAATGAAATAAATTTATTTTTAAAAAATAATTTATACGGAGCTTTCGCTCCAAAAATTAGTTCTTTCAAACTATAAGATGACTGTATTTTAGAAGGAAAAGTTAGATTGGTTAAATACGAATTTCCAATTAAAAGCTGATTTTTAACTTGATTAAAAGCTTTTGAATACACTGCTTTAGAAACAGGATTTATATCAATATTTTTAATTTTAGAACTTATAAGTCCTTGCATATTTCCTTTACCGTTAATGGAATAAAAAATATCCTCATCATTCAAATCTCTCAACTTACAAACAAATGGTTTTTCTTTTTCAAAATCAATTACAAACAAAAACGGAGTGCCTTTTCGAGTGTAATCATTCACTTTATGTACAAAATCAATAGTTCTCATAATAGTTTAGCAAAATTTTCAAGCATTTTAAATCCATCAACAGTTAAAAAGGATTCTGGATGAAACTGAAATCCATACACAGGAAATTTTTTATGTTTAACACTCATAATCATTTTTTCAGCTGTTTCTGCAATAATAGTTAAATTATCAGAAAAAAAACGCTGACTTACAGCCCAAGAATGATACAAACCTACTTCGGTAAATTCAGTAATATTATTAAAAATAGCTTGTGCTGTATCTATCTGAATTTGCTTATCCTCACCATGAACAACATCGTTAATACAGAATAATTCTGCTCCAAAAAAAGAACAGATTGCTTGATGACCTAAACAAATCCCTAAAATGGGTTTAGTCTTATAAAATTTTTCAATTACTTGAAAGGTTTTTGGATAATCTGACGGTAAAGAAGGTCCTGGAGAAAGAATGATTTTATCAAATTTTATCAATATCTCAAGTTGTAAATCAGTATAAGGGATTACGGTAAGCTCAACAAAATCCATTTTACGGTAAACTTCCACCACATTAAAGGTAAAAGAGTCATTATGATCAATTAAAGCAATGGTGGTTTTGGTCATTTTAGTCTTTAGTCGTTGGTCTTTGGTCGTTATGCTCAATTTATTTCAGTATCTTTTCATTTATTATAAGATTCTGAAACGAGTTCAAAATGACGGTTATCAAAAAAACATATTATTACTTTTCAACTACTTTTCCTTTAATCTTAAGTACTTTTACAGGTTTTTTAGTATTTGCAGTTACCGTTACTGTTCGTCTAATTTTACCAATTTTCAAAACATTATACACTATATTTATACTATCTTTTTGATTTGGCATAATAGGTTTCTTCGGAAAATCTAACACTACACAACCACAACTTCCTTTAACTTTTTGAATAATTAAAGGTGCATTTCCTGTATTGGTAAACACAAAAGAACGTCTTCCGCTGGATTCTGGTGTAACTTTACCATAATCTATGGTGGTTTGTTCAAAAGTCATTATTGGATAATGTTTTTCTGTTTGTGCATCAACAAAAGAAAAACTGATTAAAAATAGAAAAACAAGATATTTCATAATTAAAATATTTAAAAAAAGCACCCATTGAGAGTGCTTTATATGTGCATTAAATCTAAACGAAATTATTTTGCAGATAGTATACTTTTGGGTTTTTCTAAAGATTGTTTAGGTTTTGTTGCTCCTCCTAAAACTTTTCCTTTCACCTTTAACATCTTAACTTTTTCTGACGCATTAGAATACAAAGTGATGGTTTTTGAGAATGCTCCAACTCTTTTTGTGTCATATTTCACACCAATCTCTGCGGTTTCTCCTGGCATAATTGGTCGTTTTGGTACAGTAGGCACAGTACATCCACAACTTCCTTTCGCCCTAGAAATAATAATAGGTGATTTACCTGTGTTTTTAAATTTAAACACACGCTTACCGTCTGCGTTTTGTTCAATAGTACCATAATCCACAGTTTCATTTTCAAATTGAAAAACTCCTGCATTTGGATCGGCTTTAATGGTAAAATCATTGTTTTGCGCATTCATTGCTAAAGCGAAAACTCCAACTAATAATAGTAAAAATATTTTTTTCATGATAATGTTTATTTAGAGTGTAAAGTTAGTAATTATTTTTAATCTGTAAAAGTTAAAATATTCGTAATTTTGTCCGTTCAAAATTCTTTTAATTAAAAGCAAATAACATACCAAAATGAGTGAATCAATAAAATATAATGCAAACGTAGAAGAAAAATGGTACAAATACTGGATGGATAACAACTATTTTCACTCCACTCCAGACCAAAGAGAGCCTTATACTATTGTAATTCCTCCGCCAAATGTAACAGGAATATTACATATGGGACACATGCTAAACAATACCATTCAAGATATTTTAATACGTAGAGCAAGACTGCAAGGTAAAAATGCGTGTTGGGTTCCTGGTACAGACCATGCCTCTATTGCTACCGAAGCAAAAGTTGTTGCTAAATTAAAAGAACAAGGCATTGATAAAAATGATTTATCTCGTGATGAATTTCTAAAACACGCATGGGATTGGACAAACGAATACGGAGGCGTTATCTTAGAACAACTCAAAAAGTTAGGTGCATCATGCGATTGGGAGAGAACAAAATTCACCCTTGATGATGACATGAGCGAATCCGTAATCAAAACTTTTGTAAACCTTTACAATAAAGGATTGATTTATCGTGGCTACCGAATGGTAAATTGGGATCCAGAAGCAAAAACTACCTTATCTGATGAAGAAGTAGAATATGTTGAAAAAAATGGAAAACTATATCATATTAATTATAAAATTGAAGGTAGTGATGAAGTATTAACCGTTGCTACAACAAGACCCGAAACTATTTTAGGAGACACAGCTATATGTATTAACCCTAATGATGAGCGTCATACACACTTAAAAGGTAAAAAAGCCATTGTACCTATATGTAATAGAGTGATACCTATTATTGAAGATGAATATGTAGATTTAGAATTTGGTACAGGTTGCTTAAAAGTAACTCCTGCTCATGATATGAATGATAAAGCACTTGGAGACAAACACAACTTAGAAGTTATTGATATTTTAAATGAAGATGCCACCTTAAATAGTTTTGGATTACATTATAAAGGTAAAGACCGTTTTGTAGTTAGAAAAGAAATTGCTAAAGAATTAGAAAAATTAGGCGCATTACCCAAAGTAGAAGACTATTCTAATAAAATAGGTGTTTCCGAAAGAACCAAAGCGGTGATTGAACCTCGCTTATCCGATCAATGGTTTTTAAAAATGGATGATTTAGTAAAACCTGCCTTAAAAGCGGTATTAGAAGATGGTGATATTAAATTATATCCTAAAAAAATTGAAAGTACTTATCGCCATTGGTTAGAAAATATTAGAGATTGGAATGTTTCTCGTCAGCTTTGGTGGGGACAACAAATTCCTGCTTACTATTATGGTGATGGAAAAGAGGATTTTGTAGTTGCTGAAAATTTAGAAAATGCCTTAAAATTAGCAATAGAAAAAACTGGAAACCAAAACTTAAAAATCGAACATCTTAAACAAGATAAAGACGCTTTAGATACTTGGTTCTCTTCTTGGCTATGGCCAATTTCCGTTTTTGACGGAATTAGAAATCCTAATAATAAAGAAATTAATTATTATTATCCAACAAACGATTTAGTTACTGGTCCAGATATTATTTTCTTTTGGGTTGCTAGAATGATTTTTGCAGGATATGAATTCCGTAATGAAAAACCTTTTAAAAATGTTTACTTTACAGGAATTGTACGTGACAAACAAGGAAGAAAAATGTCTAAATCATTAGGAAACTCACCTGATGCCTTAAAATTAATTGAAGATTATAGTGCAGATGCCGTTCGTGCAGGAATGCTTTTATTAAGTTCTGGAGCAGGAAATGACTTGTTGTTCGATGAAGGAAAGTTACAACAAGGTAAAGCCTTTTCAAAAAAAATATACAGCGCACACAATCTAGTTAGCGGTTGGACAGTAAATGATAATTTACCTCAACCTGAAACTAGCAAAATAGCTTTAGAATGGTTTGATGCTAAATTCCAAAAAGCTTATACCGAAATAGAAGACCATTTCTCAAAATATCGACTTTCTGATGCTTTAATGACTACCTATAAATTAATTTGGGATGATTTCTGTTCTTGGTTATTAGAAATGGTAAAACCAGCATACCAACAAGCCATCGATAAAAAAACTTTTGACACTGTGGTGAGTGCCTTTGAAAATAATTTAAAAATACTACATCCTTTTATGCCTTTCTTAACGGAAGACCTTTGGCATAAATTAAATACAAGAACTAAAGAAGAAGCTTTAATTGTAAATTCTTATCCATTACAAAAAAACTTTAATGAACAACTCATTTCAGATTTTGATTATACGGCAGAAGTCATTTCCGCAATAAGAAAAATTCGTAAAGAAAAAAGTATTCCCTTTAAAGATACTTTAGATTTGTTTTACACTACAAAAGAAACTATCAATACTCATTTTGATAGTATCATTAAAAAATTGTGTAACGTAGCTCAAATTAAGAATACCAATACAAAAATTGACAATGCATTATCTTTTAGAATAAAAACCAACGAATATTTTATCCCTTTTGAAGAAGAAATAGATGTTGAAGCAGAAAAAATCAAACTTCAAGAAGAACTAAATTACCTTAACGGATTTTTAAAATCTGTTCAGAAAAAACTCTCTAATGAACGTTTTGTAAATAACGCACCAGAAAAAGTGATTGCTATGGAAAAAAAGAAGGAATCTGACGCCATTTCAAAAATAGCCATAGTTAGCGAAAACTTAAAAAATCTGTAATTTAGAGGTTAATTTATTGTGTGTCAAATTATTAAATGCTATTTTTTTTAAAAAAATAGCATTTTTATTTTTTAAAAAATCACTAGAACTAGGTATGTTTTATTACATTAATTGATTCTACATTTATACCGTAAACATAATGTAGTTAAAATAATTGCAGTTTGCATTTTAAAAGTAAGGCTAAGTTTTCATAATTAGTAATTCATTGAGAGCTGTTTGAGGGGACAGCTCTCACTTTTAAAATTTAAGTGCAGTAAAACGGGAAAAGATAAATAATTTATAGCGTATTTTGATGTTGAATTGGTATAACAAATCATTTACAATTTTAGGGAAGCTATTTTTAGCGAAAATGAGGCTGTTTTGAAAAAAACAACCCTCTTTTAAAAAAATATGCCGAAACGCGCGTTTTGAAAAAAAGATGATTTTTTACCAAAAAAGCTCGTTAACTAGTATAAATAAAGAGCTAAGACTGTTTTTAGCTGCTTTTTTTGTTTTTGAAAGTCCCCAAAAAATACCTAGTACTAGGTATGTTTTATTACATTAATTGATTCTATATTTGTACCGTAAACATAATGTAGTTAAAATAATTGCAGTTTGCATTTTAAAAGTAATACTAAGTTTTCATAATTAGTAATTTATTGAGAGCTGTTTGAGGGGACAGCTCTCACTTTTAAAATTTAATAATTGAAATAATGATTTAGGATTAATTAATAATTTTTAAGGGGAGTTATTGTTAATCTTTTTAGAGTGAGTTTTGTTAGGGGACATGCTCACTCTATAATATAATGATTTGGGGTTATGAAAAATTCATTAAGGGGGAATTTTTCAATAATCTTTTTAAAGAGCGTTGTTCTCAACGCTCTTTAACAAATCATTTACAATTTTAGGGGAAGCTATTTTTAGCGAAAGTGAGGCTGTTTTGAAAAAAACAGCCCTCTTTTAAAAAAATATGCCGAAACGTGCGTTTTGGAAAAAAGATGATTTTTTACCAAAAAAGCTCGTTAGCTAGTATAAATAAAGAGCTAAGACCATTTTTAGCTGCTTTTTTTAATTTTGAAAGTGCCCAAAAAATACCTAGGACTAGGTATGTTTTGGTGTTGTTTTGCGTTGTACATTTGTAAAATATTAATCTATAAATTTATTTTACCATGAAAACAACAAACTTTTTTCAAACTGTATTTACATTAGCAATTGTATTATTTTTAACAAGCTGTACTCAAGAAAACACTTTTGAGCAAAATGAAGACACAAGCGCTTTTAAAATTGTACCTTATAATAACAATAAATCTGCAACAACTTACACTAACAATTATGTTGTATCAGACCAAACAACAAAAATTGATGTAGCCAATGACAAAATCAGCTTAGAAATTCCTGTGCCAAACAACGATTACCAATTATTAAGAGTATATAATATCTCAACAGACAATAACCCTGCAATTCTTTACCTTGTTGGAAGAAACAGCACCCAAGAAGTAGCAAAAAGCCCAGTTGCATACCTTATTAAAGATGAAATAAGCATTAGTGCATTAGGTTTAGACACCAATTTATTGGAAAACGGAAATGGTTTACGTATCTTTGTCATGAATAATATTCAAGAAATTGACACTGACTCTAGCATTTACAACTGTGTAGCAGACAAAGTAGATGAAACTGCCATTGATAACCAAACACAATGCCAAGACAATAACAAAGCTGCTGATGGACCTAAAATTGTTAAAGGTATGATAGTAATGATTTAAAAACGATTGATTAAAATAATAAAATACCTGTTTTTTATTGCTTTTCTTTTTCTATATATAGAAGGAGTATTTGCACAAACACAACAACTTATTACTAAAGCGGAACGACTCTTAGAAGATAATCAGATAGATTCTCTAAATAAAATCATTAAAAACCTATATAAAGACACTTTAAACACAAGTTCACAAACTAAAGCCAGATTATTTTTATTATTTGGGAGCTATTATGATAAAAAAAACAAAGAAGAAATTGCGGCTAATTATTTAACTAAAGCAGAAAAAATTTACAGTCAATTAAAAGATTCAGAAAATTTAGCGAAAGTAAATTTTAAAAAGTTTGTTTTATTTAATTCTAGGGAAAAATTAAATACAGATAAAGAATCAGAAATCTATTTAAAACGGTTTTATGATTATGCGTTAATAAAAAAAGACACTAATAAATTAAAAGATGCTTATATGGGATATGCAATGCTACATCTTAACGAAAAAGGATTTAAAAAATCATTAGATTTTTATGATAAAGCAATGCTCCTCAGTAAAAAACTAAAAGACACCTTAAGTTTAGCAAAAATAAATAGTAATAAAGGGTTAATTGTTTCTGCCTTTTATTATAAAAAAGATTCTGCTTTTATTTATTTAAAAAAAGCCTTATATCTATTCAAATTATTAAAAAAAAACGAACAAGTTTTTGGCACTACATTAAATTTAGGAACACTATATTACTATAATAATAAGCCCAACAAGGCTTTAAACTATTTTTACCAAGCAGACTCCATACCTATTAAAGACCACAAAAACAATTCTAAAAGGTTGCTTTATGGTTTAATGGCAAACACCTATGAGCAAACAAAAAATTATAAAAAAGCCTATGAGTATTTAAACAAATACACTGCTTATAAAGACAGTGTAGATATTAAAGCGCAAAATGTAGCCATTTCAGATATTCAAACAAAGTACGAAACCGCAGAGAAAGAAAAAGAAATTCTTAAATTACAAGCTACAAAAGAAAGACAACAAAATTATTTAACTATCTTTGTTATTGCACTCTTTGCTTCTTTACTTATTGGAATGTTTGCTTATCTCAATTTGAAAAAGAAAAAAGATTTAGCAGAAAAAAACAGAAGAATAGCAGAACAGAACCAAAAATTAGAGCATCAAAAAGTAAAAAGTATCGTGAAAGAACAAGAACTTAAAGTGTTAGATGCCGTAATGCAAGGACAAGACAAAGAACGGAAACGTATTGCAGAAGATTTGCATGACAATTTAGGAAGTAAACTAGCCTTGCTAAAATTTAAGTTTGATAGTATGGAAATTGCAATTCAACATAATGAACAGTTGGTAGCAAATTTTACTCACACAAGTAAATTATTAGACGATACGTATCAGACCGTAAGAAGTATATCACATTCTCAAAATGAAAG
>Ga0256840_1004471_pt1 | contig 10472 bp, 9 predicted proteins | sample 355202metaG_FD_185969 | JGI IMG/M metagenome (GOLD analysis project Ga0256840, IMG submission 185969) | Hydrothermal vent microbial communities from Mid Atlantic Ridge, Atlantic Ocean - 355-202 | ecosystem: Environmental > Aquatic > Marine > Hydrothermal vents | place: Atlantic Ocean: Mid...
TGTCCCGGAGTAGGAGTATCTAAACTCGGATGTAATTTTACAAAAACTACGCCATTTTTCAATAGCTCAATACGCTTTACGGAAGCGGTTTTTCCACGATACCGTATCTGGACAGACACCGAACACCAATCTATTTCTCCGTAAGGAACGTGCCAGACAATATCTTTTATATAAAAACTATCCTTTAAAAGGTCTTCCTTAGGACCAACTATAATAATTTTCTTATCGGGAATTATAGCAGTAACATAAAGGGGATATTTGTAGGAAATACCCAATCCTTTCCGTTGTCCTACCGTATATTTAAAATAAGATGAAAACTCCCCGACTTTTGTTCCGTCATTTAACAGAAAATTCCCTTTTTCCGGTTTTAAATACTTCTCTAAAAATGAATTTATATCTTCATCTATAAAACAAATATCCTGACTTTCAGACTTGAAAGAGTAACCGAGAGAAGAGGCTCTATCAATCACATCGCTTTTAAAAAATTTCCCTAAAGGAAGAATAAGTTTCTCCATGATTTTGTTGGAAATTAGAGACAAGAAGTAAGATTGTTCTTTCCCTTTTTCGATACCCCTATGAATAAGTCTTTTTCCATAAAGTTGAGAAAATCCAATAGTTACATAGTGCCCGGTTGCTATAAACGGAATATCTAACTTCTCGGAAAATTGAAGTAATTTATCTAACTTCATCTCTCTGTTACAGAGTGCACACGGATTGGGGGTTAATCCCTTCTTGTAATAGTTGATAAACTGCTTTACAACTTTCTCTAAAAACAAATCCCTATAATCTATAACCGTAAGCTCTAAGCCAAGCTTTTGGGCAAATATTTCCGCTTTTTTAATATTCTCTTTTCCTGAAAATCGGAAAAGAATTGGATGCACTTCATAGCCTTGTTCTTTCAAAAGATAAGAGGCATAGAAACTATCCACTCCACCACTAAAACCGACAAGAACATGTTTAGCTGTCAATTATCTCCTCCGTAACTACAAGGGATATATTTTATAAAGGTAATATAGAGTTGAATACGTCTTTCTATATCAACCAAAAACCACAAACTTTCCTTCTTCCTCAACATAATTTATAAAACGCTCATATACGGAAAATGTCGAAAGAGTACCGCTATTTCCAATTGTTATAAGTTTTCTCTTAGGCCTTGTGATCGCAACATTAAGTCTTCTTATATCTTTAAGAAATCCTAACTCTCCGGTATCGTTCGACCTGACAAACGAGATAATTATTACTTCCTTTTCTCTACCCTGGAATCCATCTACAGAGTTAACTTCGACTTTTATATCTTTTTCGGAAAAAAGCTCTTTAATCAATTTAACCTGATTGGAATAAGGGGTAATGACTCCTATATGTTTTCTATCAAGTCCCATTTTTATCAATGCTGAAGCAAACTTTACACATAGGACAGCTTCTTCATAATTCTCGTAAGATGTACTTCCTGATGGTTTAAACTCAAAAGCGTTAACTTGAGATGTATCAACAAAAACAACAGGCTGAAACGACTCAAGAATATCCATGTAATTCTCAGGAGGTGGAGAAAGCTCAAAATCACAAATAGTATGGTTTATAACACTTTCATCAGCAATAAGTTTCCTTTCGTAAAACTCTGAGGATGGAAAGCTCATAATTTTCTCATTCATTCTGTATTGAACGGTTAACATTGACGAAAAGTTTTTATAGGCTTGTATCAATCTTTCAAATAGCGTTTTTTCAAGCTCTTTAGAATCTTTACTTGTTACTGTTGGTGGAAGTTGCTTATGATCACCGGCGATAAAAAACCTTTTTGCTCTCATTATAGGTATTAACGTTGACGGCTCAACCTGCTGACTTCCTTCATCAATAACTGCAACATCAAACTCAAATCCTTCAAGAAATTCCGATTTTACCATTGAATTTGTTGATATAACAATATCAGCCTCTGCAATAATCTCATTAAAAAGATGTTTTTCCATATCTTTTAGAGAGTTTATTCTTATATCTATCTCATAGTTTGCCAGAAGCCAATTTGCCATCGATTTAATTTTCTTGGCAGGTGTTCCCCTGAACGACTTCCCTTTCTTGCCAAGATGTATTATCTCCTCATCTCTCATTCCCCTTCTCAAAGATGGAATAGGTTTCAAAAACTGCTCTCTCTTTTCTATAAGTTCTCTAACTTTTTTCCATCCTTTCTTTATAATTCCGCTTTTCTCGTGCTTTTCAAAAAGTGCAAATATCGAAAACTCTTCCAGCTCTTCAAGAACTCTTGCAGGATGACCTATCCTCACAAGATTTAGGTCTTTATTTTTTGAAAGATTTAGAAGCAAATTATCCGCTGCTATATTGGAATCTGCAGTTGCAAGCACTCTATTTTTTCTCTTAACAAGCTGAAGTATAAGCTCCGTAACCGTACTTGTTTTACCTGTTCCTGGAGGACCATGAATAAGGTAAAAATCTTGAGAACCAAGACTTCTCGAAACAGCTGTTTTCTGTGAAATATTAAGCCTTTTATCAAAAAGTTCAAAAGATTCTTCCTTACAGGATAGAGGGGCTTTTAATCCGAGAATAATGTTTCTAATCTCTCTCTTTCTACCGGCAGTATGCCTTACTTCTTCAAGATTCTCTTCCATCCTTTTGAACGTTATATCATTAACATATAGATCAAGGCGTACTCCTTTTTTAAAAATCCATTGAGGAGGTTTATTGTCAAAGGCTACAAGCACCGTTTTCTCAGTAATTTTTAACACCGTAGCAAGAAGATCGCTTTTTAAGGGATTTCCCCTGCTAACAAGAACAATATCTCCCGCACCTATCTCAGTCTCTATCGGTTTATCTCTCCAAAATCTTACAAGTTGCATATGAAATTTTATTCCGGATTTAGAACCTTTAAGATCAAGAATGGCACGACCCAGGAGCTCCCTTTCTCTACCGGAAAGTCTCTTTATCTCTTTCTCCTGAAACTCCATCTCTGCAAGTCGCTCGACATCTATTAAATATTTGAACTTCTCAACATACTCATGAACCGTTTTTATTTCTATCTCGGTTTCTCTGTCCGGCACAAGGTGTTCGTACACTTTGCATAGTGACTCATCCTTCAAATAAACAAGGGCATCTGTATTGGCAAAATAAACTCGTCCAATATCATGTTTAGTTAAACCGATTTTCTTTATCTCTTTCCATAAACGCTTCTCCCCGACAACTCCCGAAACAATCAACGGCATAAACAACCCCTCCTGCTGGAAATTTTCGAGAAATATTTAACATTAACTATAATACAGAAACTTCTCTTTTTTTCAATTTACAGTAAATAACTGTTATAATAATCCGAAATTGAGCTCGTTTACCAAGAACAGGTGATATATGGCAGAAACGGAACAAAAACAGGAAATAAAGTCAAGTCAAAGAATAACGGGAACTCAAAAAGCCGCCATACTCGTGCTGACTATTCCCGAAGAGGAAGCGGCAGGTGTTCTTAAAAAACTAAAAGAACACGAAATAGAAAAACTTGTAAAAGCTATGTTTTCCCTTGGAACAGTGAATAAAGATATGGTTAAACTTGTTTTGGAAGAAGCTTATGGAAAATTAACTCAACTTGCCCCGTTAAAGGTTGCTCCGGATAACCTTAGAAAACTTCTTGAAAAAGCACTTCCACCAGAAAAATATAAAGAACTTCTTGAAAGTACTATGTTTTCAGAAAACAAAAAAATGGTGTTTAAAGAACTTGAAAAACTCGATGCAAAATTTATAGCCAAACTGATAGAAAAAGAGCACCCTCAAATAATAGCTATTGTCCTATCCCAGCTTAAACCACAAAAAGCTGCGGAAATCATTCAATATCTTCCGAAACGTCTTGGCGTTACAAATGTAAGAGATGAAGTCATTAAACGTCTCGCAACACTGGAAAAAATATCAACAAACACATTAAAGCTTGTAACGGAAGCTCTTGAAGAAGAACTAATTACCGTTGGAGCCGGAAAAGAACAAACTCTAAGTGGTATTGATATTGCAGCAGAAGTTGTTAACGCCCTTCCGAAAGAACTTGCAACAGAGATATTAGAAGACATAAGAAACGAAAACGAAAGCCTCGCAGATTCAATTGAAGAAAAAATGTTTAAATTTGAAGATATTCTCAAACTCGATAACAGAGCTGTTATTGAAATACTCAAAGCTGTTGATAAAAACGATCTTATTCTTGCTCTTAAAGGAGCTCCCGAAGAAATCACCAACAAATTCCTTTCCAACATGTCAAAAAGAGCTGCCCAGATGCTTATGGAAGATATGGAAGCTTTGGGACCTGTCAGAAAATCTGACGTTGAAAAAGCAAGGAAAAAAATCATCATGGTTGTAAAACAACTTGCAACAGAAGGTAAAATAGATATAGGCGGAAGTGAGGAAATGCTATAAGCATTGGAGGTCCAGTGGCTGAAGATTTTTTATCTCAAGATGAAATAGATTCCCTCCTCGGAGAGGATAAAAAAACAGAGGAATTGACCGGGGAACAGGATATAAGACTGTTTGACTTTTCTGAACTGGAACATATAAAGAAAGGAGATATACCCGGTCTCGAACTCATATTTGAAAGATGGATAAAAATGTTCAGTGAGAGAATAAGGGGACTTATACCCAGAATATCTATGGTTAGCAAAGACCGAATATACATTACTAAGTTTGAAAACTTCATGTCAAAGATTCCACTACCATCAAGCTACAGTATCGTTTCCATGAAACCTTTAAAAGAAAATTTCCTCTTCGTCCTTGATTCAAGATTGGTTTTCGTAATTATAAGTGTTATGTTCGGCGGCCCTGCAAAGCCGTTTAAAGTTGAAGGGAGAGATTTCACAAGACTTGAAACACGAATAATTAACGATTTCGTTGAAATTGCTCTATCGTCTTTTGAAGATATATGGAAAAGTTTTTATCCGGTGAACATAAACCTTAAAGCTATAGAACTAAACCCTACACTGGCGAGGATAGTATCCCCTAACGATAAAGTGATAGTCGTTCAATCCAATATAGATATAGAGGGATATGAAGCTCCATTCTTCTTCTGCTTCCCACAAGACCTGTTTCTTCCTATAAAGGATATGATTTTTTCGGAAACAGGTTTTACCACAAAAGATCCGATTTGGGACAGGGAGCTTCTTGAAAAATTGAAACGCCTAACCTTAACAACTCATCTTGAACTTGAAAAGAAAAAAGTAAAAGTAAAAGAACTTATAAACTGGAATGTCGGAGATGAAATTCCTCTTTCGACAAGAAAAGGTGAACCGATACTTTTCTATGTGGAAAACAAACCTAAATTTAAAGCTAAAATGGGCAAACTCAAAGAAAAATACGCAGCACTTATAATAGATACGCTTTTTGAGAGGAACGAAAATGGCGGACGAAAAACAGAACAATCAGGAAACGAATCAAAACCAGCAACCTGAACCTTCCCAGGAAGAGTTGGCCGCTCAATGGGAACAGGCCATCCAAGAACAGGAAGGAGAAAAAGAAGAAATATCACAGGAAGACGTTGCAAAAGAATGGGAACAAGCTTTACAGGAACAAAAGCCGGAAGAGAAACAACCAACTCAAGATGTTATGGAAGATTGGTCTAAAGCGCTTGAGGAAGAGGAAACAGCAAAAGGTGAAAACATCTGCCCTGAGCTTGAAAAAATGGAACTCCTGGCGGATATACCTGTTGAAATATCGGTTGAAATAGGAAACACAGATATGCAATTGGAAGAAATTCTTAACCTTCACCCTAACAGTATTATTGAACTTGACAGACACATTAACGAACCGGTAGATATTAAAATAAACGGGAAATTAGTTGCAAAAGGTGAACTTTATATAGTTGAAGACCAGTACGGAATAAAAATAACACAGATAGTAACTCCTGAAGAGAGACTTAAACTTATAGACTATTGAAACCTGGAGGAAGCAGATGAATCATATTGGTTTCCTTCTCGATTTAGAAGGAACTTTAGTTAAAGATAAATCCTACACTCCTATTCCGGAAGCTTTAAAATTTACGGAAAAACTTGATAATTTGAAAATTCCATGGATAGTTGCAACAAACAACTCAACAGAAAAACCTTTAGAACTTGTAAAAATACTAAAAGACAAAGGTTTTAATGTAAACGAAAAGAAAGTACTCTCCCCTTCCGTAATTGCATTGGAAACACTTAAAAGAGAAAAAGTAGAATCTCTCTTTTTTTTAGGAACGGAAAAGATAAAGGAATTTTTCTTAGAAAACGGCTTTGAAGTAAAAAGCAGTTATAACGTTGATGCCGTAGTTGTAGGAAGAGATAAAACCGTTGATTTCAAAAAATTGAAAACAGCAACTTCCGCTATTGCTTTAAATAACGCTAAACTTTTCGCATATCATATGAATCGAATTATACTTGACAGAGACGGCACAGTAAGCCCAAGTGTCGGAGCAATTGCACACTGTTTATCCTATGCAGCTAATCGCACCGTAACGTTTTTCGGAAAACCATCCAAACTGTACTTTGAAAAGGCATTCAAACTTCTTGGGATAGAAAACCCTAAAAGAGTTTACATGATAAGCGACGACCCGTTTTCCGACCTTGCCGGAGGGAAAAAAACAATCGGTTTTAAAACAATATTCGTTCTTTCTGGAAAATACAAGACAACGGATATACTACAATCCATAGATAAAAACCTAAGACCGGACTTTATTTTCAATCACATCGGAGAATGTGGAAAACTGATAGAGACTCAGAATGATTAAAACCGCCATCTCCCTTTTCATAATTTGGATACTCCTTCTTTTGACTCCCGGGCCCGATTTCGTTCTTATATTAAGAAACACAATAAATAAAGGTCTAAAAGAGGGGATTTTAACAAATATAGGTATCTCTTTAGGGTTAACAATCCACACAACGGCAGCAATTTTAGGAATAGTAGTACTCTCGGAAAACCCGACTCTTTTCAACACCGTGAAAATTATCGGAGCTATTTATCTTATATATATAGGGACTTCCGGATTTCTAAACATGAAAAAAAGCACTTTGAACCTTGAAGCAAAAGATTCAAAAAGTTCAAACAGCATTAGAGAAGGTTTCTTTTGCAATATCCTAAATCCAAAACTTCCTCTCATACTTTTAGGAGTCTTTACCCAACTGATACCACTAAACACACCGCTTTGGATAAAATTCTTATACGGATTGGAAATCATTGTTGCAAGTTTTTTAATGTGGAATTTAGTAGCATTGCTTTTTGGAAACAGAAAAGTCCTCCCACAACTTAAAAGATTCCAAAAAGAGATAGTAATTCTTGCAAATACAGTTCTCGTTTTCTTAGGGAGTTACGAAATATTAACATTCTTACAGAGGAGATAAATCATGAAAACTTTTAAACACCATATACCAACAAAAGTGGTTTTTGGAAGGAAAACATTTTTGAAAATAAGGGAGGAAATTCAATCTTTAAAGTTAAATACGCAAAGTATAGCTATTGTATGTGGAAAATCTGCAATTCGCAACGAATACATTGATTATATAAAAAAGCAGCTTCCTATCGTGGAAGTTTTTGACGGAGTTCCACAAGACCCGTCCGTAGAAACAGCAAAAGAGTTCAAAAAGAAAATAGCTTCTGTTAACCCTACTCTTATAATTGCCATAGGAGGAGGAAGCGTTTTAGATCTATCTAAAGTAGTAGCTGGGGCTTTAACAAATGAAGGAGAAATAGAAGAATTTATAGGTATCCCGGAGTGTTTCAACAATCCGACAATCCCCATAGTTGCTGTTCCAACCACTTCGGGCTCAGGTTCGGAAGTTACTCCCTATGCAGTTCTAACAAACAAAGTGGAATGGAAAAAAGCCCCTGTAATAAGCAGTTATATTTTTCCCGTTCTCTCAATTAATGACCCTGAACTAACCATAAGTATGCCACAACACATTACGGCAAACACAGGCATAGACGCTTTAACTCACTGCATAGAAGCTTTCGTCTCAAAAAGGGCCACTTCAATATCAAAACTGTATTCGATGGAAGGAATAAAACTGATACGGAAGTACCTCCCTAAAGCCTACGGAAATCCAAAAGATATAGAAGCAAGGGAAAAAGTTATGCTTGGAAGTCTATTGGGAGGTATGGCAATAACCGATGCCGGTGCAGGACTTGTTCACACACTTGCACACATTTTGGGAGTTATATACGATGTTCCTCACGGCCTTGCAATCGCCATGTTTCTTGTTCCCGTTTTGAAATTTTACGGATTGGCAGCTGAAAAAGAGATTGTTGAAATCGGAGAAGTTTTTGGTATAAAAACCGAAAATACTGAAACCGTCCTCTCAGAAATTGAAACCTTCCTGAAATTCCTTGGTAAACCTGATAATCTCAGCTTTTTTGGTGTTTCAGAACAGGATATAGGAAACTTCGTTTCCATTGCAATGGCAAAACGATTCTTAATGGGAAATCTTCCGAAAATTCCTACGGAAAAAGATATCAGAGTTATTGTTAAAAATTTGATAAATAGTCCTTGACATCGAATAATAGCAAACCTATATTACTTGCTACGCAGATTCTGCGGGAGTGGCGGAATCGGCAGACGCGCTGTCTTGAGGGGGCAGTGCCCTTACCGGGCGTGCGGGTTCAAGTCCCGCCTCCCGCACCATTTTATAATCAATTAGCTTCCGGAGCTTCCATCTTCTTTTTATGTTATTATTCGAACTATAGAAAATTTTTCCGGGAGTTTTGGCGGTGGAAAACTTCATAGAAGAATTCAAGAACAAAAAGATTCTTGTAATTGGCGATGTTATGCTTGACGAATACATATTCGGCAAAGTTAACAGAATATCCCCGGAGGCCCCGGTACCGGTAGTTGAAGCAACGAAAACCGCTGTACGTGCAGGCGGTGCAGCCAACGTAGCTTTAAATCTCAAAACATTAGGTGCAAAACCTTCAATCCTTGGAGTCATTGGAAAAGACTTAAAAGGAAAAATTTTAAAAGAGATTTTTGAAAATAAAAAAATCAATACAAAACTTTTAATAGAAGACGAAAGTCGCCCTACAACAGTAAAAACAAGAATAATGGCAAGCTCTCAACAGCTATTGAGAGTCGATTGGGAATCTAAAAACTATCTTAATAGAAAAACTCTTCTCTCCATAGCAAGAAAACTAAAAGAAGATTACAAAAATTTTGATGCTATATTAATATCCGATTACGGAAAAGGAGTGATAACAAAGGAGCTTTTCAAAATCACAGGTTTATTAAAACAAAACGGAATGATCGTAACGGTTGACCCGAAAGAAAGAAATTTTGGTTTTTATAAAGATATTACATCTATGACTCCAAATATAAAAGAAACCTATCAAGCCACAGGTGTTTTCCCCGAAACAGACGAACTTACGGAGAAAGCCGGTAAAACTTTAATAGATAAGTTCAACCTTGACTTTGCTCTTATTACAAGAAGTGAAAAAGGAATGAGTCTAATAACAGAAAAAGAAAGTTTTCACATAAGATCAAAAACAAGACAAGTTTACGATGTAACAGGTGCAGGAGACACTGTTATTTCCGTATTCACTTTAGCCCTGTCCTGCGGAGCCTCTCCTGTTGAAGCAGCAAAACTGGCAAACATTTCAGGAAGTATAGTTGTAGGAAAACTCGGAACAGCTACCGTAGAAATAGATGAGATAAAAACAGCTCTTAAAAATTATTAGTATGGGGGAGGATTCCCCCATACTATCACAAATAGATATTTATAGTTTTTTACAACATAACCACCAGTCAAAACACTCAATTTCTCCTTTTTCAGCCTGCTCAAGTCTTTCTTTGGCTGTTTTAACATCTGCAGCTGGAGGAATAATAACTTTGTCACCAATAAGCTCATTTTCTGGCCAGTTAGCAGGAAGGGCAACTCCATTAGCATCAGATACCTGAAGACCTTTAACAGACCTTAAAATCTCATCTATGTTTCTTCCAAATTCCTGTGGATAGTAAACGATAAGTCTTATAACACCTTCAGGGTCAACGATGAACACAGCTCTAACAGTTGTGCTTCCCTTTCCTGGATGGATAAGGCCAAGCTCTTTTGATACAGTACCTGTGTTATCTGCAATTATGGGAAACTCAATTTTTACATCAAGTTTTTTCTCAATCCACTCTTCCCACTTAATGTGAGAAAACACCTGGTCAACACTAAGTCCTATAAGTTCACAGTTAAGCTTTTTAAATTCATCCATTCTTTTCTGAAAAGCAACAAACTCTGTTGTACATACGGGAGTAAAATCAGCCGGGTGGCTGAAAAGCACAAACCACGTTCCTTTAAAAGCTTCAGGTAACTTCATCTTTCCGTGTGTAGTAACAACTTCAAGCTCAGGAAACTTATCCCCCAAAAGTGGCATTCCTCTTCTCTCTTCCATGTTAACCTCCTTAAAGTGTTATTTTTTAGATTACATTTAATATAAGATAAACAAGAATAATTGCAAGTCATTCTCATCTAAAATAAGGTCTATTTTTAGAAATTTGTAAAACT
>Ga0256840_1004472_pt1 | contig 10470 bp, 7 predicted proteins | sample 355202metaG_FD_185969 | JGI IMG/M metagenome (GOLD analysis project Ga0256840, IMG submission 185969) | Hydrothermal vent microbial communities from Mid Atlantic Ridge, Atlantic Ocean - 355-202 | ecosystem: Environmental > Aquatic > Marine > Hydrothermal vents | place: Atlantic Ocean: Mid...
TGCCAATCCAAATCAGAGTGTCCCAAAAATACTCCGTTATAATATGAGTGGTTCTCAAATTTTCCAATTACTTCTAATCCAATTACCTTAGTATAGAAATCAATAAGTAAATTTAAATTATTAGTATGTCTTGCGTATCTAAATTTCATTTTGTATGCATTGTTCTACCTGTACATAACGGTAATTGCTATTGAGACGGCGGCTTGTTTGGTGTGGTGTTTTTTTGAGCGTAGCGAAAAAAACACCACACCAAACAAGTTGCTGGCTTCAAAGCAAATGTTAAAGCAACCAATTCTTTATTTTTTTCTCCCTATCCAGTGCCATGAATTATCAATTAGTTCATAATCTGATAATTTGGCTCGGTTTATCAAATTCGTATCGTTTACATCATTGTCCATTGTCCAATAATAATATTTGTCTAATTTATAGTAATAACCTTGTCTTGTATAATACATTGCCTTAAATCCTTTATTTCTGATAAATTGAGCTATTGTAATAAACTCGTCTTTATATTCATTTCCAACTTTATCCAGAACAATATATTCATGAGGTGCAGTTTGTTCATAAGTTTTGGCGAAAATCCATTGAAACTTATTTGCAAATTCTCTGAAATTATTTTCTGAATATGAATTGGTATTATAAAAATTGCTTTCGATATTGTCAATATCAACTTCACACGCTTTGATTAAGTCTGCTAAAAAATTGGCAACATAATCAACTGTTTTTCCGTCTTGTTTTATTTCTGACCACTGGTCGTAGTTCCATGTATAAAAATTTATATCTCCAAAATTTGCAGACCAAAAGACTTTACCGCTTCCGCCTATCCAATTATCGGGGTCGCAATTTGTTGCATTGTTGTATTTTTTTATTTGTTCTTCTGTTGCAGGGGGAATTTTTATATCAGACTTAATTATCGGAAAGAAATTCTGTGTTCCTTCTGGTGTTTTATGGGCTGTAGAACTCAGTCCAATGGACAAATGTTTCCAAATTTTCTTTTTTAGACTAAACCCTTCAAGATGATTTTTGCCTATATCAAATTTACCTTCAATAATTTCCCAATCATTGTCGATGATATTGTCATTTCGCAGTTTTTTAAAAATTAATCTCGGTAATTCTTGATTTATTAATTGATTTATTTTTTTTGACCAAAGGTTTTCGTAATCTTCTTTGTTTTTATTCCATAGCAAATTTAACTCGAAAGCATCTAATATGTTATTTTCTATTGCTTGTCCAATCATATTGTCTTTTAAAGAATTTGTTTTGTTAAATATCTTATTAATAAACTCAGCAAATTCAAGTATCATCGTAGTTAAACGTTCTGATTTTGATTGTTTTGTAATTTCTGCACAATCAAGAAACCATTTCCGAAGTTGAGAATATGAAATAATAATAAATTGCTTATCAAGTTTTTCTTTTTTAATATTTGGCAAACTGTTTTCACTTGGTTCAGAACCATCACTTGACAAATAAATCATTGTAAAGTTGGTGTTTCCATATACAGAGCTTAAATAATTTGTATATCTTCTTATTTGCTTGTCTTGGTCTGTTGCAAATGGCTTATTTTCAATTGCTATACTGTATTTGTTGTCAAAATCAATAAAAATATCAATTTGTCCGTTATTGAAACGATGTTCAAGTTTTAAATTTATCTGTTTTGAATTTTTGAGTTTTGTTTTTGAATTTAAAAATCTATCAATGAATAAATCTAAAAACACTTGTCCTTGTTCATGCGTTCCTTTGGGATTTAGAAATTCTCCCACAATACCCGAAAGAGATAATTCTTTGGGCTGTAAAATTTCAAAAGCGTTAAAATCGGGTGTTATTTGTTTTTTATTTTTGATTAAACCGCTATTGTATTTTTTAAATTCGGTTTGAAGTTTTTTTAATATTTCTTCAAAATCTTTCATAGTTTTTTATTTGCTTTAACGTCATGATTGGTGTATTACACCAATCTTCTGTTATCAGGATAAAAGTAGGAATAATTTATGTTTATGCAAAAAAATAAACGATTGCATCGTTTTTAAACAGAACCGGACAAATTGAGGTAAAAATCGGACTGCGACTTTGCTAATTTACAGTGTATAATAACTTGATGTTTATGAAGTTTACAAGTTTATTTGCAGTCCGACTTTGTTTTTTATGCTCGTTAGGATTTGAAAAACTATCCGGATTTTTTTGACTTGGCAGCGCGCGAAGCTGCTGTCAAGGTCTTTTTAGATATAAGTATTTTTTATTTTTCACGAAAAAATAAACGGTTTTAGGAAAAAAACTCTGTCAGGTGCTGATGCAAAAAAAATCCCCGCTCTATAGGTTCAAACCCTGTCAGGAGCTTGCGCACACTGACAGGTTGAGTTTTGCAAGGGAATTGATGTGTGCTTGCGGCAGGGATTGCAGTGGAAAGCCCACAGTTTGTAATGCTTTGCAAAACTTGCGGCAAAAGAGCGACCAACGGAAGCTACTTTTGGCGGATTAGTTTTGCTGCATTACAAACGAGGACTTGAAACGGAAAGCCCGTTCGTCCGCCCTAATTATTTTTTTTCTAAACACTTGATATTGCCTCTACGGGGTTGAGTCTTGCTGCTTTGTAGGCAGGTATTATTCCTGAAATGATACCTATTGAAACGGAAATGAGCACTCCTGTTAATATATTACCGATTGTTAAAACAAAATCGACATCGAAAGCTGCCGAAACAATTTTTGTTCCGATAAAAATAATCAGTAAGCCCAAAACACCTCCAAGAAGTGTTAAAATTACCGATTCGTTTAAAAACTGTAACAAAATGAAGGTGTTTTTAGCCCCCAAAGCCTTTTGGATACCAATTAGTTTGGTCTGCTCTTTTACGGAAACAAACATGATGTTGGCTATACCAAAACCACCTACTAAAATGGAGAATCCACCGATAATAATTCCGGTAATATCCAAAACGACAAATAAACTGTCAAAGTTTTGAGAGATAAGACTTGATTGATTTAATGCAAAATCATCTTCTTCGGTAGGTTTTAAGCGCCTTATAGAACGCATTATGCCGGTTAATTCTTCAACCAGTTCGTTGCTGCTTATTCCGGTATGTGCTTTTACCATAATCATAGGGTTCATTCGGTCGCTTTTTATGTCAAAAATATTTTTTGCATAGTTTATTGGCAAAAGCACCTGTTCATCGTTACTGATACCAAAAGCATCAGAGCCTTCTTTTTTGAAAACACCTATAATTTTAACTTTATGTCCGAGTATTTTTATGGTTTTTCCAATGGGGTTTTCGTCTTGAAAAAGTTTTTCGGCAATTACGGCTCCAATAATTGCCCTGTTTTTTCCGGTATTGGATTCGAATAATGAAAAATATCTTCCTTTCTCAATTTCAAACGAACGTATGTCTTCATAATCGTGGGTTGCAGAAAAAATGCTAACTCCTTCGGCAGAATTATCTTTGTATTGTATGTTTTTATTGGTAGAAATCATGAAGCTGGCTGCTTGTGCCAAATGAGAGCGGCGCATAATCTCTTTTTTTTCTTTAAGTTTCGGCACCGGACGATTTAAATATTTCCACCAAGGGTAATTATTTTGTCTTGCCCAAGGCCATTTTTGCACATATACTACATTATCGCCTAATTTTGCTATACTGTTTCGGATACTTACTTCTAATGAATCTATTACGGTAAAAACCGAGATAATGGCAAATATCCCTATGGTAATGCCTAATAATGACAAGAAAGTACGCAGCCTGTTGACTACCAGTGAATTAAAAGCAAAAAACAGACTTTCTTTTAGCAGATGAAGAAATATCATAGCTTATTTATAAAAATTACCGAATAATTTGTACAAAGTTAAAAGAATTAAATGAATACGCCAATTGAAAAGTCCGTAGGTTTAATACAATGTCGTAAATGGCTTATTATTATCATATTAAAAAATTAATAAACCGAAACATATATTTTCCGGACATGTTTATAAGTCTGTGTGAAAATTTCTCTAAAAAAATGTAAATTATTGTTGAATAATGACATGAAAATTAATACTTTTGCATCTTGATTAAATCACTTGAAAATGAACAATTTGAAAAAGATAAAATCCGCCTTAATTTCGGTTTATCATAAGGATCGTTTAGACAAGATTATTAATGAGCTAAATCGTTTAGGAGTAGCGATTTATTCAACAGGAGGTACTAAGGCATTTATTGAAAAATTAAATGTTCCCGTAAAAGCTGTTGAAGATTTAACTTCATATCCTTCAATATTGGGAGGTAGAGTAAAAACTTTGCATCCAAAAGTTTTTGGCGGTATTTTATCCCGTAGGGATAATGCTACCGATTTGGAACAGTTAGAACAATACGAAATTCCTGAAATTGATTTGGTAATTGTTGATTTGTACCCATTTGAAGAAACGGTTAAAAGCGGTGCAGGCGAACAAGATATTATTGAAAAAATTGATATCGGAGGTATATCCTTGATACGTGCAGCAGCTAAAAATTTTAAAGATGTGCTAATTGTAGCTTCAAAAGCACAATACACTGATTTATTAAATGTTTTGCAAAACAGGAATGGTGAAACTGCTTTGGAAGAACGAAAATATTTTGCAAAAAAAGCATTTGAAGTTTCGTCTTCATATGATACGGCTATATATAAGTGGTTTTCTGATGATGATGCGGATATATTTGCGGAAAGTATTAAACCGCAACGAAAATTGCGTTATGGTGAAAACCCACATCAAAAAGGATTTTTTTACGGAAATTTTGATGAATTGTTTGAACAATTGCATGGTAAAGAAATATCGTATAATAACTTGTTAGATATTGATGCAGCGGTTAATTTAATCGAAGAATTTTCGGATACGGCATTTGCCATATTAAAACATAATAATGCATGTGGTTTGGCTGTACGACCAAAACTGATTGATGCTTGGAAAGATACATTGGCAGGCGACCCTGTTTCTGCTTTTGGAGGTGTACTCATAACAAACAGGGAAGTAGATAAAGAAACAGCAGAAGAAATTAACAAACTGTTTTTTGAAGTGATTATAGCTCCCGGATACGCTCAGGGAGCACTTGAAATATTAAAAACTAAGAAAAACCGGATTATTTTAATTAAAAAAGATACCTGTTTGCCTAAAAAGCAATTCCGTTCTTTACTTAATGGAGTATTGCTACAAGATAAAGACTTGAAAACCGAGCAAAAAGAGCAAATGCAAACAGTTACAAAAAAGCAAGTTACGGAACAACAATACAAAGATTTGGCTTTTGCTAATATTTTAGTGAAACATTCTAAGTCAAATGCAATAGTTTTGGCAAAGAATATGCAACTAATCGCTTCGGGAGTGGGTCAAACATCAAGGGTGGATGCACTGAAACATGCCATTGAAAAAGCCAAAAGTTTTAATTTTGATTTAAAATCGGCAGTTATGGCATCCGACGCATTTTTCCCTTTTGCCGATTCGGTTGAAATTGCCAATAAGGAAGGAATTGATGCGGTAATTCAGCCGGGAGGCTCAATACGGGATAAAGACTCAATTGAATATTGCGATAATAATAATATGGCAATGGTATTTACAGGAATCAGACATTTTAAACATTAATACAGAAAACATTAACCGGATATGGGATTATTTTCATTTTTTTCACAAGAAATTGCTATTGATTTAGGTACTGCAAACACAATTATCATTCAAAACGATAAAGTTGTGGTTGATGAGCCTTCGATTGTGGCTATTGATAAAATTAAAAACAAATTAATTGCAATAGGCTCTAAGGCGCGACAAATGCAAGGAAAAACACATGAACACATTAAAACTATACGTCCTTTGCGCGACGGTGTTATTGCAGATTTTAATGCAGCTGAGTTGATGATTCGTGAGCTGATAAAAATGGCAAGTTCAAAGAACAATATGTTCACTACTACACTGAAAATGGTTATTTGTATCCCATCCGGTAGTACTGAAGTTGAGATTAGAGCGGTGCGTGATTCTGCCGAACACGCCGGTGCTCGTGAGGTATTTCTAATCCATGAGCCAATGGCTGCTGCATTAGGTATAGGCTTGGATGTTGAAGCACCCGAAGGCAGTATGGTAATTGATATTGGAGGTGGTACCAGTGAAATAGCGGTTATCTCATTAGGAGGTATTGTTGCCAATAAATCTATACGTACTGCCGGTGATGATTTTACCCGCGAAATTCAGGAGTATATGCGTCATCAACATAATTTAAAAGTGGGTGAACGAACCGCCGAAGCCATTAAAATTAATGTAGGTGCTGCTATTCCGGATATTGAAGATCCACCGGCTGATTATATGGTGCGCGGACCACACCAAATGACTGCTTTACCAGTTGAAATACCTGTTTCTTATCAGGAAATTGCTCATTGTTTGGATAAATCAATAGCTAAGATAGAAACTGCAATCTTGGGAGTTTTGGAAGAAACTCCTCCAGAATTGTATGCAGACATCTTTAAAAAAGGTATTTATCTAGCCGGAGGCGGTGCCTTATTACGCGGTTTGGATAAAAGATTATCGGAAAAAACAAACATTAAAGTTCATATTGCAGAAGACCCTTTGCATGCTGTTGCGCGTGGTACCGGAATTGCATTGAAAAATGTCGATAAATTTGAATTTCTGATGCGTTAACCCGGCTGATTAATGAAAACACTTATTAATGTAATCATCCGCTTTCATCTGGTTATTCTATTTCTAATTTTGGAAATAATATCCATAAGTATGGTTGTTTCCGATGATTTGGAAAAAAAGAAAGTTGTTTTCAGTTCGGCAAATTCTATAAGCGGTTATTTTAACAAAAAAATTAATACTTGGCTGGCTTATTTTACATTAGCACAGGAGAATGAAGTGTTGCGTAATGAAAACCTTGCTTTAAGAAACCGCCTGAATAAATTACAAGCTTTATCAAAAAATAGTGAGCGCGACACTTTTCTTATCGATTCTGTAAAATATAGTTATTTAAGTGCAACCGTTGTAAATAATTCTATTTATAAAGCACAAAATTTTATTACTATCGACAAGGGAAAGGCTGATGGAATCAAAATTGATTGTGGGGTTATTGGTACTGATGGAGTTGTAGGAGTTGTGGTTGCTGTATCAGAACATTATGCATTAGTGGTTTCCTTATTAAACAGTCGTTTCGGTTTAAGTGCTAAAATAAAAAACAGCAACCATTTTGGTTCTTTGTATTGGACTAAAAATGATTATCGATATGCCACCTTAGAGGAAGTTCCTAATCATGTAAAAATTAGTAAAGGAGACAGCATTGTTACCAGTGGGTTTTCTGCAATTTTTCCGGCAGGAATTCCTATTGGCACTATTGAAGATTTTAGAACAAACGTGAGTAACAACTTCTATGAAATTGATGTAAAACTTTCTACTGATTTTAAAAGCCTTTACTATGTGTATGTGATTGATAACACAATGCGTGATGAATTATTATTATTAGAAAATTCGGTAAGCAATGAGTATTAATGTTTTAGCACGTAATATTGGACGGTTTTTAATACTTGTATTAATACAGGTGTTTATTTTTAATAATATTCATCTTACTTCTTATGGAGTAGTTCCTGTTGTTTATATACTTTATATAATTCTTCTTCCTTTTGAAACTCCCAAATGGATTGTTTTATTATTAGCATTTTTTCTTGGTTTTTCAATTGATATTTTTTCAGATACTCTTGGTTTAAATGCTGCGTCTAGCGTACTTATTGCTTTTATACGTCCCGGGTTATTAAACTATTTGGCTCCACGAACAGGATATGAAATAGGTTCATTCCCGCGTATTTATTATCAAGGGGCAAATTGGTTTTTAAAATATTCAATAAGTCTTGTGCTAATTCATCAAGTTAGTTATTATCTTCTTGAATCTTTTGGCTTTGATAATTTTTGGGTACTCCTTTATAAAGTTTTTATTGCAAGTCTGATATCAATGATTTTGATTGTAATAAGCCAATATACTATTTTTAGAAAATAACAAGTGTGGAAAACAAATTTGCAAATAGGAAAGTAATAATATCAGGATTTATTGTTCTGATACTACTTATTTATATTAGCCGTTTGTTTTACTTACAAGTTCCTGATAATCATTATAAACGTTCTGCCGAAAATAATGCTACCCGGCACATTATTCAATATCCTTCAAGGGGCTTAATTTTTGACAGAACAGGAGAGCTGCTTGCATACAATAAACCTGTATTTGATGTTGTGGCGGTTTTTCGTGAAGTGCAAGCTTTTGATACTACTGAATTTTGTAATATAGTTGGCGAAGACCGGCAAAAATTTGTAAAAAAATTTAAAGAGCTGAAGCGGACTAGTTCATGGTTTAGACCTAAAATAATTATTTCATTATTATCTTTTGAGCGATACTCACTTCTTGAAGAGAAACTCTATAAATTCAAAGGCTTTTATACGCAGCCCAGAACTATACGTGCTTATGCAAAGCCGGTAGCTGCTGCTGTTTTGGGTTATGTTGGTGAAGTGAGCAAAAAAGATATTGAAAAAGATAATTATTATCAATCGGGTGATTACATTGGAATAAGTGGTATTGAACGATCTTACGAAAAAGAGTTTCGTGGAAAAAAAGGAGTAAAAATATTTACCGTTGATGTACATAACCGTATAAAAGGCAGCTATAAAAACGGGGAATATGATTCTGTTGCTATTGCAGGGCGAAATATTACCACAACCCTTGATGCTGAATTACAAGCTTATGGTGAATTATTATTGAAAAATAAAAAGGGAAGTTTAGTAGCTATTGATCCCGGCACCGGTGAAATATTGGCTCTTGTTTCCTCACCTACCTATAATCCGAATCTTCTGGTTGGACGCGATAGAGCAAAAAATTACAAAATGCTGAAAAATGATAAAAACCAGCCTTTATACAATAGAGCAATTAGTGCTATTTATCCTCCGGGTTCAACATTTAAAACGGTTAATGCATTAATTGGCTTACAAGAAAAAGTAATTACCACACGAACAGTACTGCCTTGTAACGGAGGTTTCAGGGTAGGTAACTTTCATCAATATTGTCATCATGGTGGCGCTGTTACATTTTTGCATTCAATACAGAGCTCTTGTAATGCATACTATTCACAGGTCTTTATGCGTTTGATGAATAATAAAAATTATGATTCCGTAAGTATTGCTTTTGATACTTGGCGGAATTATTTATTAAATTTTGGTATAGGCAGAAAATTAAATACGGATTTATCCTACGAACAAAAAGGAATACTTTATACAAAAGAGCATTATAATAAATTTTTTAAGGGCAAAGCATGGAAGCCTCTACGATTAGTTTCTATGGCAATAGGACAGGGAGAGTTGGGAATTACCCCTTTACAAATGGCTAATGTTACGGCAACTATTGCTAATAGAGGATACTACTATATTCCTCATATTGTTAAAGATGTTGAAGGTAAAGACAGTATTGATGCACGCTTTTATGTAAAAAACTATGTTGGAATTGATTCTGCGTATTTTCCTCCGGTAATTGAGGGAATGGAACTTGTGGTAAAATCAGGTACGGCAACCCGTGCCTACTTACCCAACATTACTATATGCGGGAAAACCGGAACAGCGCAAAACCCTCACGGTAAAGATCATTCTATATTTATTGCTTTTGCTCCTAAGGAAAATCCTAAAATAGCTATTTCTGTTTATGTTGAAAATGCCGGATATGGAGGAACATGGGCTGCACCAATTGCCAGTTTGATGATTGAAAAATACCTAAATGATACGATTACAAGACCTTATTTGGAGGAGCGAATACTTAATGCTGATTTTATTCATACCAACGAAAAAGATTTAAAGTGAGAAGAACATCAAACACATTAAGCAATATTGACTGGATAACTGTGTTTATCTATTTTACACTAATTATTTTAGGTTGGTTTAATATTTATGCTGCTGTTTACAATGAAGAACACGGAAGTATTTTTGATATTACACAACGCTATGGTAAGCAATTAATATGGATTAGTGTAGCAATGATTTTTATAATTACTATTTTCTTAATCGAAGGTAAATTTTATGAATACTTTGCCTATCTGTTTTATTTAATTGTCATTTTATTGTTGATAGCTGTTTTGCTATTTGGAACTAAAATTCATGGAGCAAGATCGTGGTTTGATATTGGTCCTTTTCGTTTTCAACCTGCTGAATTTGCCAAATTGGGTACTGCTTTAGCTTTATCTAAATTTTTAAGTACTTACGGTACCAATATTACAAAAATTAAAGATATGGCAAGAGCCGGATTGATTATTTTTCTGCCGGCTGCTTTGATTATTCTCCAAAACGATACCGGTTCAGCTTTGGTTTATGCCAGTTTTATTATTGTTTTATACCGTGCAGGGCTACCAAACTGGATGATAATTGTTGGCTTATTGCTGATTGCATTATTTATATCTGTTTTATTGGTTGATATTTTTTATGTCTTGCTAATATTGCCTGTACTGGCTTTATTGGTTTTTTATTTAATTGAACAAAATAGA
>Ga0256840_1004473_pt1 | contig 10470 bp, 5 predicted proteins | sample 355202metaG_FD_185969 | JGI IMG/M metagenome (GOLD analysis project Ga0256840, IMG submission 185969) | Hydrothermal vent microbial communities from Mid Atlantic Ridge, Atlantic Ocean - 355-202 | ecosystem: Environmental > Aquatic > Marine > Hydrothermal vents | place: Atlantic Ocean: Mid...
AAGGTTTTAAAACTAGAATACTATCTAAATTAACTTCATTAACTGTTATTCAATACATCAATAAATTTATCTTTGATAGAAATATTAACAATTTGAAAATTAGCATTATTTAAATGCACAACGGGTAATTTTAATATTATTAAGTATAAACCTCAGAAATATATATAAATTATTAGGTATATTGCACTAAAAATATTTAGAAATGAATTGGAGTCGGTTATTATCCTTAAAAAGATTTGGTGATATAAAAAAGAGATTGCGTATAAATCAAGACGAAACAAGGTTGGGTTTTGAAGTAGATTATGACCGTATTATCTTTTCTGATTCATTTAGAAGCTTACAAGATAAAACTCAAGTTGTTCCACTTTCAAAAACTGATTTTGTGCATACGCGTTTAACGCATAGTTTAGAAGTTAGTGTAGTTGCGCGTTCATTAGGGAGAATTGTTGGAGAACAAGTTTTAAAAAAATACCCAAATTTAAGTGAAGAAGGTTATAAAATGAATGATTTTGGCGCAATTGTAGCAACTGCAGCTTTGGCTCATGATATTGGAAATCCACCTTTTGGTCATAATGGAGAAAAAGCCATTGGCGAATACTTTAAACATGGAAATGGGCAAAAATACAAGGAGCAACTAACTTCAAAACAATGGCAAGATTTAATTGATTTTGAAGGAAATGCAAATGGTTTTAAAATTTTAACAGAGCATAAAGAAGGTGTTCAAGGTGGTTTGCGCTTGTCGTATGCAACATTAGGGGCTTTTATAAAATACCCAAAAGAATCACTACCAAAAAAACCAACAAATCAAATAGCGGATAAGAAATTTGGAATATTCCAATCTGAAATTCCTTTTTTTAAAGATGTAGCTCAAGAATTAGGTTTAATATCAACAGGGAAAAATAACAATGTTGCTTATAAAAGGCACCCTTTAGCGTATTTAGTTGAAGCTGCGGATGATATTTGTTATACAATTATTGATTTTGAAGACGGAATTAATTTAGGTTTAATTGAAGAAGAATTCGCTTTAGAATACTTAATAAAACTAGTAAAAGATAGTATTGATTCAAAAAAATACCATCAATTAAAATATAAAAAAGATCGTTTAAGCTATTTAAGAGCTTTAGCTATTGGAACATTAATAAGTGAAGCAGTAGCTGTTTTTTTAGCAAATGAAACAGCAATTTTAAAAGGTGAATATCCACATTCATTGTTAGAAAAATGCAAGTATGAAGCTCAGATTAATGACATTATAAAATTAAGTGTTGAAAAAATTTATAAAAGTAGAGAAGTCGTTGAAAAAGAATTAACAGGGTACTCAATAATCACTAAGTTATTAGATGTTTTTTTAACAGCTATCAATAATAAATTTGAAGGTACTTCAACAAATTATGATAATTTAATTATATATTTACTACCTGAAAGTTTAAAAGAACCCAATACGTCACAATACTTAAGAATTTTAAATATTTGTGGTTATGTAGCTAGCTTAACAGATGGGTTTGCGCTACAGTTATATGAAAAATTAAAAAAGTAAATGCTATATAAATCCAAACTATGATTATGAATAAAAAATTACTCTTATTGATTGTTGGAATAATTATGTCTGTTATTTCAGCTAATTATTTAATTAAATTAAAGTCTACGGACTCCAATGAAGCTGATAATACTATTTTAGAGTTAAGAAAGCAACATGCTCAGTTTCTTGCAAATAGTCCATTTAAAAAAACATTGAATCTTTCAAAAAAAGAAAGAAAGGAATTAGGAATTCCTCCTAATAAATATTTTGAAAGAGAATGGGAACTCACCATGGATCCTGCAACGGGAAAACCACAGCCAGAAAGGTTATTTTCTTTACAAGAATCTCTAAAAAGAAAAGGTTTAGCAAATAAAGTTCCAGGTTCAGAAATGGACAATAGTTGGGAAGAAAGAGGTCCAAATAATGTTGGAGGGAGAACAAGAGCAATCATGTTTGACCCAAATGATGCAACTAATAAACGTGTTTTTGCAGGTGGTGTTAGTGGAGGTTTATGGGTGAATAATGACATTACTGATGAAAATTCAGCTTGGTCTTTAGTTGAGATGCCTCAAAATCTAGCAATCAGCGTTATTACCTATGACCCTAATGATAAAAATATTTTTTATGTAGGAACAGGAGAATCCTATGTTGGAGGTGACGTTAATGGAAATGGTTTGTGGCAATCGATAGATAGAGGAGTTAATTGGTCTAAAATATTTGGAGGTATTACTGGCGAAACAACATTTCAAATCAATATAAAATTGACAGTAAATTCCCCAAGTTCATTAATTAAAGATTATCAATTTACTACAGGGAGCTTTGGGCCAACAGCAGAATATTCAATAACAGGAGATTTAGTTTTAGCTGATGATAGTTCTGCATTACCAACAGAAGCTTGTAATGCCCTTACAAATAACGCTGCAATTAGTGGAAATATTGCAGTAGTAGAAAGAGGGAGTTGTACATTTGTATCTAAAGTTAAAAATGCACAAGACGCTGGTGCAATAGCAGTTTTAGTAATAAATAATGTTGATGGTCCGCCTATTGGTATGGCAGGTGATGATGTAACAATTACGATACCCTCATTAATGATTTCAAAAGAAGATGGAGCATTAATAATGAATGAACTTGTAAGTGGGGTTAATATCTCATTACAAGGTAACGGAATACCTTATACACAATCTTTTATAACACCAGGTATCCAGCATATCAATGATGTTAAAGTTAGAGATATTGGAGGAGGAAATAGCGAGGTTTATGTTGCTGTAGGAGAATCTTTTTATTCAAATTCTACACCTTCATCATTTTTGGGTACTGAAGAATATGGACTTTATAAGTCTGTAAATAAAGGAGGTAGCTGGGCTAAATTAGCTTTACCCCTTACAACTAGAGGAAATGAAATTGTTCCAAACGACTTAGAAATAGGTTCAGATAATACAATTTGGTTATCAACAACAGCTGGCATATTTTATGGAGATGGAGGAGGAACTATACTTTCTTCTTCTGATGGAGTTAATTTTGAGGTAAAACACACTATTGCGGAAGGTGATAGAACTCAAATTGCAGTTTCAAAATTAAATGCTGGGGTTGTTTATGTATTAGCAGAATTAGGAAGTGCGGGTGCTACGCCTGTTTATATGGCTTATACTAATGACTCTTTTACAACCGTAAATGAAATTACGCCACCCGCTGATGTGGATACAGGTATTCCAAATGATGATTTTACAAGAGGTCAAGCCTTTTATGATCTAATGATTGAAGTTGATCCAACAAATGATGCTATTTTATACGTTGGTGGAATTGACTTATTTAGATCTGCTGATGGAGGTGTAAACTGGGATCAAATTTCAAAATGGTCAAACAATAATAATTTAGGCGGATTAAGTGTGCCTTCTGTTCATGCGGATCAACATGCGTTCGTTTTTAATCCTAGTGATGCTAATCAAGGAGTGTTTGGTAATGACGGTGGTATTTATTTTGGAACTAGTTTATCTGATGCAACAACTACAAGCACGGCTATTTCAGCAAGAAACACTAATTACAATACACTTCAATTTTACAAAGGTGCTATAGGATCAGATGTTTCCTCAGAAAAATTATTGGCAGGAGCTCAAGATAATGGTTCTCAATTAATTAACGGCGCTACTACAGGTGTTAATGGATCAATAAAAGTTTCTGGAGGTGATGGAGCTTATACATTTATAGATAAAGATAATGGATATATGATATCTTCTTATGTTTACAATAATTACTATTATTTAAATTATGAAACTGGTGATTACGTATATGAAATAGCTGCGAATGATAATGATGGGGATTTTATAAATCCAGCAGCTTTAGATAGTGATCATAATGTTCTGTATGCTTCAGGATCAAGTAAGATAATTAGGTATAAGTTAGGATGGACCACTGCAACAACTACAAATTTAGAAAACGGATTGTTAACAACTTCACCTACAGCTTTTAAAACTTCAACATTTACTACTTCAACATTGTTTGTAGGAACAGAGAATGGAAAACTTTTAAAGTTGTTAAATGCTAATTCAACTACACCAACTTGGGTAGATATTACTGGCGATTTGTTTTATGGAAGTATATCTTGTATTGAATTAGGAGCAACGGAAAATGATATTATGGTTACTTTTCATAACTATGGTGTTGTTAATGTTTACTTTTCACAAGATGGTGGAACTACTTGGCAAAATAAAGAAGGAAATTTGCCTGATTTACCTGTTAAAGCAATTTTAATGAATCCCCTAAACAACAATCAAGTAATTATAGGAACCGATTTAGGAGTTTGGAGAACATCTAATTTTAATGATGCAAGCCCAACGTGGTCTCAATCACAAAATGGTATGAAAGATGTTCAAGTAACAAGTTTTGACTTAAGAACATCAGATAATACAGTTTTAGCTTCAACTTATGGAAGAGGTATGTTTACAGGTGTATTTTCTATAGAAGATGAATTAAACATTGATAGTGATGGTGATGGTATTCTTGATAGTTTAGACAATTGTCCTGATACTGCAAACGCAGATCAATTAGATACTGATGTGGATGGTGTAGGAGATGTTTGTGATATTTGTGCAGATTTTGATGATACAATAGATACTGATAATGATGGCATTCCAGATGGATGTGATTTAACACCAACAGGTGATGATGATAATGATGGAATTGACAATGCAGTTGATAACTGTATAGCTACACCAAATCCAAATCAATTAGATACAGATGCAGATGGCGTGGGTGATGTTTGTGATACAACACCAACTGGAGATAATGATGGTGATGGAATAGATAATGCTATAGATAATTGTATAGATATTGCAAATACAGATCAAGCGGATACAGATAATGATGGTATAGGTGATGTTTGTGATGATGATAGTGATAATGATGGAATTTTGAATAATGTTGATAACTGTCCTAATACTGCAAACCCAAACCAATTAGATACCGATAGTGATGGTATAGGAGATTTATGTGATGCAACACCAACTGGTGATGATGATAATGATGGTATTGATAATGCTATTGATAATTGTCCTAATACTGTAAATCCAAATCAATTAGATACGGATAGTGATGGTATAGGAGATGTATGCGATCTAACACCAACTGGTGATGATGATGGTGACGGTATTGATAATGCTATTGATAATTGTCCTAATATGGTAAATCCAAATCAAACGGATACGGATAATGATGGAATAGGAGATGTATGCGATGCAACACCAAATGGAGATAATGATAATGACGGTATTGATAATACAATAGATAACTGTCCTAATACTGCTAATCCAAACCAATTAGATACCGATAGTGATGGTATAGGAGATTTATGTGATGCAACACCAAATGGAGATGATGATAATGATGGTATTGATAATGCTATTGATAATTGTCCTAATACTGTAAATCCAAATCAATTAGATACGGATAGTGATGGTATAGGAGATGTTTGTGATGCAACACCAAATGGTGATGATGATAATGATGGTATTGATAATGCTGTTGATAATTGTCCTACAGAAGCAAACCCAAACCAATTAGACACAGACAATGACGGCATAGGAGATGTATGTGATGCAACACCAAATGGAGATGATGATAATGATGGTGTTGATAATGCAGTTGACCTTTGTTCTGGAACACCACTAGGAGCTCTAGTAGACGCTACAGGATGTTTTACCTTACCATCTAATAATTTCAGCATAGAAGTTACAAGTGAAACCTGTCCAAATAAGGATAATGGACAAATTTCAATTTCTGCAACAGCAGCGTATACTTATACCACAACAATTAATGGTGTTGATTATACGTTTGACACTAACAATGGCGTATTAGCTACAGGTTTACCTCCAACAAATTATACAGTTTGTATATCCGTTACAGGAGAAACCTACGAGCAATGTTTTGATGTAGAAGTTATATCAGGAACAACAGTATCAGGAAAATCAAGCGTTGCATCAGGGAAAGCTTCTATAGTCATTGAGCAAGGAACAGCACCATTTGATATTTATGTGAATGGACAAGAAAGTTTTAAAACAAGTTCAACACAATTTAATGTTGACGTAAAACATGGAGATTTAATTGAAGTAAAAACAGCTAAATCTTGTGAAGGAGTTTATTCAAAAACAGTAGAGTTGTTAGAAGAAATAATAGCCTATCCAAATCCAAGTAATGGAGCTTTTGAAATTTCTTTACCAGTAACACAAAAAGAAGTAGTTATTGAACTGTACAGTATAGAATCTCAATTAATTTCCACAAAAACATATCCAATTTCATATGGTAAAGTTCGATTAAATATTGAAAATCAGCCCGTAGGAATATATATCGTAAAAGTACAGCTAAAGAGTCCAGTAACTTTGAAAATAATAAAACAATAATAAGATGAAAAAAATAATATATACCCTAGCGTTAAGTACCTTGTTATGGTCTTGTGGAGGTGGAGGAAGTGATACACCACCAGTACCCGTAAATCATGCACCAACAACACCAACGCTAGTTTACCCAACAAATAATTTATTGTGTATAGAAAACCCCGTTGAATGTAAATGGAATACTTCAACAGATGCTGATACTGGCGATGTAATTACGTATCAAATAGAAGTAGCCGAAAACAGTGCATTTACACAAGGTAAACAAACATTTAATGGAACAAGTTTAATACAATCAGTTCCATTACTTGAAGATGTAGCCTACTATTGGCGTGTAAAAGCTACAGACGGTGAAGATTCAAGTAGTTATTCTTCAGTCTATAAGTTTTATACCTATGGAGAAGGAGTTACCAACCATTTACCATTCTCACCAGAACTAGTAAGTCCTGATTTAAATGGAGTTGTACAAACTGCTACAACCACTTTACAATGGACAGCAGATGATGTTGATACCACAGACACATTAGCGTATGCTGTTTATTTTGGAACAGACTCAACTCTTGCATCAGTAACACCAACGGATCAATCAGCTGAAAGTTATGTGACGCCAACATTAACAGCTTCAACAACATACTATTGGAAAGTAGTGGTTAAAGACGGTAAAGGTGGACAAACCGTTGGGCAAATTTGGAATTTTACAACAGATTAAAATAAATTATAAATAATTTAACCTTCTTTTTATAATTAAATAGTTATTCAAGGAAGTTTAAAACCTCTTATTTAGATTTTAATTAAGCTTATGTCCCCTCTTTAAGTTAATTTATAAACTTAAAATTAAATCTTATGAAAAAAAAATACTTTATAATTATCGCATTTTTTATTAGTTTGAATAGTTATACTCAAATAACTTTAAATAGTACAACAAATGGGATTGTAAGTGTAACCTATAATGATGCAGCAAATGGATGGGCTTTATACAACCCTTTATCAGATACTGAGATATATCTTTATATTTGGGTTGATAACGGTATGAATTCGTTGGGTAATTATTATCAAGATGAATGGAATAACTCAGGTTCTTTAGTTACTCTTACTTGGGATGGTTCTAATTGGGTAGGGACAATAGACTTAAATACACACAATTTCACAAATTCGGGTAATATCATTCCAACCGGAATAACTGTTCTAGATTTTAATTTTATATTAAGAAGTTTCGATGGAACAAATCAAAGTGGAAATCTATTAGCTTCAGATTATGGATTTGCAAATTCAACTTTACCAGTAGAAGAATTTATTAAAGATTCTATTTCAATAAATTTAATTGATAACAAAATTCAAATAGAAGGTTTACAGTATAACCAAAAATTTGTATTAGATATTTACGATTTAAATGGAAGACTTGTAAAAAAAATGAATGAAAAATCTTCACTAAATTTAAATGAATTATCTCCTGCTATTTATGTTTTAAAATTTAAAACTGAAGATAATATTGTAAAAAGAAAAAAAGTAATTAAAAAATAACTTATTTTTAAATTATAAAAATTTCAAATTATTAGATAAAAAAAATCCTGCTAATAGCAGGATTTTTTTTATCTAATAATCTAATTTCTTTAAATACTCTAATTTAGTTTTCCAGACTTCTAATTTCTGTTTATAAACATCTATATTATCCATAACGTTTTTTAGCAAAGGATTATCAGCAGTAGCGTTAGAAATAAACCCTATATTATTTTCTAATTGTTGTATTTCCTTAACAGTTTCATCTACCTTTTTTCTAACAAAAAGTTGCTCATTATTTAGTTTATGATAATTTTTTTGCTCTAAGTAACTATTCACTAAGTTTTCAAACTTAATCATTTCAACATCTTTAGCTTCAATATCGCTTGATTCAACAATTTTGTCAATTACTTTATTAAATTTAACTTCAATATGTTTCATTTCGAAAGGAACCCTACCTAAATCACGCCAATCACTTACATATTCTTTAAGATTATCTAGTGTAATTTCTTCACCACCTTCAACCTTGCTTTTAATTTGTGCTAAAAGTTCTTTTTTCTTAATAAAAACTTCCATTTCTACTTTATTACCAGCATCTTGTTCAGAATGAAGTCTATCAAAATAATGATTACAAGCATCTTTAAACTCTTTCCATAGCTTATCAGAATATTTACGAGGGACATGTCCTATATTTTTCCAATCAGCTTGAATTTTTTTCATTATCTCAGTTGCAACATCCCAATCTTCACTATCTTTTAAAGCTATTGCACGTTCAATAAGTAATTTTTTTTGATTTAAATTTTCTAAATGTTCATTTTTAACTTCTTTAAAAAAGTTATTTTTTTCAACATTGAATTTTTTTGTAACTTCTTTGAATTTAGACCAAATTTCATTGCTTTTAGTTCTTGGCACATTTCCTATACTAAAAAATTTCGAACGTAAATCTTCCAGCTCTTTAATACTTTTTTGCCAATCAGTTCTACTTTTATTTTTTGAGGTGTCAATTGCTTCAATACTTGTTATAACAGCTAGTTTTTCATCAACATTTTCATCAAACTTAGATCTTAAATTTTTAAAAAATTCATGGCGTTTATCATGCACTTTTTTGGTTGCAGCACTAAAACGATCCCAAACCTCTTCTCTATGCTCACGACCAACAGGACCTACTTCTTCCTTCCAAAGTTTATGTAAAATTTGTAATTCATTAAAAGCAAAATTTATATCTTCTAATTCTGCCAATTCTTCAGCCTTAACAACAAGTGCTAATTTTTCTTCATAATTATGTTTAAAATCTAAATCACGTAAATCATTACTTAAATGCAATAAATCATAAAATCGCTCTACATGATGTTCATAAGTTCTCCAAGTATTATTGTATTTCGCTTTTGGAATTGGACCTATTTCTCTCCATTTATCTTGTATCTCTTTAAAAGATTTATACATCGTAGTCCCATCTGCATTGTCAATTAAATTTTTAAGATCTTCAATTACAATAAGTTTATTTTTAAGATTTTCATCTAATTGACTGTCTTGTTTTACATAAAACTCAGTTTTCTTTAGCTTGTAATCATAAAGAATACTATTGTAATTAGATTTAATAGGATTACTGTACTTAAAGTCAACAACATCACCACCATTTTCTATAAATTTCGCTTTTTCATTTTTTAATACTTCGCCAAATTTAACATTAAAAGCATTTTTAATGTTATTAATATTATTATGAATATTCTGTACAGGATGTTCTTTCACAAGTTTACTTAATTCAGCAACCAAGTCTTCTAAACTAAGACTTTCGTAATCAAGCATTTCAATAGAAGCATATACTGTTTTTTCTGAACTTTCTGCAATTTTAGTTTCTATTTCATCAATTGCTTCATTTCCTGAAGAATTTTCATCTTTAGGTAAAACTTCAGATTCTTCTTTTTTAACTGAACTTTCAGAAACTAAAATACTTTCTTCTGTTTTAGGCAACGCTTCTTTTTCATTCTCTTCAACAACTTCATTTTTTGAAGTAATTTCATCTACAGTTACATTAATTGTTGTTTTTTCTTCTTGAATTTCAGAAGTTTGTGGAGTTGCATTATTTTCTTCTTCACTTGGTATTATTTTACTTTCGTCTAACATATAAAAATGTTTAAGGTTCGGTTAATTATTTCATTAATAATTCAATAAATAGTCATTTTTTTAAAATTCTATTTCAATAGTAAGATGTTATATCTTATTTAAAGTTGCGTAAATTTAAGGATTTAATTTTTAGGAATTCCATATTTTCCAAGACTTTTCTGCTTGCAACTCAAGCATTTCAAAACCATTTTTTATCATGGCTCCACGCCTTTTGCCTTCCTGCAAAAATCTAGTTTCGGTAGGATTATAAATTAAATCAAACAGCACATGTTTATTTGTAATAAATTCATAAGGAATATTAGGAGCTTCGTCTATATTAGGGTAAGTTCCTAGTGGAGTACAATTAATAATAACGGTATGTTCTTCAATAATTTGTTGTGTTAATATTGAATACAATAAGCAATTTTCTGAAACATTTCTAGATACAAACTCATATTCAATAGCTAACTT
>Ga0256840_1004474_pt1 | contig 10470 bp, 7 predicted proteins | sample 355202metaG_FD_185969 | JGI IMG/M metagenome (GOLD analysis project Ga0256840, IMG submission 185969) | Hydrothermal vent microbial communities from Mid Atlantic Ridge, Atlantic Ocean - 355-202 | ecosystem: Environmental > Aquatic > Marine > Hydrothermal vents | place: Atlantic Ocean: Mid...
TAATACTGTAAAATTATATTTAGTTTTATGTTTCTTATCAAAATCTAAATATAGTTTTGTTTTAGATGCTGATAAAACTGTAGTAAAATCAATTGCTGTTGAATCTTGATCTGTTATTTTAATAAATGATTTATCAATAGTAATAATAGGAATATTGGTTGAAATGAAGAAAGTATCAATTAAGTGTAAAACTCCACTTGTACTTTTTTTAATGATTAAAGAATCAATTTTTGAACTTCTTGTTTTTACAGTAAATTCTTCCGAATATTCACCTTTAGAAACCTTAAAATTTAAAGAATCTGCTTCTATCGCTGAATACCAATAATTAATAGTGTCTTTATCCTTTTCAAAATTAATTTCAGACTTAAAACCAGCAGGTATTGCTGTTAAAAGATTAATATTTAAATTTTTTGCATCTCCTAAATAACCAAAAATAAGATGTCCTTTGGTTACCTCCTTAGGTTTAATTACTTTTAATTTAGGGATTTCTTTAAAAATTGAAAAATTGTATTTTTTATCAGTTGGAATTGTAATAGTATCTTTTACAAATCCTATTTTATCAATTTCGGGATTGTATATTTTATTACCATTAGCATCTTTTAGCGCAATAAGTAAATATTTACCAGCACGTAAATTTGTAAGTTCGTATAATGTACTATCTAACGTATTAGAAATGTAACGTGGTTTTTCTTTAAAAATAATTGAATCGGTAAAAGATTCATTATATTCATAAAGCATCACATCAAGATTTTTTTCTGATTTTTTTACAATGGGATCTGTAACTTTACCTGATAAATCTAAAGAATCAATATAAGTTCCGGTAGAAAAAACATATTTAAAATTTCCTAATTCATTTTCTTCATTATTATCAACTATACTTTTTCCAAAATTAAATGCATACGTAGTATTAAGGTCTAAAGTATCTAAAATTTCAATAGCAATAAATTTACTAGCTGTACCAACAGGTGTAATTATTGGATTATTTTTTTGAGGTGGAGAAATTACTAATTGTTTATTAACATTTTTTAGTTTAATGTATTCATCAAAATAGATTTTTATTTTTTTAGCTTTAAAATTTATGCTTTTATTATTTGGGTTTGCACTTACTAATATTGGAGCAATGCTATCTTTTAAGCCACCAGTAGGCCTGCCTCTTTTTGCACAATTAGTTAGTAATAAACTAAAAGTAAGTAATAAAAGAATTTTAAAAATTCTATAATTCATTTGTTTACGAATATATTTAATGCAAAATAACAATTAATTTTTTTAAAAACCGATGTGCTTATTTTGTATTCTATCAATTTTATCTATTTTTTTATTTGGTATAAGCCATGCAGGCAATGCTTATTTTTAATCCTTCAATTTTATTAAAAGCTTTACAACAAGCTTCAAGAGTTGCTCCAGTTGTAATTATATCATCAATTAGTAAAATATGCTTGTTTTTTAAATCAACATTATTTTGCACAAAAAATAATTCTTGAACATTTTTCCATCGATCTAAACGTAATTTTTTAGTTTGTGTTTTTGTTGAAGTAATTTTAAGTAAAAAAGTTGAATTGTATGTCGTATTCAATTTTTTAGCTAAACTTTTTCCAAAAGTACTAACCTGATTGTAACCTCTAGATTTTAGTTTTTTACGATGAAGAGGGACAGGAATAATATAATCTATATCTTTAAATCGGTTACTTTCAACTATCTCATCTCCAAGCCAATTGCCAATAAAATTACCAACTTGTTGCTGTTTATTGTATTTAAGTTCATGAATTAATTGTTGAATTTTTCCTTTTTTAAAAAAATAAAACAACGCTGTGGCATTTTCAATAGGAATTCTTCCATAGAAAGATTTTTCTACTAAATTTTCAGCTTCAAAGCTAAAATTAGTTAAAGGCAAATCATGCCTACAAGTTAAACAAACGGTAAATTCATTACTTGACAGTTGTTCATGGCAACATAAACATACTTCAGGAAAGAAAATATTAAAAATATCTTTCAAAAAATTCATAGCATTACTTTTTTTAAAAGTACATTATTTTTTGAAATTGTGTTAAATTGATGTGAAAAAGTATCAAAAATTATGAAATATAATTTTTAAGGTGTAACTTTATATTTCATTAAAAAAACTACCTCAAAAATTATTTATTGATTCTAAATAATTTAATTTTGCATTTCACGTTAGTATAATAAACCAAAGATAAATTTAAGGAATGATGGAGGAAAATAAAAAATCAAACAGTAAAGTAGTAGTTATCGTTTTAGCAGTACTGTTATTAGGTGCAATAGGTTATACAATTTATAATAATAATAATCATAAAAAGTTAACGGATGCTATTGAAGAGGAAAAATTAGAGATTGAAGGAAATTTAGATAGCATGATTGTGAAATATGAAGAAGCTATTGGTCAAAATACTTCTATGACAAATGAATTATCTTTAGAAAGAGATCGAATTATTGCTTTAAGAGATTCAATTAAAGATTTAAAAGGAACCAATTATAATTTAATTAGAAGATTTAGACGTGAAATTGCAAAATTAGAAGAAAAAAACAAAGAATTATTTTCATTAAACGAAACTTTAACTAGTGAAAATATGTTACTTACAACTAATTTAGATAGTGCAAATGTTAAAATTTCGAATCAATTAGCGCAAAATGATACGCTTTCCATGAAAAACTTACAATTATCAGAAAAGGTAGCTATTGGAGCTGTTTTAAAAGTAAGTACTGCTAAAGTATTAGCAATGCGCGAAAGAAATAATGGGAAATTAGTAGAAACATCAAGAGCTAGAAATACCGATGCTTTTAGAATTAATTTTACCATCGCAAAAAATGAAATTTCTGAACAAGGCGAACGTCAGGTTTATATTCAAATTGTAAATTCAAAAGGAATTACGGTTGCAAGTAAAGGTGAGATAACTCTAAATGATGTTCAAATAAGTTATAGCGACCAAACCATTGTAAATTATTTGAATGAAGACGTTGATATAATTTCGCTTGTTGAAGTTAATAGAGAAACAATAACTAAAGGTCTTTATAAAGTAAATATTTATATAGAAGATAAATTTGTTGGAGCAACTAAAATTACCCTAAAGTAAAGTAAGAAACTCCAAATTAGTATTATTTAATGTTAATTGGGTGGAAATAGTTTCGGCTATTTCCACTTTTTATTTTTTAGTATTAAAACCTTTCCTATTTTTGCAAAATGGCAAATCAAGATGATCAATTTAAAAAAGTAGTTTCACACGCAAAAGAATACGGTTTTGTATTTCAATCTAGTGAAATTTATGATGGTTTAAGCGCAGTTTATGACTATGCTCAAAACGGTGTAGAATTAAAGAAAAATATTAGAGAATATTGGTGGAAAGCAATGGTGCAAATGAATGAAAACATTGTTGGTTTAGATGCCGCCATTTTTATGCATCCAACAACATGGAAAGCTTCTGGGCATATTGATGCTTTTAACGATCCTTTAATTGACAATAAAGATTCTAAAAAAAGATATAGAGCTGATGTTTTAATTGAAGATTATGTTGGGAAATTAGATGCTAAAATAGAAAAAGAAGTTGCTAAAGCAGCAAAACGTTTTGGTGAAGCTTTTGATAAAGCAGAATTTTTGGCAACTAACACAAGAGTTGTTGGTTACAAAGAAAAAGGTGATGCAATTTTAAAACGTATGGGGCAATCTTTAGAAAAAGAAGATTTAGCCGATGTAAAAGCATTAATTGAAGAATTAGAAATAGGTTGTCCATTGTCAGGTTCAAAAAACTGGACAGATGTGAAGCAATTTAACCTGATGTTCGGTACTAAATTAGGAGCCTCTGCGGACTCTGCGATGGATTTATATTTACGTCCGGAAACGGCGCAAGGTATTTTTGTAAACTTTTCAAATGTGCAAAAAACAGGAAGAATGAAAATTCCTTTTGGAATTGCACAAACCGGAAAAGCTTTTAGAAATGAAATAGTGGCACGCCAGTTTATATTCCGTATGCGTGAATTTGAACAAATGGAAATGCAATTTTTTGTACGTCCTGGAACTCAAAAAGAATGGTACGAACAATGGAAAGAAAATCGTTTAAAATGGCATTTATCATTAGGATTGGGTAAAGATAATTACCGTTTCCACAATCACGATAAATTAGCACATTATGCTGATGCTGCAGCCGATATTGAGTTTAGATTTCCTTTTGGATTTAAAGAATTAGAAGGAATTCATTCACGTACAGATTTCGATTTAAAAGCACATCAAGAACATTCAGGTAAAAAATTACAATATTTCGATCCTGAAATAAATGAACGTTATATTCCTTATGTTGTTGAAACTTCTATTGGTTTAGATAGAATGTTTTTAGCGGTTTTTTCAAATTCTTTACAAGAAGAAAAATTAGAAAATGGTTCTACACGTACGGTTTTAAAATTACCTTCAGTATTAGCACCAACAAAAGCAGCAATTTTACCGTTGGTTAAAAAAGATGGCTTACCAGAAGTTGCTCGTAAAATTGTAGAAGATTTAAAATGGGATTTCAATGTTGCTTATGACGAAAAAGATGCCGTTGGAAGACGTTATAGAAGACAAGATGCAGTAGGAACACCATTTTGTATTACGGTAGATCACGACACTTTAGACGATGATTCCGTAACCATTCGTTATAGAGATACTATGAAACAACAACGAGTTAAAATTTCAGAACTTCGCTCAATTATTAAAGAAGAAATTGACGTTAAAAATTGGTTAATGAAAATGTAATTTATACAAATTCAATAGTATATAAAAAAGCCAAACTAATTTTAGTTTGGCTTTTTTACTTTTCAACCTGAGTTAGATATAAGAATTAAATTAACTAATTGAAAATCAAAAAATAAAATGTTGTTGTTTATGAATATGTCATCTCGAGCGCAGTCGAGAGGTTAATTTATGATGTAAAATACAAGGTCTCGACTGCGCTCGACCTGACAATAATGGTTTTACCAAAATAAAGTAAGGAAGTTTATATTGAACTCACGTTTTCAAATAATAAATTACTGAAATCTGTAACCAATAGCAATACCTCCTCTACCAACTACTTCATTAGCACTATTACCTAATAAATCTCTACCTATTCCTAAATAAATTTCGGCAACAAAGCCTCTTTTACTAACCCATTTTCCACCAGCTGAAATACCAACTGCAAAATCTGTGTATTTGCCTGAATTGTTATTACCACTATAATAAGTATCAGTATTTGGATCATAGTAATCATAATAGTAATCATCTTTTGCTGTATGTAGCATTGTAAAAGTTTCTACAAAAAAACCTTGAGCATACTTACTTGAAAAGAAATGTCTGTAATACGGTGTAATAGAAAAAGTTCTATATTCATCTAAACTAGTAGTATCTGAATTGTTATCTAGATTAAAAAGCAGGTTTACACCAAATGTTGATTCCTCATTAAGAATTCTTTCATAACCAACATCAAAAAATTTAAAACCTATTAAATTAGACATGTTAATTTTTAATTCATTTTTATTCATTTCATTTTCTTGAGCAAAAATCGATAAACTACCAATAAATAATATTGCTAAAAGGGTGATTTTTTTCATAATTGAATTTTTAAATTAGATTGTAAAAATAGAAACAAAAATTAAACCAAAGTATAAAAAATTAAAAAATAGCTTTTAATTGAATGGTTCCTGTGTGAATTGTTTTTGATGTCTCACTTTTTCTTCCTAAATAATTGAGATTTAAATTTAAAAACGAATTCAATTTCCGTTGAAATAACAAACTCCAAGTATAATTTTTTCTAGGTTGCAAACCTTCTAGCATTTGATAGGCAACTGGAGAATTGTTAAGGCCTTCAAACGTATTATTAAAAATATTTACTTCTGCTTTTAGTAAACTTTTTAACTTGTTTGCATAATTAATTGAAACACCTAGTTTTTGTAATTTCAAAATTTCAAAACCTCCTAATTTATTTTCTTTATCTTTAAATTCATAAAAAACCGAAAAATAAGTGTTCTTATTGTAGTAATATGATAGTTTTGGAAATACCGTGTAGCTGCTTAATTCGTAATTCCGGTTTGTATAATTTTCAGAATTACTGGTGTTTTTTGAATTATTTACATTGAAATTAAATTGCCAAAACGTTCCCAATTTATGTTCAAATTGAAGTTGGTGCATTTGCAATGTATTATCTAAATTATCAATAGTAGTTGTTGCTTTATTTTGTGATTTTATAAAATTATAAGTGGTTGAAAATCTTTTTTTACCTTTATTAAAATATAAACTATTATTTAAGTTAAAGTTTAACCCAAGTAAGTTAATGTTATTTATATCAAACGGATTTAAATTAAATTTTTGAGCTAGTTTTTTCTGTTTACTATCAATTAAAATAAAGGTCTGATTGTAAAAATGTGAAAGTATTTTTTTTACGCCATTTTTCGAATTCCATTGTTGTGGATTAATGGCAAGTGTTTGGGTAAATTTATTTTGGTGTGTAGCAATATAATTTAGCGTTGGTAAAATAATTCGCAAATATTCTGCTTGATCTTGAAACTGCGCTATTTCAAACTCATTTAACTCTTTTACACCATTTTCGTTATAATCTATCCACGTGTAAAAACCTTGTCCGGGTTCCGTTTTAATATACGTATAATCTTGCTGAGGTAAAGTTCCAGAAAGTGTTTGATAAACGGTGTTGAAAGTTAAAAACTGATTGAATAATTGTTGTTTGTAACTAATTTTTGAATTTAATGATTCTTCATCTTTAAAATTTACATTTTTAACAGTTCTGTAATTTATATAAGCGTTTAAATTTGAGTTTTCGGTCTTAATTAAATTCGATTTTAAATAATACGTTTTGGAAGTATTTACTTTTTTAAAAGCATTATTTTGAATGCTATCCGTTGTTCTAAAATTAACCCCAATTTGCGTAAATACTTTTGAAGAATCTCCAACTCCAAAAAAAGCTTCGTATTCGTTGTATTTATGACTTAAATTTAACAACGTATTTGTTGAAATTTCTAATCGTTCATTTTTTTCAGCGTTAGCACTAACACCAAACCAACTGCTGTTTAAATTGTATTTTGCATTTATAGCGTAACGTAAAAAGGTTCCTTCTTCAATTGTTGTTTTATTGTTTAATAAACTACTATTAAAATTAAGTGAGAGATTTTTATTAGTTAATTTTCCATAGAAATGATGTTTATTCCCCTTAAAATAATCACTAAATTCCAAGTTTTCAAAATCATAATTTAGCGTACTATTTTGTTGGTTTGAAAGCTCTAAAGCTGTACTTATTAATTTTTGACTTCCAGTTGTTGTTTCAATATTCCAATCTCTATTAAATTCAACATTTTGAACCCGCTCAATACTTTTAAAATTTTCATTTATAAAATCGAACTTAAAATTACTTTTCAATTGCCATTTATTTTTAAAAATGATTTGTTCCCAACCCAATTTTGAAGCGAGTCCTTTATTTGTTGAATTATCTAAGGTTGAAAACAAATTAACATCGTTATTACTAAAAGCAGTTTCAGCGGTAATTGTTGTTTTTTCTGAAGGATTGTACGTTGTTTTAAAAGCTATAATTTGTAGTTTATTTGGTGCAATTAATTGAATAACCGGATTGTAATTTCCGGAATTTTCACCAACATATTCAAATATTTTACCAATAGCAATTACATCTTTTAAAACATAACTTCCCAAATTTTCACCAACATAGGTAAAAGTAACTTGGTACAATTCGTCTGTTTCATTGGTTGAATATTCAAAAACTTCCGTAGTTCCAACCAGTATTTTTTTATACAAAATTTTATCTTCAGAAAACGTGTCAACAAATGCTGAAGGCGTTACCATTTCATTTATATTGTTTCCTGCATCAGCCAAAATTTGTTTTTGTTCATTACTTAAATCTTGTTCTAAAGGTTGATTCTTTAAATCGTTTTCATTGTAAAAATAGCCGCTAACACTTAATTTATCAGTTTTATAACGTACATTATTATAGGTTATAAAACGCGTGTAAACTCTATCTGTAAATTGATATTCAGCCGTAATACGCATATCAGCTGTTATTGGGAACGTAGTGCTAAACGTAATTTCTGCAGTGTTATAATTAATACTATAATCGTTATTTTCACCACGTTTTAGCAGTATTCCATTCGCGTATATTTGTTCGGTTCCGGCTAAAATTAAAAGATAGGTGTTTGCATTTGCTTCCGATAATTTGTAAGGCCCCTGATTTCCTTCTTGTCCTTTAAATTGAATTTTTTGGTATTTCCCTTTAACAATTGCTCCAGAAGTTTGTAGGTTTATTTCGGCGTTTTGAGTTGCTATTTTGGCTTTAACAGCCAAACCAGAAACTTTTTTATTGAATTTTAAATAGGATGTTTCACTATTATTCAAATAAATATCACCCGCATTTACACTCCATTTATCACTAAATAATTCGATGAAAACACGATCAAATTCATTTAATTTATACGTATTCCCATTTTCCTGAATCGGTAAATTTGTATCAATAATAGAAGCTTTTAAAGTCACTTTATCATTTAATTTTCCTGCAATTTGCAAATCTAATGTTGAGTTAACAACGGCATTTTGATTATTTCCAACAGTAACACCTCGTGTAATATTTCCAACAGTATTTAAACCTTCAAAAGGTTTAAAAGGTAGTTTTTCCTCATTGGTAGTTAAACTAAATAATTGTGATTGATCTGTTGCTTTTGGAACAATTAATTTTTTATCGAATTTAAAATAAGTTTTTGTTAAAAAATCTGGGTACGAAGTATATTGAACTGTTATTTCTGAGAACTTAGTTGAATTTTCCTTTTTAAAAATCAATAAAGATTTAGAAAAATCTACGGTATATTTTGAAGAATCAATTTCAACATTTGAATCTGAAAAAACTTTAAAATTAAAAGGACTTATACTAACTGAATCTATTTTTATTGAATCATTTTTCACAAAAAAAGATTTCAAATAAATATTTTTCGACTGAATTTGAGCATTGATTGAAACGCTAATTAAAAGTACCAAGAAAAATAAACCTTTTTTCATTTTTTAAACTAATGTTATAAAGTTAAATATAGTTTAAAATAACGATTGTTGTGGTGATGGACTTTCGTGTGCTAACAACCATTTTTTACGCCACAAACCTCCAGCATAACCAATTAATGAACCATCGCTTCCAATAATTCTATGACAAGGTATAATAATCCAAATTGGGTTTTTACCATTTGCAGCAGCTACTGCTCTAATAGCTTTAGCATCACCTAATTTTTTAGATTGCTCTAAATAACTTCTTGTTTTTCCAAAGGAAACATTTAGCAATTCTTTCCAAACTCGTTGTTGAAATTCGGTTCCTTGCGGATTTAATTTCAACTTAAAATTGATTCTAGTTCCATTAAAATATTCATTTAATTGTTGAATGCACTCTTGTAGATAAGAAGGAATCTCTTTTGAAGCTTCTATTTCATCTTCAATAACGGTAAGCGATTGAATACCATTTTTATCTCCAATAATTTTTGCAATTCCAATGGGTGTTTTATAATATGCCGTTTGTTTAGATTCCAAATACGTTTTTTGAGTTTTGTGTTGTTATTTCTGCTATTTCTTGTGTTGTTATTTTATAAATATCGGCTAATTTTTCCAATACTTTTAAAATAAAACTACTTTCATTTCTTTTTCCTCTAAATGGCGTTGGTGCTAAATAAGGAGCATCCGTTTCCAAAACAATATTTTTAAGTGAAATTTCATTTAAAAACTGATCTATTTTACCATTTTTAAAAGTTACAACACCACCAATTCCTAGTTTCATATTGTATGAAATAGCTTTTTTAGCTTGTTCTAAATTTCCTGAAAAACAATGAAATATTCCAAATAATTTATCGTCTTTTTCTTCTTCTAATATTTCAAAAATCTCATCAAAAGCATCTCTACAATGTATTATAATTGGTAAGTTTTTTTCTTTTGCCCAGTGAATTTGAGTTTTAAAAGCTTGTTGTTGTTGCTTCAGCAATGTTTTATCCCAATACAAATCAATTCCAATTTCACCTACAGCATAAAAATTACGTTTGTCTAACCATTTTTTCACAAAAGCCAATTCTTCTTCAAAATTTTCTTTAACGTGTGTTGGATGCAAACCCATCATTAAAAAAGTATTCTTTGGAAATGATTTTTCCAAATCTAACATAGCATCAAAGTAGGTAGAATCTATGGCGGGAATAAATAAACGAGAAACGCCAGCATCAATCGCGCGTTGTATCGTTTCATCTCTATCTTCGCTAAATTGATCGCTGTATAAATGTGTGTGTGTGTCGGTAATTATCATATCGCAAAAGTAACAGAAAGTTTGAAAGCTTAAAAATTAGTTGAATGTTTAATTTTTCTAAAACATTGGTAATAACGGCTAAGTTCTAATTATATCAGCAATTATTAGTATCTTGTTATATGAAAACAAGAGAAGAAATAAAGGTGTTATTCCAAGAATTACCTGTAGAAGT
>Ga0256840_1004475_pt1 | contig 10469 bp, 12 predicted proteins | sample 355202metaG_FD_185969 | JGI IMG/M metagenome (GOLD analysis project Ga0256840, IMG submission 185969) | Hydrothermal vent microbial communities from Mid Atlantic Ridge, Atlantic Ocean - 355-202 | ecosystem: Environmental > Aquatic > Marine > Hydrothermal vents | place: Atlantic Ocean: Mid...
TTCTGCAGGATTAGAAGTTACATCTCTACCATGAAAAAGAATAATATTGCTGTTCTACAGGGACTTAAAAGTGCTTTAGATGGAAAAGCTTACACTCCTGTTGGGGTTGGGTGCTGAATGGTTACGATTTTTTCAAGAAATCTTTTTATATACTTTAGTGATGAATACAAGATTGAAGCATATAGAGAACTTCAGAAAATATCTAAAAATGAATATACACAGATTGTTTTAGGGCATGCGGATATATCGAGTAAATTGGCAAAATATATTAAAAAAGGAGAATTTTATAATGAATAAAAGTTTAATAAGTGGGATACTTTTTTGTTTATGTAGTTTGCAATTGAGTGCAGATGGAACAGATACAATAGTTCCTGACAGACCTGGATTTAGCACAGGAACATATACTGTGCAGCCTGGAAGATTAAATGTTGAAGTTGGGTATGATTACACCTATAATAATACTACAAATACACAAACAATGCCTTTGGCGGTTTTACGAACAGGTATAAGTGAAGATTTAGAGTTTGACTTTATGTGGGATGGAATTTACATAGAGAAGAGTTCTTCATCTGAGATACAATATAGTAAAATAGTAACGGTTGGAGGAAAGTATCGTCTTATAGAAAATGATACATATAATATTTCATTAATGGGATTAATAGGAGTGCCAACAGACACTTCAAACAGTAAAAATATGGAATATTTTGCAGGATTATTATGGGATTATGCCTATAGTGATTTTTTATCTTTCTTTGGTACTTTGCAATCAACTTCTTATAAAGATAATAATCTAAGAGTTTATGACATTGAACTGGCGATTGGCAGTTCTTTTGTGCATACAGATAAGCTTTCTACATTTTTAGAGATCTATACAATACAACCACAGCAAGAGCAAATAGAAAAAGAAGATTTTATGGACGGTGGCGTCATGTATCTTATCTCCAAGAATATACAAATTGATATGAATATAGGGTTGGGACTCAATAGTCATTCTGATAATTATATAGGTGCCGGTGTAGCAATACAGTTTTAAAAAGGTATCTTAAGAAGAATGAGTGTGCCTTGGTTTATTTTTAAATCAATATGGTGAATCTCAAAAATAGAGTAAGCAAGTGCCAATCCTATGCCATAACCTTCAATATTTTCTTGATCTATTTTACCTCTGTAAAACGGATGCATAATGAGCCTTTTGTCTTCTTTTGTGATTCCAAAGCCATTGTCTTTAATAATACAATAAACATAATTGCTTTTTTTGCGAAGTGTGATACCTATACAGCCATTTAGGTTACTATATTTGATTGCATTGTCTACAAGGTTGGTTATAGCAAATTTTAATAAAACGGGATTTGCATGCATTGAAATGACAATACTAATATTTTCTTCGATTGTAATCTTTTTTTGTTTTGCATACTCTTTTTTGCTCTCAATAGCAGTTTGAATAATTTCATGTAAAAAAACTCGCGTCATGCTTTTTTTGATATTCTCAGGGTTCTCATTAGAAAGCAGTAAAAGCTGCTTAGAAATATCTTCAAGCTCTTGTACTTTATTTAAAATATTCTTAATTACAGGTGTCTGTTTATTAAAAAAATTGATCTCTATATCGTTGCGAATTACTGTTAGTGGTTTTCTTATTTCATGTGCTATATTAGCATTAAACTTTTTTTTATTTTCTATTTTATGATGAAGATATGTTATGGTATGGTTTGTTAAGTTGATGAAGTTTTGTAGATTACTATCGTATAATTTTTCATAGAATGTAGGCAGAGGCTTGTCTTTAAGATACTCTTGCATTTTTTTAGTTATATATAAAATTTTTTTTGTATCCTCAATACTTCTTAGTTGCTGTATTATTAGATAGATAAAAGTACTAATAAAAATGAGACTAAATGATATTTTATATTCTAAGAAAAGATCATTAAAAAATAGAAGAATCAAAAATAAAACAACAAGTGTCAATAGAAGATATAAAGTTAATAATTTAGTCTTCACTCAGTTTATACCCTATGCCTCTAACTGTTTTAATAAGATCTTTGCAATGTGCCTCTGCTAATTTTTTTCTTAGATTGTAGATAGTCGCATTGAGTGTATTAACATCGAAGTTATCACTCAACCCCCAAATAGTTTCAATAATAGCTGTTTTTGAAAGAACATGATTCACATTTTGTGTAAGTAGAACTAAAATATTAAACTCATTATTACGAAGTTCAATTTCAATTCCATTGCATTTAACTTCTCTTGACATAAGGTTTATAATAAAATAGTTTGTTTTTAGAATATGTGTTGCCACTTTTTGTTTTCTTTTTGTGAGTGTACGAACTCGTGCAATCAGCTCAATAAAATGAAACGGTTTTGCTAAATAGTCATCTGCACCACTGTTTAAACCTTCAACCCTATCGTGTACTTCAGCTTTAGAGGATAAAAATAAAATAGGTGTAGCATCTTCGATATCACGAATATATCGACATAGTGCAAAACCATCACCATCTGGTAGATATTTATCTAAAATAATCACTGAAAAATTATTATCAAGTAAAGTAGATTGTGCTTCTTTAATGCTATTGACATAAGAAAGTTTATATCCCTCTTCTAAAAAACCTTGATATAATGTTTTACACAATTCTAAATCATCTTCTACTAATAAAATATTCAATATTGTACCTTTTTTTATTTTTTAGTTTAGCATAATAGTGTTAATTTTTATTGAATTTTTGACTGAAACTGTCAGCTGAATTGTCAGTAAAAATGGCGTAAAATTAGCTGACATTTACAAAGTCAGTAGCTTGAAAGTGCCTATTTTAGGGGATTTGAGAGTTGTGGATGGGGTAGAGGGATTCGAACCCCCGAATGTCAGCACCAAAAGCTGATGCCTTACCACTTGGCGATACCCCATCATTTGTGTAGATAAAATTGGTTGCGGAAGCTGGATTTGAACCAGCGACCTTCGGGTTATGAGCCCGACGAGCTACCGAACTGCTCTATTCCGCGGTGTTTAAACACATTCACTCTGTGTTTGTGAGCGAAATTATAGACAAAAATATTTTTAATGTCAAGGGTTTTTGTAAAAAAAGTGAAATTTTTTTTTGACCTCTTTTTAATGAATAATTTTATATAATCATACGAAGAAAATTTAAATACTAATAAAGAAGAAAATATGAAAGCGATTGAGAGAGTTTTACGTGCAATAGAAGATATAAAAAGAGGCAAGATGGTCATCATGATTGATGATGAAGATAGGGAAAATGAGGGCGATTTGGTCTATGCTGCTGCATTTTCTACTCCTGCACATGTAAACTTTATGGCTATGCATGCGAGAGGTCTTATTTGTGTAGCACTTAGCCGTGGTATTGCAAATAGATTAGAATTAAACCCAATGGTCAGTTCTAACACATCCTCTTATGAAACTGCGTTTACAGTTTCAGTAGATGCTAAAACTGCTCTAACTGGTATCTCTGCAAAAGAGAGAGATGATACGATCAAAATTCTGGCGAATCCTATCGCAAATGCTGATGAGCTTGTCAAACCAGGACATATTTTTCCTCTTATTGCAAAAGAGGGAGGAACGCTGATCCGCACTGGACATACTGAGGGTTCAGTAGACTTGTGCCGCTTAGCAGGGCTAAGTGAAGCGGGTGTAATTTGTGAAATCATAAAAGATGATGGGGAAATGGCTCGCCGTGATGATTTGGATGTTTTTGCAAAAGAGCATGATTTACATACGATATTTATCTCAGATATTGTTGAGTATCGTTTAGCAAATGAAAGACTTATTAAAGAGATAGATGTTCAAGAGATAGAATTTTTTGGTGTAAAAGTTACAAAACATACTTTTGAAGATCATGATGCAACACAGCATACTGCTATATTGTTTTATAGTGCGGGTGAGATTGCAAATGTTAGAGTTCATAATGTTATTCCTGATTGTGAGTTATTGCTTAACCAAGATAAATATAATCATCTTATAGGATCAATAGAATATCTAAAACAAAACAGTGGACTTCTAGTCTTTATTAATAAGGCGCAACACCAAGATAATGCGGCTATGAAAGAGTTTGGAATTGGTGCACAAATCATTAAGTCATTTGGAATTTCTAAAATGAATCTTCTTACTTCTATGAAAAAGACTGATTTTGTTGGACTGAGTGGTTTCGGACTTGAAGTAAATGATATTATAGAAGTTGAAAAGATATGAGAGAGTCATTTAAAAGAATAGAAGAAGATGCAGGTGAAATCTACATCGAAGCGGATATGTCTGCATATGCTTATAGTGAACGTTACAGCTGGCTTTTTAGTGTTTTTATAAAATATGATAGTCTCGAAGAGAGTAGTGAAGGATTTGAAGATTTTTTAGAAACGAAAGAGTCCCTAATTATAGCGATAGAACATGATGAAAAAGCAAAATATGTCGGTAGTCGAGTTGTTGATGGTTGGAATGAACTCTACTTTTATGCTGATGATTCTAAAAAGTTGGATATAGCTGTTGCGAAGATGCTGAGTAATAGTGGTTATATTTATGAAAGTAACATTGTCAAAGATAATAAATGGGATTTTCATTATAAATACATAAAACCATCAGAACTTGAACTCGCACACATTCAAAGTGATAAGATAATCTTTTTACTCGAAGAAGAAGGTGATCAAATACAAGAAGTTCGTACAGTAGAGCACTATCTCTCATTTACGACACCAACACAAAAAGAAAAATTTATAGCAGAGCTTCCATTTGAGGGTTTTGAATTCAAAGATGAGATAAGCAGTGATGATTTTGAACATGCAATAGCGGTGATTAAAGAGCATAATGTAGAACATGAAGTAGTACAAAAAGAGGTCAAAGCACTTTTTGATGCTGTTAAGAAAGAAAAAGGCTTTTATGAAGGCTGGAGTACACTTCTAGTTGAAAAACAAAGCGATTAATATGCAAAAAAAAGAGACTGTTTTTGCTGTTGGTGGAATGATAAATTATATTTTAGTTGTATTTTTTAATGCCTTTACCGATTTGGGGCATAAGATAGTGATTCAAAATACGATCTTTAAAGTTTATGATGGTCAAACACAAATCATTTTAACAGCTATTGTCAATGCTTTAGTTTTACTCCCTTTTATTTTAGTATTTTCTCCTTCTGGATTTTTAGCAGATAAATTTGCTAAAAATAAGATCATGGAATACTCTGCAGCCTTTGCAGTTGTTATAACTCTAGGTATTACATACGCTTACTATCATGGCTATTTCATAGCTGCATTTACTTTAACTTTTTTGCTTGCTATGCAAAGTGCCATCTATGGTCCTGCAAAATATGGATATATCAAAGAGCTTGTTGGTGTGAAGTTTCTAAGTGCAGGTAACAGTATCACTCAGGCGACTACAACTGTTGCAATACTCGGTGGTATTATTTTTTATACAGTTTTATTTGAGGGAAGATACCAAGAGAATCTTACAACTGAGTCAGATATACTTCAAGCAGTTGCACCTCTTGGCTGGCTTTTGGTTGGGGGTTCTGTGATAGAGTGGTTTTTAGCTTCAAGACTACCAAATAAAATGCTAGAAGTCAGTAAGAAGAAATTTCAAATGAAAAAATATATTAGTGGTCTGTATCTCCTTAAAAATTTAAAAACTATCACACGAAAAAAAGAAGTCTTTGAAGCCATTATAGCTCTGAGTCTATTTTGGTCTATTTCTCAAGTTGTATTGGCAGTTTTTGGTGAGTATGCAAAAGATCAACTTGGCGTGACAAATACTATCTTCGTTCAAGGTGTAATGGCACTCGCTGGCATTGGCATCGTTATCGGATCCGTTATCGCAGCGAAGCTTTCAAAGTACTATATTAACCTTGGTCTCGCAGGTTTTGGTGCCATTGGCATAACACTTATAGTCTTTTTTATTCCTTTTATAAGCTCTATGGGTCTTATAGCTTTTATGTTTACAATGTTTGGTGTATTGGCTGCGTTTATCTTAGTTCCTTTAAATTCTCGTATTCAGTATCTTGCAGCACGTATCCATCTTGGGACTATTCTTGCTGCAAACAATTTTATTCAAAATATTTTTATGTTTTCATTTTTAATGATGACAACACTTTTTGCTTTTTTTGGTATGAATGCTGAACTACTTTTTTATTTTATGGGTTTTGTTGGTTTGGCACTTGTTTATATTCTTTTTAAAAGATATACAGTTGATATCTTCTGGAGTGTTGTTGGTTTAATAGTACGTTTACGACATAACTACGTATATCATGGACTGGAAAATATTCCTGCAGATAAAGCAGTTCTTTTATTGGGTAATCATGTAAGTTGGATTGATTGGATTATGATACAACTACCATTAGAAAGACGTATCAACTTTATGATGGACAAAGATATTTATCACTGGAAATTTTTCCATGCCTTTTTTAAAAAAGGGGAGGCAATTCCTCTTTCTCCAAGGGCTTTTAAAGATGCTTTAAATGAAGCACATAAAAGACTCTTAAATGGGAGTGTAGTCGCTATATTTCCAGAAGGCGAAATAAGTAAAGATGGTGAGTTTACGAACTTACACAAGGGATATGAATTAATTCCTAAAGATTATGATGGTGTGATTATCCCATTTTACATTGACAAGGGAATTTTTGGCAGTTCTTTTGCAAAATATAAGCCAGCAGATACTAAACGCAGCTTATTTAAACGAAGAGTAGTCAATATCTACTTTGGTTCAGCACTAGATAAAGAAACCTCAAGTAGTGAACTAAAATCAATATTAATGCAAATGAGAAAAAAATATGAAACTAAATAAACCAAAATATTCTCTTTATAAAAATGGAATGTATGCCGTTGATGGCTTTATAGACATCATTAAAAATGAATCTTCTTTCAAGTTACAACTTTTGGGACTTTTAGGATTTGGCATTTTTGCCTGGAGTTTACCGATAAGCTTTGGTTATGCAAGTATTTTATTTATCTCTTTATTTCTTCCTGTTTTAGCTGAAATAGCAAATAGTGCTATAGAGCGAGTGGTTGATTTGGTCACAAGTGAGTATCATATTTTAGCCAAACAAGCAAAAGATGCTGGAGCGGCAATGGTGCTACTGAGTCTGATAATTACATTTTTAATTTGGGTATTTACACTTTTAACTGCGTTTGACATGGTTTAAAATATGCTAAAAGGCTTTTTTCTTCTTTTGCTTTTTGTTTCTTTGTTAAACGCAGTACAAAGACCAAAAATAGCTTTGGTTCTTAGTGGTGGCGGCGCACGAGGCGGGGCGCATGTCGGTATACTTAAGGTGCTTGAAGAGAACAATATCCCTATAGATATGATAGTAGGAACAAGTATGGGGTCTTTTGTTGGTGGACTTTATGCTGCGGGAGAGTCACCTCAAGAGATAGAAAATATTTTGATACAAAGTGAATGGGAAGAGTATATCAACACTGATTTTAATCGACAAAATATTCCTATGAGAAGAAAATATTTAGATTATACTTATCCTGGGCGACTAGGAGTTGGTATAAATGCAGCCAATCAACTTGTATTTCCAACTGGAGTTTTAAAAAGAGAGCTTTTACTACTGAAGTTTATGAAAGAAACATCAAATGTGACTTAATGAAAAAATATGGAAATACGTATAAAAAAAAATGACAATGATATTCAACGACTTTTTGGAACATTTACTTTAGGTGGTTTGTTTAATCTCTCTGGTTATGTTCCTTATTCTTTTTTTGGAGACAATCTTTTTTTAAGTGTGCTAAAATATACTTACGAAATTAAAAACGGTGGTTTTTTTGGTAGCTTAAATTCCCCTTTGTATGCAGGATTTTCATTGGAAAATGGACAAACTTGGAATCAAGGTGAAAAGATACAATTTTATAATATGCATAAATCAGCTACAGTGTATGTTGCTGCAGATACCTTTTTAGGTCCATTTTATTTTGCACTTGGTACATCTGATGATGGACAAAAAAGTGCTTATCTTTATTTAGGAGAAAAATTTTAATGTCAAATAATAAAAAAACAACGTTAATAATTGGTGCGGGCGGAGTAGGTCGTGTTGTAGTGCATAAGTGTGTACAAAATGCAGATGTATTTGGACATATTGTCTTAGCAAGTAGAACCTTATCTCGATGTGAGACAATAAAAAATGAACTGCCAGATGCTGATATTGAGATAGCGAGTGTAGATGCTGATAATACGCAAGAGATTATAGAGCTTATTAACAAAGTAAACGCAGCGATTGTCATTAATGTTGCTCTGCCGTATCAAGATTTAACTATTATGGATGCTTGCATAGCGACAAAGACGGATTATCTCGATACTGCAAATTATGAACATCCTGATGTTGCAAAGTTTGAGTACAAATTGCAGTGGGAGCGTGATGCTGCGTTTAAAGAGGCAAATAGTATGGCATTGCTTGGTAGTGGATTTGACCCCGGTGCCACAAATATGTTTTGTGCTTATGCTCAAAAACATTATTTTGACGAGATTCATACTATTGATATTCTTGATTGTAATGCAGGTGATCATGGTTATGCTTTTGCAACAAATTTTAATCCAGAGATAAACCTTCGTGAAGTCTCTTCAAATGGTAGATACTGGGAAGAGGGCAAGTGGATAGAAACGAAACCAATGGAAATCAAAATGGTTTGGGATTACCCTGAAGTTGGGCCTAAAGATTCTTATCTTTTGTATCATGAAGAGATGGAATCTTTAGTCAAACATATCAAAGGACTCAAGCGTATACGTTTTTTTATGACATTTGGCGAGAGTTATTTAACACATATGAAGTGTTTGGAAAATGTAGGGATGCTTGGCATTGAGCCAGTGGAGCATCAAGGACAAAAGATTGTTCCTATGGAATTTTTAAAAACCCTCCTCCCTGATCCAGCTTCACTAGGTCCACGCACAAAAGGTAAAACAAATATCGGTATCGTAGCTGAGGGTATCAAAGATGGTAAAAAAAGAAAGATCTATATTTATCAAGTAAGTGACCATGAAAAGTGTTTTGCAGAGGTAAACTCTCAAGCTGTCTCATACACTACCGGTGTTCCAGCGATGATAGGTGCAAAACTTATGCTTGAGGGTATTTGGAAAAGGAGTGGTGTGTTAAATATGGAAGAGCTTGATCCTGATCCATTTATGGAAGAGATGAATAAGCAAGGGCTTCCTTGGCAGGTTAAAGAGCTAGAACTTTAAGAGTATACAGTAGAATGAATGAATATAGTAACATTAAAACACCTGCTTATGTTTGTGAAGAAAGCCTTTTAGAAAAGAACCTTCAACTACTAGGATATGTACAAAAAGAGAGTGGAGCGAAGATAATCCTAGCACTCAAGGGCTTTGCTATGTGGAGTACATTTTCTTTGGTCTCAAAGTATTTGCGTGGCTGTACAGCAAGTGGCTTGTATGAAGCAAAACTAGCACGTGAAGAGTTTTGTAAATACAACAAAAATGCAGAAGTTCATACCTACTCGCCAGCATTTAAAGAAGATGAGATTGATGAAATAGCCAATATCTCAGATCATATCGTGTTTAATTCACCTGCACAACTTAAGAGATTTGCTTCTCGAGTCAAAGAGATAAATCCAACTATTGAGATATCACTGCGTTTAAATCCCGAAGTCTCTTCTTCTCCTGTAGATATTTATAATCCTTGTGGGCTTTACAGTAGACTTGGTACGACTGTAGCTAATCTTGATGAGAGTATAGTAAGCTTGCTTGATGGTTTGAATTTTCATGCTTTATGCGAACAAGATGTTGATGCGCTTGAAGCTGTTCTTACTGCGTTTGAAGAGAAGTTTTCTCCTTATATTAAAAATTTGAAATACATTAATTTTGGAGGAGGGCATCATATCACGAAAAAAGGCTATGATGTTGCAAAGCTCATAAGGATTATAAAAAACTTTAAAAGTAAATACGATGTAGATGTTTACTTTGAACCTGGGGAAGCTGTCGGATGGGAAACGGGCTTTTTAATAGCAACAGTTTTAGATACCTTTACAAATGGAATGAATGTAGCAATTTTAGATACTTCAGCAGAAGCACATATGCCTGATACTTTGGCTATGCCTTATAGAGCAGAAGTTCGTGGCGCTGGAGCAGCAGGTGAAAAAAAATACACATATCGTTTAGGTGGAAACACTTGTCTTGCCGGAGATATCATGGGTGATTATTCTTTTGATAAACCTTTGCAAATCGGAGATAAAATTATCTTTGAAGATCAAATTCACTACACATTTGTAAAAAACACCACCTTTAATGGTATAAAACTCCCATCTTTGATGATCAAACGCAGCTCAGGAGAGCTTGAACTTGTCAAAGAGTTTGGGTATGAAGATTACAAAAGGAGACTCTCTTAAAAACAAGTATTTATTAAAAATTATTTCAATGTTGATAAATGCTTACTAATATTATAATGCACCCCAAAATCAAGACCAGTAAATCAAATATTTTAATTTCACCTCTCTATGATACCAGTGGTAACAGATTTACTCCTTTTTCATCTAAATTATTA
>Ga0256840_1004476_pt1 | contig 10463 bp, 6 predicted proteins | sample 355202metaG_FD_185969 | JGI IMG/M metagenome (GOLD analysis project Ga0256840, IMG submission 185969) | Hydrothermal vent microbial communities from Mid Atlantic Ridge, Atlantic Ocean - 355-202 | ecosystem: Environmental > Aquatic > Marine > Hydrothermal vents | place: Atlantic Ocean: Mid...
ATTGGAAGATTTACGGTTTCAGCAATTTCTTTCAGGTAAAGAGGGGAGCCTTTGAAAAATTCGGTGTCTGTTAAGACGGATATTGCAGCGGCACCTCCCTTTTCGTAGTTTTTTGCTATTTCTATAGGGTTAAAGTTTTCACGGATTATCCCTTTTGATGGAGAGGCTTTTTTAACTTCCGCAATTATGTTTATTCTGTTTACCGGGAAAGCTTCTTTAAAGTTAAATGGCACATCTGTTGTTTCTGCTATCTTTTTTGCCGTCTCAAAGTTTATCTCTCTTTTCCGTTTTTCAACTTCTATTTTCTTAAATTCAACTATCTTTTTTAGAATGTTCATTCTTTAACCTCTTGTTTTTTTCTCTTATAGCCTCTGCTTTTCCTTCAAGGTTTGTCTGCTTTGACCTTGCGATTGCAAGAGTGTTTTCAGGAACATCTTTTGTTATAACAGACCCGGCTGCCGTTATTGAGTTATTGCCTATTTTTACCGGGGCTATAAACAGCGTATTGCTTCCAACGAAGACATTTTCTCCTATTTCTGTTTTCCACTTGTTGTAGCCGTCGTAGTTGCAGGTTATTGTTCCTGCCCCTACGTTGGTGTTTTCTCCCACGGTACAATCACCAATATAGGTTAAATGGTTTACCTTTGCGCCTTTTTTAAGAACCGCCTTTTTTGTTTCAACGAAACTTCCCACCCTAGATTCTTTTTCTATTACCGTTCCTTCCCTTATCCGGGAGAACGGTCCTGCTGAACCTTTAATATGTGCCTTTTCAATATGTGAGTGGGATTTGATAGTTGCTTCAGACTCTATAACAGAATCAACTATCTCTGTGAAAGCTCCGATTGTGCAGTTTTTACCTATTTCGGTTTTTCCTTTTATATAAACCGGGGCAAAAATTTCCGTATCTTTTCCAACGGTTACTTCAGGTTCAATGTAGCAGCTTTCAGGATTGTGTATTGTTACGCCGCTTAGTTGAAGCGCTTTTATAATCCTTCTTTTAAGTATCTCTTCAGCTTTTGAAAGTTCATACCTGTTATTTACACCCATTATAGATTCAAAGTCCAGGGTTTTTACAGCTTTTATTTTCAAATTTTTGTTTTTGAATATCTTTAAAATATCTGGAAGGTAGTATTCTTTCTGAGCATTGTTGTTGTTTATCTCTTTTAAGGCTTCAAATAGATGGTTTGAGGAAAAAGCGTATATTCCCGAATTAACTTCTTTTATTCTCTTTTCCTGTTCTGTTGCGTCTTTTTCTTCTACAATTTTAAGAACATCGCTCCCGTCTCTTGCTATTCTACCGTAACCTTCGGGATTATCCGTTTCACCTGTTAGAACAACCATGTTGCTGTCCATTCCAACTATTTTATTTATATCCTCTTTTTTAATGAGTGGGGAATCTCCATTTAAAATAACAACTTTTCTGTTGTAGTTCTTTAAAATAGGTTCTGCACATTTAACAGCGTCTCCGGTTCCAAGCTGTTGCTTCTGAAATACAGTTTTAACATTATTGAAACTTTCGGTTTTTAAAAATTCTTCTACCAGTTCTCTTTTGTGCCCTACTACAACAATTATCTCTTCCGCTTTAGCTTCTTCTGCTGCTTTTATAACATACCAGAGCATCGGTTTCCCGAGTATTTTATGTAAAACTTTCGGAAGCTCCGATTTGAATCTTGTTCCTTTTCCTGCTGCGAGAATAATGGCTTTAAAACTCATGGCTATAACTCCTATCTGAATATGACTTTTGAGCTTTTCAAATAGTCCTTCAATATTTTTCCGTGGTCAAATACGAGCTTTTCAAATGGAATTTCATTATAGGGGATGACAAGAGCTTTTTTTGCATCATCCTGTCCTATAGGAGTTCCCCTTGCAGTACATTCAAAAACGACTGATACCGTATGTTGTCTTTCGTCTCTCGAGGGGTCTGAATAGACGTGAAATTGTCTTAATATAATAACGTCAAGTCCTGTTTCTTCTTTCATCTCTCTTATTACTGCTTTTTCTACTGTCTCACCGTAATCAACAAATCCTCCGGGAAGGGCAAGACCGATAGGTGGATATTTTCTTTCAATTAGGACAATTCCTGTAAACTGTCCTTTTTCGTTCTGAATATTTATTATCCCATCTACTGTTAGAAAGGGTGTTTTTATGTTGACTACCGGTTTCACTTTTTTTCCCCTTTTTTGTAGTGAATGAGTTCAGCAACGACAGAACCTATTAAAACTTCTCCTTCAATTTTAACTGGGAGGTGGCTTTCATCTGTTGTAAGCCACATGTAAACATCTTTATCCATTTTGAACACACCTTTTGGAGTAACTTCTCCTGAAAGTGCACATTTGAAGGTTTCAAACTCTCCGGCAGGTACTTTTACTTTTTCTTTTTTAAGAACTTTGATTTTTGTGTTTATGAACTTGCTACCGGTAAATACGGGGAAGACAGTTTCCGCTCCAATTTCAAATATTCCGTACTTTCTGAAGAAATAGGTACCGGTCATAATGTCTTCTACAGGTATGGCAGGTATATCGTAGGTTTTAATTTTCTCTTTTTCTCCAGGCTTTTTAGAAACAACTGTAAGAGTCATATTTTCAATATCATAGCTAAAGAATTTGTCTCTAATATATTTTTTTTCCTTTTGTGATAGAAAGGTTTTTTTAGGAGAAAGAAATCGGGTATCCCATAAAGTGTATCCTTCATCTTTAATACCTTTGAAAAAGGCAACAACTCCTGCTGTCTTAACTTTTGATTGGAGTTTATAGAAAGAGATATCGTTCTTGTACTCTTTTGTTACCCAGCTTTTAGCATCTGCTATGTGGAACATCCACCAGTGAAGTTTGTAGGATAGCTCTTCTTTGTTAAAATCGTAATCATTTCCCTCTATGCTGTAGTTATGCATTGGAAAAAATTCCTCCTTCTTCTCCTTTCCTGATGCGTTAATGGATAAACATAGCATCACCGTAGCTAAAAAAGCGATACTTCTTTTTAACGGCTTCTTTATACACATTTAATACCCTCTCTCTGCCTGCAAATGCGGATACAAGCATTAGTAAAGTGGATTTCGGTAGATGGAAATTTGTAATTAACCCATCTACAACTTTAAATTTATAACCGGGATATATAAAAATGTTTGTAGAACCTTCTAGGGATAATGCTTCTCCCTTTTCGTTGAAACAGGTTTCAAGGGTCCTGACAACAGTCGTTCCAACGGCAATAATTCGCCTTCCTTCTATTTTTGCTTTTTCTATCTCTTTAGCTGTATCTTTAGAAACTTTGTAGTTTTCATAATGCATTCTGTGTTTTTCTATCTCTTCTACTTTTACCGGCTTAAATGTTCCAAGTCCTACATGTAAAGTTATCTCTTTAATAGTTATACCTTTCTCCTTTATATTTTCAAGGAGTTTTTCCGTAAAATGAAGTCCTGCCGTTGGTGCAGCTACGGCTCCTTCCTCTTTGGCAAAGACAGTTTGATACTCCTTTTTATCTTTTTCGGTTTCTTCCCTATCTATATAAGGAGGAAGCGGCATTTTCCCGATTTCATAAATTTTGTTTAATGTTGTCTCTCCATCAGTTGTGAAAAACTTCACTATCCTTTTACCTTCTTCTTTCCATTCAACAATTTCACAGTAAAAAGTTTCGTCAAAAATAACCTTTTTCCCGGGTTTAAGTTTTCTTCCTGGCTTTCCGATAGCTTCCCAGACATTCTCCTTTATCTGCCTGACGAGAAATATTTCTGCATTCCCGCCGGTTGGAAATTTCCCTATAAGTCTTGCAGGGATAACTTTTGTATTATTTGTAATTAAGACATCTCCCTTTTGGAGATAGTGAACTATATTCCTGAATGTTTGGTGTTCTATTTCTCCGGTTTTTCTATTTAGAACAAGTAATTTTGCACTGTCTCTCGGTTCGACAGGTTCTTTCGCGATAAGCTTTTCCGGTAGATGATAATCAAAAACGGATATTTTCATCTTCTAAAACCTCAAAGTTCTTTTACTTTTTTGTATAGGGTTGTTCTTTGTACCGGTTTATATCCTGCATCTTTTATAAGCCTCACTATTTCAGATAGTGGAAGTCTGTATTTTACGCCAGCGGCAGCAACTACATTTTCCTCTATCATAAGTGAACCAAAATCGTTTGCTCCAAATTTAAGTGCTACTTGAGCCATTTTCCCGCCCTGAGTTACCCATGAAGCCTGAATGTTTTTGATGTTATCAAGATATATCCTTGAAATGGCTAAAACTTTTAAATATTTAATGCCGGAAGCTTTTTCCTTAACTTCTTTTCCAAGTTCTGTAAAATCAGGCTGATAACTCCAGGGTATAAAAGCTGTAAATCCACTGGTTTCATCCTGAAGCTCCCGTATAACCTTTAAATGGCTAATAATATCTTTATCAGTATCAACACTCCCAAACATCATCGTAGCTGTTGTTTTTAGCCCCAGTTTATGTGCTGTTTTATGCACTAGAAGCCACTCTTTCGTTTTTGTTTTTAAAGGGGCGATGCGGTTTCTTATTTTATCAACCAGTATTTCGGCTCCACCTCCCGGTATTGAGTCAAGACCGGCTTTTTGAAGCTGTAATATAGTTGCCTTTACTGAAAGCTCGGAGTTTTCCGCTATATGTAAAATTTCCGGTGCTGAAAATCCGTGAATATGGATTTCGGGAAAATTCTTTTTTACAGATGCTAAAAGCTCTTCATAAAACTCTATTTTAAGCTCCGGGTGTAATCCTCCCTGAATAAGTATGGATGTTCCTCCGAGTTTGATCGTTTCTTCAATTTTCTTTTTCAACTTTTCTTCTGTGATTATGTAGCTTCCTTCCTCATCTATATTCTTATAAAAGGCACAGAACCTGCATTTACATGTGCATACGTTTGTATAATTGATATTTCTATCTATAACAAAAGTTACTATTTTGTTAGGATGGATTTGATTTCTTGCAAAGTTCGATAGCATACCGATATCTAAGAGATTATCTGTATTAAGAAGAGAAAGAGCTTCTTTTTCGGATATTCTTTTGCCTTCTAAAACCTTCTCTTTTATTTGTTTAAGCATTTTTCACCCCGATTTAAAATTTGATACATCGAAATTATACCTTACATGCTTGACACCTTTAGTTGCAAGCATAGATTACTTATCTGCTCTTTAAAACGACATTTGAATAAGCGGGAGTAGCTCAGTTGGTAGAGCATAACCTTGCCAAGGTTAGGGTCGCGGGTTCGAGTCCCGTCTCCCGCTCCATTTTCAGGTAAAAATACTGAAAAATAGAAGAAAAAGGTTGACACCTTCGAAAAGGCGCCTATATTTACCACTCGCGCAAAGCGAATCCCGCGAAAGCCCCTTCCGGGGGGTTGACAGACTGGGAAGGCAAGCATAGATTCAAACCTTGCGCAGAAAGAAAGCGAGAAGCGAAGAAACGAGGAAGTTCTTTGACAGTAGAATAAGGGGTGTGTGCCTGCGGAAGAAGGCTTAACAAGTCTGATACGGACTTATGATTGAGGTGTTCCGCAGGTAACCAAAGGAAGCCATGCGACAAGAAACACACAAGAAAGTAAGAGCCTAAGAAAGAACTTAAAAGCTTTAGAATATTTAGCTGGAGAGTTTGATCCTGGCTCAGCGCGAACGCTGTCGGCGTGCCTAACACATGCAAGTCGTGGGGCAGCAGGCAGGTTTCTTCGGGAACCTGTGCTGGCGACCGGCGAACGGGTGAGTAACGCGTGAGCAACCAACCCCAAGGAGAGGGATAACCCGGGGAAACCCGGGCTAATACCTCATAAGCACACTACCTGCATGGGCAGTGTGAAAAGGGGGCCTCTGCTTGCAAGCTCCCACCTTGGGATGGGCTCGCGTTCCATCAGGTAGTTGGTGAGGTAACGGCTCACCAAGCCTACGACGGATAGCTGGTCTGAGAGGATGACCAGCCACACCGGGACTGAGACACGGCCCGGACTCCTACGGGAGGCAGCAGTGGGGAATTTTGGGCAATGGGCGCAAGCCTGACCCAGCGACGCCGAGTGGAGGACGAAGCCTTTCGGGGCGTAAACTCCTGTCACCGGGGACGAAGTGGAAGCAGGTAAATAGCCTGCTTTTGTGACGGTACCTGGAGAGGAAGGGACGGCTAACTACGTGCCAGCAGCCGCGGTAATACGTAGGTCCCGAGCGTTGCGCGAAATTACTGGGCGTAAAGAGCGCGTAGGCGGCTCAGTAAGTCAGAGGTGAAATCCCCCGGCCCAACCGGGGAACTGCCTCTGATACTGCTGAGCTAGAGTCCGGAAGAGGCTGGCGGAATTCCCGGTGTAGCGGTGAAATGCGTAGATATCGGGAGGAACATCGGTGGCGAAGGCGGCCAGCCAGGACGGTACTGACGCTGAGGCGCGAAAGCGTGGGGAGCAAACCGGATTAGATACCCGGGTAGTCCACGCCGTAAACGATGGGTGCTGGGCGTTGGCCACACAAAGTGGTCAGTGCCGAAGCTAACGCGTTAAGCACCCCGCCTGGGGAGTACGGCCGCAAGGCTGAAACTCAAAGGAATAGACGGGGGCCCGCACAAGCGGTGGAGCATGTGGTTTAATTCAATGCTACGCGAAGAACCTTACCAGGGCTTGACATGCAGAGAAAAGCGGTCGAAAGGCCGTGTGCCTTCTTTTGAAGGCGTTCTGCACAGGTGGTACATGGCCGTCGTCAGCTCGTGCCGTGAGGTGTTGGGTTAAGTCCCGCAACGAGCGCAACCCCTATTCTTAGTTGCCAGCGGTTAAAGCCGGGAACACTAAGGAGACTGCCGGCGACAAGCCGGAGGAAGGGGGGGATGACGTCAGGTCAGTATGCCCCTTACGCTCTGGGCCACACACGTGCTACAATGGCTAGGTCAGAGGGAAGCGAAGCTGCGAAGTGGAGCAAAACCCACCAAACCTAGTCTCAGTTCGGATTGCAGGCTGCAACTCGCCTGCATGAAGCTGGAATCGCTAGTAACGGCCGGTCAGCTACACGGCCGTGAATACGTTCCCGGGCCTTGTACTCACCGCCCGTCACACCCCGAAAGTTGGTTTTACCAGAAGTCCCCGGGCTAACCCTCGAAAGAGGGAGGCAGGGGCCGAAGGTAGGGCTGGTGATTGGGGTGAAGTCGTAACAAGGTAGCCGTAGGAGAACCTGCGGCTGGATCACCTCCTTTTTAATGGAGAGGTAGGGGCAGAGCCCCTTACCTGGAGATATTGCAGGCACACACCCCTTATTTTGCTGCCAAAAGGCAGCGATCTTTGACAACCGAATAAGGGAGCTAAGGTAAATGTAATAGATAGAAAGGTCGAGGTACTAAGGGCACACGGTGGATGCCTTGGTGCCAGCAGGCGAAGAAGGGCGTGGTAAGCTGCGAAAAGCCCCGGCGAGGCGCAAACGGCTAAAGACCCGGGGATGCCCGAATGGGGAAACCCGACAGGCAGGAAGCCTGTCATTCTGAGAAGGAAGCGAGACCTCCCGAACTGAAACATCTAAGTAGGGAGAGGAAAGGAAATCAACCGAGACTCCCTCAGTAGCGGCGAGCGAACGGGGAAGAGCCCAAACCGTGTGAGTGTTAAAGCTGGCGGGCGTTGCTCACATGGGGTAGCGGGACATACCTAGAAGAGGCTGCCACCTTTTCGGGGAGTTACAAAAGGCTTGGGTAGCCGAACAGCCTGGAAAGGCTGGCCATAGGAGGTGATAGTCCTGTAAGCGAAACCCGAGCCACTCTCTGAGGTATGATCCCAAGTACCGCGGGACACGAGGAATTCTGCGGGAATCAGGGGGGACCACCCTCCAAGGCTAAGTACTTGCTGGCGACCGATAGCGCATAGTACCGAGAGGGAAAGGTGAAAAGGACCCCGGGCAGGGGAGTGAAACAGATCCTGAAACCGTGTGCCTACAATCGGTCGGAGCTCACGCGAGTGAGTGACGGCGTACCTTTTGCGTAATGGGCCAGGGAGTTATTTTCAGCGGCGAGGCTAAGCCGAGAGGTGGAGTCGTAGGGAAACCGAGTCCGAACAGGGCGGTTAGTCGCTGGGAATAGACCCGAAACCGTACGATCTATCCATGGCCAGGTTGAAGTCCGGGTAACACCGGATGGAGGACCGAACCCACCAGTGCTGAAAAACTGGGGGATGAGCTGTGGATAGGAGTGAAAAGCTAATCGAGTACGGAGATAGCTGGTTCTCCCCGAAATAGCTTTAGGGCTAGCCTCACGGGAGTCTGCTGGAGGTAGAGCTACTGGTAGGGCTAGGGCCCCGAGAGGGGTACCGACCCCTGCTAAACTCCGAATGCTGGCAGATGCTCCGTGGGAGTCAGACTGTGGGGGATAAGCTCCATAGTCGAGAGGGAAAGAGCCCAGACCGCCAGCTAAGGTCCCCAAGTGATGGCTAAGTGGTAAAGGAAGTGCGTTCGCTAAGACAGCCAGGAGGTTGGCTTAGAGGCAGCCATCCTTTAAAGAGTGCGTAACAGCTCACTGGTCGAGCGAGCGTGCGCCGAAAATGTAGCGGGGCTAAAGCCATCCACCGAAGCTGCGGGATTAGCCATATGGCTAATCGGTAGGGGAGCGTTCCCTGCGGGTTGAAGTCATACCGAAAGGTAAGGTGGACTGCAGGGAAGTGAAAATCCTGGCATGAGTAGGCGATAAGGAAGGTGAGAAGCCTTTCCGCCGAAAGCCCGAGGTTTCCAGGGGAAGGCAAGTCCGCCCTGGGTTAGCCGGCCCCTAAGGCGAGGCCGAAAGGCGTAGTCGATGGGAAGCGGGTTAATATTCCCGCGCCACTTCAGTGGAGCGATGGTGGTGACGCAGTAGGATAGTCCGACCTAGGCGGTGGTAGACCTAGGCTAAGGTAGTAGGGGGGAGGTATAGGCAAATCCGTACCTCCGAAACCCCGAGAACTGACGGGGAGGCTCTTAGGAGCCGAAGCGGATGACTCCACACTGCCGAGAAAGAACCTCTAAGCGATGAAACTGAAGTGACCGTACCGCAAACCGACACAGGTGGGCGGGTGTAAAAGCACCAAGGCGTTCGGGGTAACCCTCCATAAGGAACTCGGCAAAATGACCCCGTAACTGCGGGATAAGGGGGGCCTCTGGAGGTGAAGGGCTATACGCCTGGAGCTTTTGGAGGCCGCAGAGAATAGGCGGTGGCGACTGTTTACCAAAAACACAAGTCTTCGCAAACTCGGAAGAGGAAGTATGAGGACTGCAACCTGCCCAGTGCCGGAAGGTTAAGGGGAGGGGTGCGAGCTCCGAACCGAAGCCCCGGTAAACGGCGGCCGTAACTATAACGGTCCTAAGGTAGCGAAATTCCTTGTCGGGTAAGTTCCGACCTGCATGAATGGTCCAACGACTGCTGCACTGTCTCATGGAGGGTCCCGGCGAAATTGTAGTCTGGGTGAAGATGCCCAGTACCCGTGGCAGGACGGAAAGACCCCGTGAAGCTTTACTGTAACCTGGCATTGCTATCTGGCCTGTGCTGCGCAGGATAGGTGGGAGCCTAAGAAGTTACCCCTCTGGGGGTAACGGAGGCACTGGTGAGATACCACCCTGCACAGGTTAGGTAGCTAACCTAGGGCACTGGATCGTGTTCGGGGACAGTGTCAGGCGGGCAGTTTGACTGGGGCGGTCGCCTCCCAAAGCGTAACGGAGGCGCCCAAAGGTTTCCTCAGCGCGGTCGGCAATCGCGCGTAGAGTGCAAAGGCATAAGGGAGCTTGACTGCGAGACTGACAAGTCGAGCAGGTGCGAAAGCGGGGCTTAGTGACCCGGCGGTTCTGAGTGGAAGGGCCGTCGATCAACGGATAAAAGCTACTCCGGGGATAACAGGCTGATCGGTCCCGAGAGCTCACATCGACGGACCGGTTTGGCACCTCGATGTCGGCTCGTCGCATCCTGGGGCTGAAGCAGGTCCCAAGGGTTGGGCTGTTCGCCCATTAAAGCGGCACGCGAGCTGGGTTCAGAACGTCGTGAGACAGTTCGGTCCCTATCCGCCACGGGCGCAGGAGGCTTGAGGGGAGCTGCTCCTAGTACGAGAGGACCGGAGTGGGGACACCTCTGGTGTACCAGCTGTAGTGCCAGCTGCACCGCTGGGTAGCCAAGTGTCCAAGGGATAACCGCTGAAGGCATCTAAGCGGGAAGCCCACCCCAAGATTAGGCCTCCCTTGGCCGCGAGGTCAGTAAGGTCTCTGGGAGACTACCAGGTTGATAGGCTGCAGGTGGAAGCCCGGTAACGGGTGGAGCTGAGCAGTACTAATAGACCGAGAGCCTCGGCCTTCTATCTATTAGATACCTTAGCTTTCTTATTAGGTTGTCAAGACGAACAATTGAAAATGGTGATAAAAGTAGGTAGCCTGGTGCCCATAGCGGCGGGGAAACACCCGTTCTCATTCCGAACACGGAAGTTAAGCCCGCCAGCGCCGATGATACTGCCCTGGAGACGGGGTGGGAAAGTAGGGTGGTGCCAGGCTTTTTTATTTCTTCTAT
>Ga0256840_1004477_pt1 | contig 10463 bp, 12 predicted proteins | sample 355202metaG_FD_185969 | JGI IMG/M metagenome (GOLD analysis project Ga0256840, IMG submission 185969) | Hydrothermal vent microbial communities from Mid Atlantic Ridge, Atlantic Ocean - 355-202 | ecosystem: Environmental > Aquatic > Marine > Hydrothermal vents | place: Atlantic Ocean: Mid...
AAATCTCATAATTATTGTTATTGTAAATAACACGGCATCGAAATAACCCGCAAAGAGGAGGAATTATAATCTCTTTGAGTATAATATTTGCATTTTTGACTGTTTTATCCAGACGCCTTTGATGATATTCAAGGTTATAAAACTTCCCATCTAACACCTTGATAGTCTCTAAATACTGTATATTATTCACTAAAAAGTTCTGTACTTAAATATCTTTCTCCTGTGTCACATAAAATTGTAACAATTATTTTTCCTTGAAACTCCTCACGCATGCCTATCTGCATAGCGGCATACACATTTGCCCCAGAAGATATGCCAACCAGTAAGCCTTCTCTCTTTGCCAACATTCTTGCCGTTGCAATGGCATCTTCATTGCTGACTTTGATGACTTCACTATAGCAAGATGTATCTAAAATAGCAGGAACAAAACCTGCACCGATACCTTGAATCTTATGAGGAGCAGGATTTTCTCCTGAAAGGATGGCTGATGCTTCAGGCTCCACCGCAAAAACAGCTATATTTGCAATATGCTCTTTAAGTACCTTTGAAGTTCCAGTCAGTGTTCCACCCGTACCAACAGCTGCCACAAAAGCATCGACATTTGCATCTGTATCATTTAAAATCTCTTGTGCCGTTGTAATCTCATGTATTTCTGGATTCGCAGGATTTTCAAATTGTTGTAAAATAATCGAATCAGGGGTAAACTCTTGTAACTCTATCGCCTTTTGAATTGCCCCATTCATACCCTTCGCAGCAGGTGTTAAAACCAATTCCGCACCAAGTGCTTTGAGGAGGTTACGCCTCTCAATACTCATAGATTCAGGCATAGTCAATATAAGCTTCAAATTTTGGGCAGCACAATTTGCCGCCAAAGCAATGCCCGTATTGCCACTTGTAGGTTCTATGATGGTTGTCTTGTCTTTAATGCGTCCAGATTCTACACCTCTGCGAATCATGTTAAATCCTATTCTGTCTTTGACTGAACTTGTCGGGTTCATAAATTCACATTTTCCCAATATTGTAGCACCTGTGATTTTTGATGCCTCATTCAGTCTGATTAATGGTGTATTTCCTACTAAATCTGTTATATTTTTTGCTATTTTCATAATTTTCCTATTCTTTTAGTATAATTAGTACACATATTATACTAAAAAATAGAGGTAATGATGGCTATTTATTCCAGTGATGGTAAAAAATTAATAGGTGTTGAGTTTGATGTAACTCCACAAGTTGGTGATATTGTTGATACTATGCGTGTTTTGTCCGTCAACAAAAAGAACAATGAAGAGTATGCAGTGTTCCTACTCGAACCAAACACAAGAGTTACCTGTTATATATTTGATGAAATATTCATAATAGGAAAAGAGAGCGGATTTGAAAGTCTTAATGATGCTATTCAAGCATGGAAAAATAATGAAATTTAATGATGGTGTGCAGAGGGGGATTTTAAAAAGTCCTACCCTTAATATATTGATTTAATATATAAAATAGTGTATAATTATACACATTAAGTTAAAGGAATGATACAATGAATACTTCAAGATTAAATATAACATTACCTACGCCTATTGTTAATGATATGGAGCGTTATGCTAAAGAACTTAAGCAGAAAAAAAGTCATATTATAGCTTCTGCCCTTGATATGTATTTTGATTATATAGATTTAAAAATAGCTGAAAAAAGACTTGAGGATAATGGACCTACTATTTCTATGGAAGATTTTTTTAAAGAATTGGAATTAGATGTACAAAATTGATTTTAAATCAAGTGCAAAAAAAGATTTCAAAAAAATAAATAAAGCTGATATACAATTCATTCGTAATACATTGAATAATTTTATCAAAAAATTTAATAATGAGTATCAAGCTTTACTTATGTCTACTGGTAAAATAAAAAAACTTCAAGGACAAAAAGAAGTTCTATATCGTTTGAAACTTCGTTCATATAGAGTTATATATAAAAAATATGATGATAAGCTTGTAATTTTAGTTGTGCATGTAACAACTAGAGAGGATGCATATAAGTAAGTGGTTTTAATGGTGTTTGCCCCACCGTTATATTAAAAAGGGAGCTTTTGGCTCTCTTCCACTTATGTAATTGTAACATATTTTTTAATTTATTTTTTTGTATTTTATTTTTCCACCTAGCATTTCAGTATACATAGTGTTTTTGTTAATCATTTTGAAAACCATTCCTGTTCCTGTTTCATCTGTTACATAGATTGTTTTTCCATCTATTTCATATTTTACTTTTGATATTATTCCCATAGTTATCATTTTATTTTTTGTGAATTTTATTTTTGGCATACAATACGCGTCATACATACGCTACAAATATGCTTTATAATCAGCTTGTTTCTCCTGTACAACTTGCACAGCTTCTTGGTCATGCAAATACTCAAATGGTCTATGATGTATATGTTAATTATTTAGAAAAACAGTTTGATAATTTTGATAATTCTATTGTAGTTTATAAGTAAGGGGTAAATAAGGGTTTTATGAGTTTTTAATATCGCTTTGAAAGTCTCTAAAATAGGTCGTTGTGGTGCGCAGAGGGGGATTTGAACCCCCACACCCGAAGGCACAACGACCTCAACGTTGCGTGTCTACCGTTCCACCACCTGCGCGTTTTATGTGGTATAAAAATGACTTAACTCTCAAAGAGTTAAGTCTGAGGTATATTTAGTAATCTTTAGAGATTAACCTAAATATGGGTTAGCGTAAAGTGCGATTAACGCAATTACTAGAGCATAAATAACTTGTGCTTCGATCATTGCAAGAGCGATGAACATTGTAGTCATAAGTTTAGCACCAAGACCTGGGTTACGAGCAGTTCCAGCAATAGTTGCAGCAGCAGTATGACCCATACCGATAGCTCCACCTAATGCAGCAAGACCAAGACCAAGACCAGCAGCAATCATTGAGTATGCTTTAAGTGTTTGGTTAGCAACATCACCGTCATTTGCGAATGCAGCAACAGAAAGTGCTACTAAAAGAAAAAGAATTTTTTTCATATTTTGTTCCTTAAAATAATTACAACCCGTTCGGATAGCGTAACCTCATTACATGTAATGAAGCAACCCAAACATAAATGCCTAGATTTCCCTACTAGAAATTGATGTTGGAATTATAGACCTAAAGAGATTTTATTTCCCTTAAATTCTAAAATTTCCACAGTAATTTTATCACCTTCTTTTAACACATCATGTACATTATCTACTCTTTTATCTTTTGAAAGTTTAGATATATGGAGTAAGCCGTCCGTACCATCAGGCAACTCTACAAAAGCACCAAAGTCAACTATTTTTTTGACAGTCCCTTCATATCTTTCGCCTACTTGGTACTTTATTTTTTCTTTTTTCGGTGCATTGACAATTTTGTGAATATGCTCTTTTGCACCCTGAACACCCTCTTTGTTCTTCCCTGTAATTTTTACTTTGCCATCTTTTTTGTCTATATCAATGGCAACTTCAAATTTTTCAATCATTTCACGAATAGTTTTTCCAGCTTGCCCTATAATTTCACCGATAAATCCCGGGTCAATATGAAAAAACTCTGTTGATGGAAGAACGCCATCATTGAATTTTATTTTTGATTCTGCATCCAGCATAATATCTATGATATGCGCACGCCCTTCTTTAGCCTGATACAACGCTTCTTTTAATATGTTAAGACTAATTCCACCGAGTTTAATATCCATCTGCATTGCAGTAATACCCTCTTTTGAACCCGTTACTTTAAAATCCATATCGCCATCATGATCTTCAAGCCCCATAATGTCAGAAAGAATTGCATAATGCTCCCCATCACTTACCATACCCATAGCAATACCTGCTATCGTATCGCTTGTCTCAATATCAGCCGCCTTAAGTGCCAAATATCCCCCACATACCGTTGCCATTGAAGAAGAACCATTTGATTCTAATATTTCAGACACCAAACGAATTGTCTGTCCGTCAAGGTTAACAATCGCTTCAAGTGCACGCTTCGCCAAATTTCCATGTCCAAGCTCGCGTCTTTTTGTTCCCAGAATCGGAGAAGCTTCACCAACTGAAAATCCCGGAAAGTTATAATGAACCATAAAATTTTCATTTTGTGTGCCTTCATCCGTAAGCCCTTCAAACATTTGTGCATCTTTTGCTCCACCCATTGTTAAAATAACTAGAGCCTGTGTCTGCCCGCGTGTAAACAAACATGATGAGTGTGCAGCTGGTAAAACATTTGTATCAATAGTAATAGGTCTAATTTCTGTTAGTTTACGCCCATCAGCTCTTACTTTTTCATTGAGTATTTGTGAGCGTACCTGCTCTTTTTTTACCGCTTCTATTGCTGCTTTTAACTCAAGCTCATCCCATTCTATGTTATTTGTAAGAATTCTTTTTCTTAGATTTCGCAAGGCGGTTGAGCGTTCAGATTTTGCCATTTGATTCATAGCATTTGAAATATCTTGCATATGACGCTCTTTAACAAAAGATACCATCTCTTCATTTAAGCCGTCCGTCTTTAAATCCAACGGTTTTAACTCTTTTTGATATGGACCAAAAGCCACTTCAAACTCAACATTGGATGCGAAAAGTACTTTTTCTGTTTTATCAAGCACTGCAATCAGTTCATCTTCTGGCATTGCATTTGATACATGTGTATCTATCACTATAGTACCTAAACTCGGGTCCATCATAGGATCAAGCATTGGCTCATAAGTATCTTCTACATCAACTTTTTCACTGCCGATTGAACGCATTTCAATCATAAGCAGGTCATCTTTTGTTCCTGAAAGATACAAATCTAATGTAGAATTTTTCAGCTGTGAAAGTGTTGGATTTAAAACAAGTTCGCCATCAACTTTAGCTGCACGCACGGCACATACACTGCTGTTAATATCTATATCTGATGTAAAAAGTGCTGCGGAAGCCGCGTTGAGTGCGAGAACTTGCATATCTGCCTCAGCATCAGCAGAAAACACCATAATTGTGATTTGTGTCGGATGTCCAAATCCTTTTGGAAACAATGGACGAAGGCTTCTGTCAACTATACGAGATGTTAAGGTCTCAAAATCACTTGGCTTTGTTTCACGCTTAAAAAATCCACCTGGAATTTTTCCCGCTGCATATGTTTTTTCTATATACTGAACAGTCAAAGGTAAAAAATCATCTTTTACTATTTCTGTCTCATCTATGACTACGGTTGCCAATATCACAGTTTTACCGGATTTAAGCCATGCAGAACCATTCGCCTGTTTTGCAACATCTCCAAATGAATATTCTTCAATTCTATTTTCTAATTCCAACTTTACATCATATGTCATCTATTATCCTTTAAATCTTTACTTAGTATTTCTTCAATCTTTTCATCATCTATCGTTTCTAAATTCTCATAATATAGTGCTGTTTCCACATAATCATCTATATCGTGCAGAAAAAATATATCATCAACAAAAGTTTCTAACAATTCCAAAACATCGCTTGGAAGGAGTGGTGTTGCGATATAAACCGCTTTTGGTTTTTGCGCCAAAATTGTTTTCAGTGCAGTCATAAACTTACTACCGGTTTCACTTCCCTCATCTACAAGTAAAACCACTTCATTTTGCATATTCGCAAATGGCTTTCCTTTACGATATTTATATATATAGCTAAGTATATCTTCTTCATGCTTTCTATGAGCTTCCCCATAAATATAATCATATTGTATTTCAAAAGAATTTATCAACTCTTCATTCAACACAATTTCTTCCGTTTCACTGACTCTTGCAACTTCACATTCATGATTATTGGGCGCCATAATAGCTTCTGAAAAAAGAATTTCCAAGTTATTTTTCAACTTCCCTTTTATAAAAGATGCCAATTCCAATCCACCTTTTGAAACAGCAACAATATTCCATGTTTCTTCTTTAAGTTTTTGCATAGGAAGAACATCTCGAAGTTTGTTTGCTGCGTCTTCTCTGTTGAGGAGAATATTTTTATATTTTTGCATATCAGCACATCCTATTTTGCAGCATTTTTCAGTTTATACGAAAGAAATGACTTCCCTGTATTTTCTTTCATTAATGGCTTTAATACTATTGTCAAAAAGATATATCTGTCATATACTGATGAATTAGCAGAACCGACGGTAGTTAAAACTGGTCTATTGTTTTCTGTATATGATATACCAAAATCCCAGCATCTTTTTGTATATATAAATCCTAAAGACATGCTTTTTCTTTCTTTCTTTTCTATGTCATAATTATAACTTGCATTATATGAATAATGTGCATTATATCTGTATTTCACAGAAGATGTAAAATAACTTGTATAGGGTGTATATGTTAGTGTTCTTGGCAAAAATGTATCTTTATAAAGATGTGAGAGTGCTATATTAAGCCCATATTTATTAAAAGAAATTTGATTGAAAATCTTTGAAAATTTATTCTCTTTATAATTATAAAACATATTGTTGTAATAAGATAAAAAACTCGTCACCTTATAATCAAGTTCATTTTCTAAGTCTCCGTATCTCTCTTTAGTATTTTCATAAGAAATATTTTGAGAAAGTCTATGATAAAGAATCTCATGTGCAGACTTATCATAAAAATATTGTTTAAAATCTATTTGTGTATCATTTTGAATGGCAGAAATATTAAAAAATTCACATCTTTGGGCATAATTTGGGTCTGCTTTATTTGTAAAGTCTGAACAATAGTCTAAATTATCATCATAAAAACCATCTTTTTTACTCCATCCTTTTCGATTATACTGAACCTCTACACCCATAACATGACTAAAGTTTTCATAGGCTTTTGTAAGTTGTGTCGAAACAGAAATTGTATGATAATTTCTTGCATAGAAACCATCGTGGTATTCAAAACCGGGAATTTGCGTCTGTTCATGTCCACTAAACTTGGAGTGTTGCAAATACATATTTGCTTGATAAGAAATATTAAGATATTCATCAAATAAGGATGTTTGCAAAGTGATAGGTAAATTCACATCAGTTTGAATGACTTTTTTATTTATGATTCTTTGAATATTATTACTTTGGATATCAAATGAATATAACAAATGGTCTTGTAAAAATGTGTCTAAATAATGGTGATATTGAATTGTCGGTAGTTTTTGCAAGGTATTATCATTTGTTTGTAGCGTCAAGTCTTCATAATATTTAAAATATGTACCAATATAGTCATCATTTGTATTATAAAACAGATTTATTCTTGAGAGAACTTGTGTAGCTGTTGCTTGCTGTATTGCGTTATTATTTGCTGCAAGATTTATGTAGTCTACATCATTCATATGATTAATATCTGCATAAACACCGGACTGCCCGGATAAATTCAATCCAAACCATTGGTTTAAAGGGTTTGTATTATTATATTTAAAATTAAAGCCATAATGAGATTGGTTTTGCAAATTATTTTTTAAAAAATAATCTTTTTTTTCTTTAAAATAACCTACTCTAAATTCTCCATGGGAAACAGGTGAGTCAACAAATCGAAAAGTGCTGTAAACACCTTCACCTCTACTTGTTCGTATCTGCGGATTTATCTCTAAATCCCACCAGTTCTGCTCCGCAATATAGATTGGCTGTTCATAATAAAATCCTTCTGTTGAAGAGATTCCAAATGATGGTTTGAGAAGTCCCGTTCTTCGTGTTGTATCTAAAGAATACCCAAAATATGGCGTGTAAAATACTGGTATATCATAAATGTAAAGTCGTGTGTTGTAAAGATTGAGCCATTTTGAATCAGTATTATAATCAGATGAAGAAAATTCCATCGTCCATAAAGGATTCATAGGGTCACATCCGCTGACTGAACCAGATGTGATATCTAACATTTCTGCTTTTGCTTTGCCTTCATTTGCACTTATCCACACATCAGATTTATCATCCAATAGATACAACGGTTTAAAATATCGTTCTTTTTTTGCCAAATTCAGCTTTGCATATTTTCCTAATATTTTATACTTTTTATTATGTTTGAGTCTTACGTGTCCAAAAAGTTCTAAATTTTGTGTTTTTCTATCATATACAGAACGGTCTGCAGTTAAAAAATACTCTTTATACACAACGGTGACACCGCCGTTTGCATGAACAATATCACCTTTGGAATTAATGGATGATGAGAATATTTCTACCTTATTATCCGCATTTAGCAAGCTAACAAAAATTATAAGAAAAAGAAAAAGTGTTTTAAGCATCAATAACCAAAGTCTTTGCCGTTTTATCATGCCATGTTTGATGCTGTGGATCAAACATGCCCCATAAAAATCCAAGATAAAAAATCATCTCACTAATTATTCTAAATATTGCTCGATTGAGTGAAACTGCAAAGTTAGGATTATCTAAAGTTTGAATATCTATGACTTTTATTTTCATAGCCAATTTTCCCAGTGTAGCGCCATACTGCATCACAAAAAAAGTTTGATAAACAATTTTCATCATCATATATTGCATAATATATGTGTTTGTTAATATTATGATTGCTTCAACACTTTTAGCATTTGAAAACGAATCAGACATCGCTATAATAAGTAAAAAAGAGAGCAACATTTCATCTATAAAAAATGCCATCGCTCTTTTTTTAATAGATGCAAGGTGTAAATGTTCACGGTTAAGTAGCTTTTCTATCTCTTCATTCAAATTTTATAATCCTAAAGTGCTTGATATGCAATGTCTGTACGCAGTTTTTTCCCGGAAAAATGCACTTGACCGCATCGTAAATATGCTCTGTCTCTTGCTTCTTTTATGCTGTTTCCTAAACCAACACATACTAAAACTCGTCCGCCTGTTGCATAGAGTTTTTCATCTTCTTTATCTACACCAGCAAAAGAAATGTGTGTATATTTTTTTATCTCTTCATGTTTGACATCATCCAAAATAATTTCAGCCGGCGTTGATGCACCATAAGGGTAGTTTTCACTCGCCATTACAACGCCTACAGCATACTGGTCTGAAAATTTTACTTCTATATCTCCTAAACGATTTGTTGCCGCTTTATAAAACATATCAGAAACACTTGATGTCATAAGAGGCATCAAAATTTCACATTCTGGGTCTCCAAAACGGACATTAAACTCTAAAGTAATCGGTTCATCGTTAACTACCATTATGCCGATAAAGAGTACACCTTCAAAAGGTGCCCCTTCCTTTTGCATGCCGTCTAAGGTTGGGCGAATAATCCGCTCTCTGACCTTTTCATATAAGGTTTCATCGACAAGAGGTGTAGGAGCATAGGCACCCATTCCCCCTGTATTTGGACCTTCATCGCCATCAAGTAAGCGTTTATGGTCTTGTGCAGCTGGGAGTAAAATGTAATCTTTTCCGTCACATACTGCAAACATCGAAAGTTCATACCCGTCTAAAAACTCTTCAACGATTACTTTTTTTCCGGCATCGCCAAAACTTTTTCCGCTGAGCATTTCAGAAATCGCTTTTTTCGCTTCATCATGTGACTGTGCGATAATTACACCTTTGCCACCGCATAATCCGTCAGCTTTAACAACGATAGGCGTTTGCAACTTATTGGTAAAAGCAAATAAATCCTCAATAGAATCACTCTCTATATACTTTGCCGTAGGAATATTATACTTTGCCAAAAAGTTTTTCATATAAACTTTTGAACCTTCAAGTTGTGCCGCTTCTTTGCTTGGTCCAAAAATTGTCAAGCCTTGTGCTTTGAATATATCGACAACACCGTCAACCAAAGGAGCTTCAGGACCTACAATTGTGAGTTCAATATCATTTTCTTTTACAAATGTTGCTAAATCATTATAATCTTTAATATTTAGATTAGTACCCAAGTCATTTGTAGCACCATTTCCCGGCTGAAAAAAAAGCTCATGCTCTTGTTCTTCATTTTTTATAGCACGAGTAATAGAATACTCTCGTCCACCGCTACCTAAGATTAATATTTTCATTCACATCTCCATAAGTTATTAAAAAATTTATTTATCCCACTATTATGAAATAAATAAAATTTTTGTACAATGTAATCCAAGTAGCCGTCACACTATTGGCTTGGTTCTAAAAAGCCTAATTTGGGTGAAGAGAGACTTATCTGACGGCGACAGTTTCATCGGCAGAGTAAACATACCTCAAGCGAAATCATCGACACACGACAAGCCTACTAATTCACAATTTGAATATGTAGAACCCTCATATGCGTGCTGACACGAACTACTCAGATTAACAAGATAATTATACTAAAAATATGCTTGTTTTTATTTTAGAGAGTATGCTATTTGCATGCAACTTTCTATAGTTGTTTCATCACTAAGTATATAAGAACAATTTTTAGGTATTGCTTTTGCTGTTGTTTTACCAATTACTATTATTTGATGTGTTGGCAAAAAAGTATGATTTTTTAAAAAACAGTGCACACTTGATGGTGATGTAAAAATCAATATAGCCTCTTCTTCCACTGTTACATGTAACACCTCTTTTGAACATTCGCTTGCATAAACTATAGCTTCATCTATGTTATAACCA
>Ga0256840_1004478_pt1 | contig 10461 bp, 10 predicted proteins | sample 355202metaG_FD_185969 | JGI IMG/M metagenome (GOLD analysis project Ga0256840, IMG submission 185969) | Hydrothermal vent microbial communities from Mid Atlantic Ridge, Atlantic Ocean - 355-202 | ecosystem: Environmental > Aquatic > Marine > Hydrothermal vents | place: Atlantic Ocean: Mid...
TGGTTGTTCAACCGCCTCGGGAGGAATCACAAATTGCACCCGCCCGGTTCTTTCATTTACCAGCCTTAAGCCATACTCAAGCAAATTCAAAATACGGTCACAATAAGCGTAAACTCCCTGATCTCTTTCAATAATATGCTTTAGTACTAAATCAAGAGCTTCATCTGAAAAAGAAACCTTAAATCCCGTGCGCCTTTCAAAACTTCTTTCGTAATTTTTTACCTGACGCAACAAAATGAAAAGCTCATCCAGGGCCTGGTGAAGATCAAGATCATCGCGCCGGTGAAGGGCAATGGCAAGTTCCATGCGGGAAGGTGTAAGTTTCAATCCCTTGGTGCGCATAAGATTTTTTTGGCGGGCTTCGATGAAGCGCTTAATCCTTTCAGTTTCTTCTTCTAAAGCACGATGGTATCTTTCTTCCCACTCTCTCTCCCGAAAAGAAGTTTCAAGCTTATTAAGCATAGCCTGGGGGTCTTCTACTAGTTCTTTGGTAACCACCAAAAACCTGGCCTTAAGAGAGGGAAGCCTTTTTTCAAAAGGTATAAGGGCTCGTTCTATAACACGGACAAGGGCCCTTGCTCCTGTTTTTTCTTTTTCTGCTTGAATGGCAAGGAGTTTTAAGGCTTCGTCCTCAAAAACAAGCTCAATACCATAGGCCCGAAAGTCCCGCTTTTTGTTGACAATTACCGAGCTATTGGGATTACACAAAATTTCGTAAAGGTCATCAACAGTGAGCGGATCAAAGACCGTGATCACCGGAAGACGCCCTACAAATTCAGATTCAAAACCGTATTCGATTAGGTCTTCTGTTTTAACAAAACGAAAATAATTGACCTCAGCGTCGTGTTTAGAGGCCACCTCAGCCATAAAACCAAGGCCCTGCTTGTGCAGGCGTTTTTTGATAATTTCTTCAAGCCCTCCAAAAGCACCTGAGACCACAAAAAGCACATAGCGGGTGTTAATAGTGCGGCGTTTGCGTTGCCCTGTGCGGCGATAATGTTCAATGGCTTCTAATTGGCTTACCGGATCATGCGGCACCCTTAAGTCAACTTCAGTTTCTTCAAGGGGCTTGAGAAGCGCTCGCTGAACCCCTGTACGCGAAACATCAGGCCCTATAAGGCTCCCTGAAGATGCAATCTTGTCTATTTCGTCGAGATACACTATGCCAAATTGGGCCCTTTCGATATCACCTTCGGCTTCATGGACTAAATCCCGTATCAGGTCTTCAACATCTCCACCCACGTAGCCTGTTTCGCTAAATTTAGTGGCGTCTCCCTTTACAAAAGGCACGCCGAGCTTTTGGGCCAAAAGCTTTACCATGTAGGTTTTCCCAACACCGGTGGGCCCTATCATGATGACGTTATTCTTCACGAAACCTGCGTCCTGAAAGCGCCCTCCCCGCTCAAGCATGTAACGCACCCTGCGGAAATGGGTGCAGATCTTGGTGGCAAGTACGGCTTTGGCTTCTTTTTGGCCAATAACGTATTCGTCAAGATAACTTTCTAAATCCTCAGGGGTTAAGTCAAAGTTGATAAGGGTTTGCTGGGAAGGTGCGCCTCTTTGGGCACGACCTTGGGTTCCAAAGCGAGGGACAGCCATCTTTTCTCCTATTAGTTTTTTTTGGCTTTTAGTATAAGACGGTAAAAATTTATCATCTTCCATATAGTTTATGCATGATACTTTTTGCTGGGATTATTGGCAAGAAGAACCTAAAGGGGACTCATGTCAATCACCAGCCTCAAACGATTGCCGTACCGGCTTTTGAGTTCATTCTGAACCTTTAGAAGCTCTTCGTGAAGTTCTTGACTCCTTTCCGCCACCACGAGATAATGAAGTTTTTCCTTACCCCGCAAACTCTTAAAAAGAGGGCCAATAAATTCTAGTCCCATATTCAGAAACAAGGGCTCTAAAAAAGCTGGAATCTCTTCAAGAATCTCCCTTTTAGTCGCAAGAATAAGCTCTGCTACCCTGCCAAAAGGCGGAAATTTATGTAAATGTCTGAACTCAAGTTCTCTTACAAAAAAGGCCTCATAACCTTCTTTTAAGCCAGCAAAAACATGATGAAAAGGTCTATATGTTTGCACTAAAAACTCAAATTTTTCGTTATTATGCGCTATTAAGCTTAATTTTTTAAGTAATTGGTAAGATTTTTCTGCTGCCAGATAACTTGCCTGAGAAAGAAGCTGGTCTGCAAGCACCACCGCAACAAGCCCTAGGCGAGGAAGAGGAGAAAACCTTCCCACTTTGGCAGTGCAAATCAAAATGTCTGTTTCTTCTGGTGAAAAATCGCCTTCTTCACTCTCAAGGCGTGCAAGCCTGGCTTGTGGAAAGAATTTCGCACAAATTTCTTCGAGGCGTTCTGTTCCCACCCCAAGGGTCTTTAAAACTTCGCCACTACAGGAAGGGCAAAGGGGAAAACCTTTTATTTTATAAGCACAATAAGGGCATTTAAGCATGCCTTTTGTTTTAAAGTAGTGAAGAGGCACATGACACCTGGGACAATCAAAAACGTGCCCACATGTTTCGCAGAGCACATGGGGGGCGTACCCCTTTATATTTAAAAAAAGAAGGGCCTGTTTGTTTCTGGCTAGTGTTTTTCGCAAGGCGTTAATAAGTTTCTGAGAAAAAAGGCCTTTATTTTCTCTAAGGTCAACAAGCTTTATTTCTCCTTGGGGCTTTTTTCCCGAGGAAAGACCATAGCGGCCGGTTTTGGCAAAATAGTAACTCTTAACCGAAGGTGCCCCTGAAGCCAAAACAATTTCTGTTTCTTCAAGCTTAGCACGCATAAGGGCAAGGTCACGAAAATTGGCCCTGAAACCCTCTTCTTGCTTATATCCCCGATTTTCCTCTTCTTCCACTACGATGAGAGAAAGGTTTTTAAAAGGCAAAAAAAGGGCAAGGCGCGTGCCAATGACCAGTCGCGCATCTCCCTTTAAAACTTGAAGCCACGTATTTTTGCGTTTTGCAGGGGTTAGATCTCCGTAATAAAGAAGGGGGGACATTTTTTTTAATATTTCCGCATAATAAAAAAGAAGCTCCCTATCAGGGACAAGGAAAAGCACCGGGCCTTTTTCAAGAGAGGTCTTTACTTTTTCAAAGAGTTTTTCCGCCCGCAGCTTAAGTTTTTCAAAAAAATAAAGACTTGAATGATAGCCAGGGCTTAAAGGAACTTGCTCAGCAATTTCTTCGATTTTTTCGATTTTTCTTCTTTTGGGGAGCCGAAAAAAGCTTGCTGGTATGGCGCATCTGATGACTTCACCTTCAGGGGCTAGATGATAATCAGCAACCCATTTTAAAAAAGAAAGAAGTCTTTCAGGAACAAGAGGGGCCCCATCGATTACTTCTGTTATCTCTTTAAGGTCTCCAGCAAAAGTTGCCTCTCCCCATACCAGGCCTATCTTCTGGGTATTTTTAAAAGGAACAAGGACCCTTACGCCTTTTGGAATAGTTTCTTTGAAACGATAGGTAAGGGGCTTTAAACGATAGGGCAGGACCACATCAACTGCCCTGCCCTTTTCTTCCTTGGGCATGTTACTCAAGTTCTTTAAGTTTCTCTTTCAGGTAATTTTTCACCTTTTCGCCAAGTTGGGGGTGTTTTAAAGCAAAAGTTATCACCGCTTGCATAAAACCAAACTTATCCCCAGCATCATAGCGGGTACCCTTAAATTCGTATGCATAAACGGGATAATCGTCTTTTAGGGCGGAAAGGGCGTCTGTCAATTGAATCTCACCGCCTACACCGGGTTCTGTCTTGGCAAGATAATCAAAGATTTCTGGAATCAAGATATAGCGGCCAATGATGGCAAGGTCAGAGTCTATTTCGTCTGGAGCCGGCTTTTCCTTCATCTCCCGCACTCTGATAATCCCGTCACCGACTTTTTCGCCGGCTACGATACCATAACGGGAAACATCTTCTTTGGGCACGCGTTGAACCGCAATAACCGGGCCCTTAAAACGCTCAAACACCTCAAGCATCTGCTTAAGACACGGGGGCTCAGCATCTACTAAGTCATCTCCTAAGAGCACTGCAAAGGGCTCCCTTCCAACCACATGGCGCGTTACGTAAATGGCGTGTCCTAGGCCAAGGGGTTTTTTCTGGCGCACAGAAACAATATCTTCAATAAGATTGGTCACCCTGCGCACTTCTTCTAAAAGGTCATATTTGCCCTTTGCATCCAGATATGATTCAAGTTCGTAGGAATAGTCAAAGTGGTTTTCAATGGCGGACTTCCCAGCAGCAGTGACCAAAATAACTTGTTTGACGCCTGAGGTTACGGCTTCTTCAACAATGTATTGGATGGTAGGACGATCAACCACCGTAAGCATTTCCTTGGGAATGGCTTTTGTAGCGGGTAAAAAGCGCGTTCCTAGCCCAGCCACAGGAAGAACCGCCTTTTTGATACTCTGCGACATATACCTCCTCCCTCTTATCAGCTTTTTAGGGATAGATAAGTCTTAGTATTTAAAAAAGCAAGTTAAATTTCTTTGCCAAGGGCCTCTTCTACCTGCTTAAGAGGGGTATAAAAGTCTTTCCAGATTTTTTGTCCCCGCTCAAGAACATCGGCAAAGCGTTCAAGATCAGAAGAGTTCATGACCATTTCTATGCTTTCAAGATAGGCAAGGCGTGGATCAAGAGTCCTTGCACGAGAAGAAATCCATACCACAAACATCTGCCTACGCTCAGGCATGGGCAAAGAATTCAAAATAGCAAGATATGGCTTGATAGCATTTTCGTCTTCCGTAACAAAGACAATGAGCGCGGGGGTGTTAAAGCGGAGCCATTGATTCAACAACGAAGGTTTCTTGATGGTGCGTACTTCATAGCCGCTCTGAGTTAGCTTTTTTAGAAAAGCGGCTCTATCACCATCGCCTTCCCAAAAAACAAGAGCAAGGGGTTTGTCAAGCAAAAAGGTAGGTTCGCTTAGACTTTCAACGCTTTCAAGGGCTCCACCACACTCGGGACAGGGAAGGGACAAAAAAGTCAGATCTTCGCGTTCTCCTTTTAATTGGTAGCGTTTCCCACATTTGGTGCATCTTACTTCGCTCACCATTTCCTCCTGGATTCGATTTCAACGGTAAGGGTTTCTTCAAGGTCGCTTGTTCTTTCCCCTCTTTTGGTTTTTATCAAATCAATACCGCGGCCCACCACATCACGGCGGTGGCAGTAAGCAAGGGCTACTTCCTCGTCAATTATGTCTTTTTCGTAAAGGTAAAGGAGATGTTGGTCAAAAGTCTGCATGGAATAAGGAGAACCTTTACTCATAATGTCATAAAAAGTTCGGTTTTCGTCTTCGCCGTGGATAATGGTTTCTTTCACCCGGATGTTGTTGTAAAGGATGTCAAAAATGGCCACACGTCCGCCCTGTTTTTTGGGGATAAGCTTTTGCCCCACTATCCAGCGGATGGTGTCTGCAAGACGCATGCGAATCTGCCTTTCCTCGTCAATATTAAAAAAGCCAAGAATGCGGTTAATGGTGTTTCCTGCACCGATAGTGTGCATGGTGGAAAAGACAAGATGCCCTGTTTCTGCCGCAGAAAGGGCAACTTCCATGGTCTCGCGATCTCGAATTTCACCAACCAGGATTACATGGGGCGCCTGACGCAAAGCCGCACGCAACCCGCTTGCAAAAGTATCAAAATCGCGACCAAGCTCACGCTGGTTAAAAGTAGCTTTAGCAGCCGTGTGCACATACTCCACCGGATCTTCAAGGGTAATGATGTGAACAGGCTCGGTGTGGTTTATTTCTTCAAGAATAGCCGCAAGGGTGGTGGTTTTACCCTGGCCTGTGGCACCAGTGACCAAAACAATGCCTGCTTTTTCCTTGGCAATCTTATAACATGCCGTAGGCAGCCCCAGGTCTTTAATGCGCGGAGGGCTTGAAGCAAGCTTTCTCATAACAATGGAATAAGCCCCTTGGGAAGAAAAGACATTTACCCTAAAACGGGTGCCATCTGGGAGGTGATAGGAAAAATCCGCAGAACCGGTGAGCAATAGGTCTTTTAGCAAGCGTTTTTGTTTCCCAATGAGGGCAAGGGCCAGAACTTCTGTCTGAAAAGGGGTAAGTTCCTGCAGAGGAAAAGAAGAAACTTTTACCGGGGTAAGACGCCCGTCTGCTGCAACTTGAAGGGGTCTTCCTGGGGTGAAAACAAGGTCGCTTATTCTTTCTTTGGTGCGCGCTAAGCGCGAAATTAGTTCGATAACCTCAGCAGGTCTTATCATACCGCCACCTCAGTAAAGTCAGATATCTCTTTTCCTTTTACAAGGGGTAAGAACCTGGCCTTATCGACGGCTTTGTTAACTGCTTCTTCGGGAGAAATAAGGCCTTTTTGTAAGAGTTCCATGATGGAGTCATCAAGGCTTCGCATACCAAATCGTTTACCTGTCTGGATAACCGAAGGAAGCTGATAGGTTTTACCCTCACGGATAAGATTTCTGGCCGCAGGTGTGGCAATAAGAATTTCAAAGGCCACTACACGACCAGGTCTGTCAATGCGTTTGAACATGGTCTGAGAAACTACCGCACGAAGCGCATCAGCAAGTGTCGAACGGATTTGTGGTTGCTGGGCATGGGGAAAAATCTCAATGATACGGTCAACGGTCTTGGGAGCATTTAAGGTATGTAAAGTGGCCAATACCAAGTGACCGGTCATGGCGGCCTCTATGGCAAGGGAGATAGTTTCAAGGTCTCGCATTTCGCCTACCATGATGATGTCCGGGTCTTCACGAAGGGCAGAACGAAGCGCCGCGGCAAAACTTTTGGTATGAACCCCGACTTCCCTTTGGTTCACCAGACAACCATATGATTTATGAACGAATTCGATAGGATCTTCGATGGTCAAAATATGATCCTGACGGTTTTTGTTGGCATAATCAATAATGGCAGCAAGGGTTGTGGATTTACCGGAGCCTGTTGGCCCGGTAACAAGCACCAGGCCCTTGGGAAGCATTGCTAATTTGGTAAGAATTGAGGGAAGGCCTAGTTCTTCTGCCGATTTCACCTCTGAAGGGATAAGCCTAAAAACAGCTCCTACGCCGTTTTTTTGTTGAAAAAGATTTACACGAAACCGCGCAAGCCCAGGGAGCTCAAAACCAAAATCAATATCTCCTGTTTCTTCAAAGACCTTGATACGCTCCTCTGGCGTTATTTCATAAAGCATGGCTTTGAGTTCATCATTTTCAAGGACTTTGTATTTGACCCTTTGAAGGTCACCGTGAATACGCATAAGGGGCGGGTTACCCGCGGCCATATGGAGGTCAGAAGCTCCACTTTCCACCATGAGCTTTAAAAAAGCATCTATTTTTGCCATAGGCCCTCCTTTCCTTGGATTAAAATCGGAGATCTTCAAATAAGTCTTAAATTGAAAAAATGAGGGTCGCGGAGTTATTAGGGGGCATGTTTTATCCGTCAAAGGTGTCATCGCGAGGCGACTTGGACGCCCGCGTGATCCCTCACAAACCCGTCATCACGGGGCGACTTGTACGCCTGGGTGATCTCATGAGATTGCTTCGGCACTTCGTGCCTCGCAATGACACGCAAAAAGGCGCTCGCAGTAACATTGTTCAAGTGTCTCCTGTTTTACGCTCCTAGTAACATGAGAACCCTGTTACCCGGTGCGTTTGGATCCCTTCCTATTTTTCGAAAAATAGGAACGGAGCAATGTAGGCCAAAAAACTCTCAGTAATAAGGAACGGATCCCTTGCAACTCTGATACGTTTGCAGATGGAAATTTTTTATTATGCTTTGGAGATATGGTAAAAATCATTGTCCCTTTTATTTGTGCTTATCTTTTAAAAAGACAGAAAATTTTTCATGATGGTCATGCAACAGCGTTAATTAACTATGTCATATATTTTGCCCTGCCTGCCATAGCTTTTAAAAGCGCTTACAATATCGATATAAGCGCTAATTTTTTCAAGTTAATCTTAACCTGCTGGTTGGTAACTTCTGTTTTAATAGGAGTAGGATACCTTACTGGAAAGTTTTTATTTAAACTAAAAAACGAAAATCTAAAAACATGGCTTTTAGTCATCTCATTTGGTAATACAGCCTTCTTGGGCTATCCCTACACCTTCAACTTCTTTGGCGAAAAAGGTCTTCACTATGCCATAGTATATGACACCTTAGGTTCTTTTGTATTTGTTTTAACTGTGGGCTTTTTTATTGCCGTAGGGAAATTAAATGTCAAAGAATTTATTTCTTTTCCTCCGGCATGGGGATTAGTATTGGGTTTTCTTCTAAGAAGCTTTAATCTACCTAGGCTAGTTTGGGACTCTATAGAATTTGTCATTCCCTCAATTTTTCCAGTAATAATATTCGCAATAGGTTTATCAGTGGATTTAAAACAAATCGGACTTTATTTTAAAAGAAGCCTATTTATAGAAACAACGAAAATTTTCTTAGGCGCTTTTTTAGCTATTCTCATTGGAAAAATGCTAGGTCTTTCTGGACTCCCCTTTAAAGTTGCTATTTTAGAAGCTTCTATGCCCACTATGATATTTACCGCTGTGCTCGCTTTAAAATATAAACTTAACCATAATTTAGCAGTCAGTTCTGTAAGTCTAGGGATTTTAATGAGTTTTTTAACTACCCCATTTATTGTAAGATTAATCCATTATCTTTTTTGATAAGAATGCAAAATAAAAACATCAATAAGGGGTATTTTCAGCTAACATTGCTTCAGGAGATCCGTTCCTATCTTTCGTCCCGAAAAATGGGAACGGATCCTCAAAATCAAATTGCAAAAGTCTATGATAATTATTCAGAAAATTTGAGAAACATCCCGATACTATTGAAAGCATATTAGCCATTTAAAAACTTTGAGCAGAAAGAAGCATTGCCAGACCAAAAAGGATTGCTATAATCGCGGCTGATGGAAGATTTTTTGCGTCTTGAACGGGTATCTAAGGTCTATGAACCTAACATCAAGGCCCTTGATGAGATTACTTTCTCAGTAGCCAAGGGGGAATTTGTTTTTATTACCGGGCCAAGTGGTTCAGGGAAAAGCACGCTTCTTAATCTTATTTTCCGTGCAGAAAAACCTACTTCTGGAGAAATATATTTTGAGGGAAGGCCTTTATCTAGCTTTTCGCGCAAAGAAATACCTTACCTTCGCCGTAAGATAGGCTTTGTGTTCCAGGATTTCAAACTCCTTGAAAACCGAAGTGTTTTTGAAAACATCGCCCTTTCTCTTGAAATTCAGGGAGTACCTGAGGGCGAAATAAGACACAGGGTGCTTCGACTGATAAAACGACTTGGGCTCTCTGGAAAAGAAGCCCAACCAGTAAGGCAGCTTTCTGGTGGCGAAAAACAGCGCGTAGCCCTAGCGCGTGCGGTTATCAACCGTCCGCGGCTGCTTTTAGCGGACGAACCTACCGGAAACCTTGATGCTCGCCGTACCGAAGAAGTTATGGAAATATTCGAAGACTTAAACGCCGAAGGCACCACTATCATTCTTGCTACCCATGATGAAGCCCTTTTTGTGGATCGCCATCGCAGGGTATTAGTCCTAGATGAAGGGAGGCTTCTTAATCCGTGAAAAAGCTCCTTTCACGCACCATAAAAGAATTTCGTGCCGCGGCCTTTGCCTATCTTGCCTCAACCCTTGTTATTGCGCTAGGGCTTACGGTGTTTTCCTTCTTTGGGCTTATTTATTTCAATCTGGTTCATTTTACCGAAGAAGTAGCGAAAGAGTTGGTGCTAAATGTTTATCTTAAACCTGAGACGAATTTCACTGCGGCGCAAAATCTAATTTTTCAATTAGAAAAAAATCCGTTAGTGGCGAAAGTTTCTTTTGTTCCCCCTGAAAAAGTCCTTGAGGATCTAAAACAACTTTTCGAAGAAAAAGAGCTTCTTTCAGGGGTGGAAGCGAAGTTTTTGCCCCCTGTTCTTTTGGTTTCTTTTAAAGACCCATTTGAGGCTGCCGGGAAACTAAAAGCACTTTCTGCTGAAATTGCGCAAAACCCCGTGGTTCTTAAGGTACAATTTGCCAAAAGCTGGTTGATGCGCCTTGCCAACATAAAGCGTTTTCTTGAAATCTTTTCCCTTTCAGGGCTTTTGTTGGTTGGCCTTGCCACCTGCTTTGTTATCGGCTTAGTGGTGAGCTTTTCGCTAGCTCAGCGCGAACGGGAACTAGAAATTCTTTCCTTGGTGGGTGCTACACCTGGTTTTATACAAGGGCCTGTTATTTTAATCGCAGCCATAGAAGGGCTTTTGGCCTCTGCCTTTGCTACCGGGCTTGTCTATACTTTAAAAATATATCTTGAAGACGCAATTAAAGGATTTTTCCCGGGCTTTTCTGGGAAGCTACTTTTTTGGAACGAAATACATCTTACGATAATCACAATCGGGGTGATCGCACTTTGCATGGCAGGATCTTATTGGGCCTCACGGCGTTATTTGCGCTACTAATAGCGCCTTGCACCGTGGCCCTTTCCGAAAACCTGGCTCCGCAGGAACTTGC
>Ga0256840_1004479_pt1 | contig 10459 bp, 15 predicted proteins | sample 355202metaG_FD_185969 | JGI IMG/M metagenome (GOLD analysis project Ga0256840, IMG submission 185969) | Hydrothermal vent microbial communities from Mid Atlantic Ridge, Atlantic Ocean - 355-202 | ecosystem: Environmental > Aquatic > Marine > Hydrothermal vents | place: Atlantic Ocean: Mid...
TTATTTATTGAAGCCTTACAATGCTGAAAGTGCGATTTATAATTTTAAAGATAAGCAGCAAAGGTATTTGCCTTTTATGGGTTTAAATGAACATCTTTTTATGAGCTTTGCAAAAAATGCGTATGGTTTTGATGTGCCGTGGTCTGGTATTATTGTTGGAGAAAGAGATTTTCATTATGTCGTCAAACGTTATGATCGATATGATGGCTACAAATACGAGCAGAGAGATTTTGCACAAATAATGAATATAAAGAGTGACCAAAAGTATTTTACTACCAGCGAAAAACTGTTTGATGCAATCGCTCTAACGGTAAAATCAAAAGAAGAACGTATAAAATTTTTAGAGTTTTATATTTTTTCTTTTATTATTGAACATGCTGATTTACATATAAAGAATATTTCCATTTTAAATATAGGTAGAGAGAAACAGAAGCTCTCCCCCCTATATGACCTAATATCTAATGGCGTATATAGAGGGGATAGCGATGAGCTAGGTTTACCTTTGAATGGTAAAAAGAAAAATATCTCATTAGAATCTTTTTACCAGCTCTCAACAAGAATCGATATTTCTAAACTGCAAACTAAAAAAATTGTTAAACGTATGATAGAAATTTTTATCAATGAATTCCCAAAATATATTGAAATAAGTTCTCATATTGTTGCTTTTGAGAATTTGAAAGTTCAAAAAAATAGAGTTACCTTTGGGAGTTTTAATGATGATTTACAAAAGTTTTATGATAGACGTATAGAGCGTTTTAGGCAAAGAGGGATATTGCGTGATTTAGGATTATAGTGTAGCTATAAATTCTCTTTTAGATAAAAGGTTACCTTTCTGATTGAACTATTATATTCATACAGGTACTGTAGATTACGCCAACATGACTCCACTTAAAGAAGATGGATATAATATTGTAAAGCTTTTAACCTCTCATAGCTTCCGCCACATCACTCTTCTCCGCACGAGCATAAATCATCGTAGTCTTAATGTCAGAATGACGCAATTTTTCTTTAGTAACCAAGATGTCTTTAGACTTCCTGTAAAGCTGCATCGCACAGGTGTGTCGAAAAATGTGTAAACCTTTTTTGTCAACACCTGCCTTTGACAGTATGCTCTTGACACTTGTGTAGAAATTGCTCCGATGCATAAGTGCCTGTTTGGTTTTACTTTGGAATATAGGCACATGTTCAGCTCTTAACTTTCTAAAATAAGAGAGTTCTTCCTGAATGTCTTCTATTTTTATTAGAGCTGTCTGTTCTTCACCAGACTTGGTCTCTTTGAGGTGTATCTCATATATGTCATGGTTGCCTGCATCATTTGTAAGCCCTGAAAGCGTAAAATCATTAAGTTGCAATGACAATAGCTCAGAGATACGTAACCCTCCATAAAGCATACACTTTATACCAAGTGCATAGATGTAGTCGTAGTATGAACCTCTGTTAAGACACATATACTCAAGATGGTCTATGATTTGGTAGACCTCCTGGCCACTGAGGTACTTTACCTTTTTTACTTTCTTAGATTCCTTTAGAGAGATTTTAAACTCATTCTCAAATGTATAGAAGGTCTCATTGTTGTCACTGATATAAATAAAAAATGATTTTAACACCGAGAGGTAGAGTTGTTTAGTTTTTTTAGAAAAGTGATATGACTTTGATTTTTCTTCTGCGTCTTCTAAAAAATCCATAAAAAACTCTTTATTGATGTCACTCAATTTTTTAGCAAGGTTTTGTGAGGCTATGAATTGTGAGAGCATCTGTAAAATACGTCCATAACTCTCTATGGTGTTTTTACTGGAGTCCTTATATTTTAGATGACGCATGTATGATTTGAGCCATCTTGTATAATCACTTTCTATATTTCCAAGTTCTAAAAGCATAATTTTTTCCTTTTGAGGTAGTAATTTGAGTAAAAAACATAATGCAACATTATGTTATGAATTTTTTTCACAGCTGAGACTTTTGAAGTGAGTCAGATACTGTAGAGACTAAAAGATGCTTATTTTGTATAGGTGTTATGTTATGAATTTCATTGGCACAACAAACACACTCTTTTTTACTTAATAAGAAGTCATTTAGAGTGAGGGTGTTAAGATGATGACATGTAGTGCATTTTATAGAGATAGATTCTTCCATAAGACTTTGTATATCAAGCGGTATGTTTTTAGTACTTAGCATCCCCATAAAAGTAAAACGATGCAAGGTACCGTCCTCGATAATTTTCTGTATAAATAAATTTGGGTCTATTTTACGCAAAATATCTCCTTTAATTTGATAAATATATATCATATATGATTTTATAGTATCATTTATAATACATAAAGTCAAGTCATATATAATTACTTTAGATTGTTTTTGATAGAATATGTGTATTAATAATAGAACCAAGGGACTACATGACACGAGAAGAGATTACAAAACATGTAAAGCAAGTGATTAAAATGGAAATGCTAAAAAAAGATATGAACTTTGTGGAACTGCAAAAAGTGATGCAAGAACATGGGTATAATTATTCTTTAGATGCGATACGACAGAAAGTAGGGCGGGGTACGTATGATGCACGTTTTTTATATGAGTTTGCGGAGAGTATGGGATTGGAAATTAAGTTTGTGGAGGAGTTAGGATAGAGAATACACTATTTGTAGCTGTATGCTTTTAACTCTTCACAAAACGTTTTCATATTAGGAATACTCTGATGTAGGGCAGCAAGGTAATTTGATAAAAAGGTGTTTAGATAGGTGATGTAGTTTTTTGCAATATCACTGTACTGTTTTGATGGAGACATCATCTCAATTTCAAGTGTATAGATATCCATGAGTTCTTTACTTTGCATGATTATTGATACACTCTTTAGGAGTTTTTCGAGCTTTTCTTTTTTTACTTTGATTGACATGAGTATCGTGGGGTCTTTTTTGATAGCTATTGCTAAATCAAAAAGATCTCTAGCATTGGCATCTTCGCATCTATAATAAATTTTTTTTGCAATTATCTCTTCAACACTTTCAATAAAGATATTTTTACCCCATAATGAGGCTGGGGAGTAGGGGATAGAAGTGTGTCCCTTCACAACAAAAAATTGCATTTTACTATCATTGTCTATAGATAATTCTGTATATATCGGATGCTTTTTTAGGTTACCAGTGTAGTTTATTTTAGCAAGTTGAGCCTTGATAGTAGCACTTGTCTTTCGTGGGTCAATTTTGTTAAGGTCTGCAGCCGTTCCATTATGAATAAATATATCAATGTCAGTTGAGAAACGATGTTGCCAATAATAGGCACTAAGGGCGGTTCCCCCACCAAGGGCAAAGTCAGCTGTTACTCCACGTTCTTTAAGAAGAGTTAAGGAAATATCTAGCATCTTCTCCTGTAGCTGGAAATCATACATGTGACAGGGACTTAGCTAGAAATATTTGTGTAAAGTCTGCAGCATGTGCTTTGTTGCTGATAGGGTTATGGCTAGTATCATTTACCCTGGGAGGCATTCTAAATCGTTTGTCCCAGACTTTTGCAACACCAGGAAATGCACGTTCAGGGAGGTCTTTATAGATACGCTTAATATCTCTTTTTGAAACCTGAAAAGTTTTTTCTAAACTGAGTAAGTCTTCGACATCGCACTCTTTGAAAAATCGAGAATATATTATTTTTTCTCTTTGGGTTGCAAGGCTAGAAGCTTTTTTTGAAAAAGCTTTTTGTATTTCTTCCTTTGTGTACTTATACTCTTTTGCAATGTTTTTGTTCAAAATATGAAAAATGCGATGGGTTTCTTCCGGCTTGTCTATAGTTGACTGAGCCACTTTCTTGTTTAGATGAGAGAGGAGTTTGTAAAGCTTATTTTTACTATGCCCTTCTTTCTCCCAATCATAAAGTGTGCTAAGAGGTATATCGAAGACTTCAGTGATTTCATTTTTAGTCATTGAAGCATCCTTTTTTATTACATTATATACGATATACGTAATTTTGTCAAGATATGTAGATGTTCTGTTTTTTATGTCAAATAGAGGTGTCGATGTATTACGCTTGGCTTTCATCCCTGTGTCTTTAGACACATATTAACGGCTTTATCACTATATAAGCCTATCTATTTATTGGCAGTATTATGACTTTAGATGGGATACCCTATAGGGTTACAAATACATTTTACTCCATTTATCTCATGTTCTGTACTATTGTGAGTGATGCTAAATACTTTTTTATCATAACGTTAAACTCTGCTTGAAGCTTATAAGGCTCAATAATTCTTATTTGAAACAACCATTTTTTCATCACAAAGAAGACTTCCTTTTTGTCTGTTACGTTAATAGTAAGTTCTGCAGTGCCATCACAGTTTTTTTTGAGATATTGCCCTTTAATAGGTTTTCTTTCAAAGTAAACTACAATATCATCATCAAGGAGAAAGGTGACTTCAAATGGCTCTACTGCAGGGTTAAACCAGAAAGAAACTGCATTGTCTATGTTCTCCATCAGTTTGTCCTCTTTTTCAAATGTTTGCTTTGAAATCTGAATATCTCGTATCTCTTTGAGGTAAAACTTTATATAGTGACCGTGGTACTGTGCTAACATATACCAAAAACCGTCAAAAATAATAATTTTTTGTGGTAGAAAAGAGAAGTACGCAAAAGAAATTTAGAGTTAAAATGAAAGAGGTATGCGAAGATGGATTGACTTCTTTTTCTCTCGATGACATGCAAATCATTGAGGGAAAAAGTTTTATTTCTGAAAAATATCTTCATATTATTTTATTAGAAGTTTCCGATATTATGTAGCAAACGCAAAAAGCGTTAAGCTTCTTTAGTAAAACCAAGTTTTAAAAAAAATAATCACTTTTTCAACTCAATTTTCGTCACATTTTCTAAACTTTTGTCCTCGTTCCTGCGGGATTTCATCTTTTTCGTGATATGTAACTCATCGCCTTGCTCTAAGCCGTAATCGTCATATAGCTTTTCAAGGGCTAGAGTGAGGACTGCCTCACTTATATCTATTTCGGAGAGGAAGAAGCCATCATCGTAGGTGTTGAGGGTTATTTTACTTGTTTCTTTGCTGTACTCGATGGTAATTTCATTTTCCATTTTTACAAATCTTCTATCGTTCCCAAGGCTTTTTAAAAGGATTAATAGAAGGCGAAGGGTGCATACCGCCATTATTCTCAGAAGAGGACTCTATTTTGCTTTTTATTTTTGTTGGTTCGGTTTTTTCTAAAACTAATCTTTCTTCAATCATAGCTTCAAAACTTTTTATATCTCCTTTAGCCCCCTCAATGGAAGCTTGTATCATGTCATTCTGATTTACCTTTGAAAGATTTAGAGTATATCCTGACTTTTTTGCTAAATCTTCTATGAATAGTCTTTGGGTTCTTCCATTCCCCTCCATAAATGGATGAAGAATATTTAATTCATTAAAAAATGATGATAGGTTTTCTATAAATTCTTTTTTACTAAGTTTTTTAAAATAGTTTGCACTCTTAAGTGATACAAAAAGTTTTTCTGTGGCAAATGGGAGTTCATTCCCATGTATAAATTCCGTATCACCTTTTTTGAAAAAATCACGATATCCAGTAGAATAACGGTCATGTCCTGCCCAAGCATAAATATCCTGGAATAGCTCTCTATGAATAGCCTTAAGATGTTCATAGTCAAAATTTCCCTTTAATGGATATTTTTGAAGCTTCTCTTGTCTTACAGAAGTTATTTTTCTTTCAGTAGCAAATAGTTCATTCAGTGTTTTTGCACCTACTAAATTTGTAGAAAGCAATTCTTTTTCAAAACTAGCTGACTTAAACCAAGATGAGAACATCAAGAAGCCCTTAAGTCACTAATATATTCAGCAACTAACTCATCAGCACTGATTTCCCCTTTTTCCATTCTAACAAGATTGTAAACTTCATTTTCTGTTAAAAACATATCTTCGATAGCTTGTGAACCGATTGTGTTCTCTATTCTTTCATATTCTTCTTTTGAAATCTCATCTTTATACTTATTGAGGTGGTTGTAACTTTCTTGTCTTTTCTGTTCCCAAGTCATACTTTACTCCTTTGGTTTGTTTTAGTAAAAGCTTTTTTGTTTCTTGGCTTTTGTGGCTGTAAATCCATTTTTTCAAATAGATGCTCATATTCAATCTCTTTATCCGCTATTTCACCTAGTAATACAGCAATTATAGCGAGATTTTTGGGTACTTTTTTGCTCTTCGATAAATTGGTAATTGAATTTGGATTGGTTTTAATTAAGTGAGCAAACTCTCTTAGAGTCAATCCCGTTTTTTTAATATTTCGTGTAAATTCTGAATAATCCATAGCAAATGATAACAAAATACTCTTTAAAACAAATTAAATAATGTAATAAACACATTAAAATATTTGTATATTTTCTTTACACACATTAAATAATGTGCTATAATGGTTTTATAGGTCAGAAAGGACAAATTATGGCACATCATTTCCTACTATCAGCAAACTCAAGAACACTCTCAATAGTCAAAATAGCGATGATGAGCGAAGAAGAAATCTTTGAAATCTTCAAGCAAATAAGATGGTCTGCAAATGATGGAGAGCCTATCTGTCCTCATTGTGGTACAACATCTACACCGTATAACATAGCAACGAGAAGCCAATACCGTTGTAAAGAATGTTTCCATACCTTTAGTGTGACAAGTGGCACACTCTTTGCAAGTCATAAGCTCCCACTAAAAACCTACTTACTTGCCATTGCCATCTTCACAAACTCTGTTAAATCTCTAAGTGCCTTGCAACTATCAAGAGAGCTAGATGTTCAGTACAAAACTGCTTGGGTACTTTCACATAAAATCAGAGAGTCACTACTTGACGATGCAAACGATGATATGCTTACAGGTATCTGTGAGATAGATGGTGTCTATGTAGGTGGCAAAACAAGACAAATCAATACCATTGCAGATAGAGTAGATAGACGTAAAATAAACCACCACAACAAGAGAGTAGTTATCTCTTTGAGACAAAGAGCTGATGTAGGCGATGAAGTAGTAGGAGCAGTCAAGACTAAAACCTTTGTACTTAAATCTGAAAATACCTTTGACATTAACCGTATCGTGAATACCTATGTGACCAAAGGCACAGAGATACATGCTGATGAAGCTAACGCTTATGATGATTTACACGCACTTTATGACATGAAGAGAGTCAATCATCAAATAGAATACTTTGGTAAAAATGGAGAGAATAACAATCAAAGTGAAAGTTACAACGCTAGATTTAGATGTATGCAGTATGGTCAATGCCATAGACTGTCACCGCTTTATTTATCTAACTATGCCAACGAAATTGCCTATCGTGAGGACACTAGACGTAAAAGTAATGGTGCTATCGCTAATGATATTCTCACTAGATGTTTAGGTCGCGGTGTTTCAAATGAGTTTAGTGGTTATTGGCAAGGAAACAAAAGAGTAGCTGAGCGATTAGGGGCTTAGGGCTTTAATCTGCCACAAGATAGATAAGCCGTCTTTACCTATACGTTCTATCAAGCCACTACTTTCACATCTATTCAAAGAAGCCAAAACAACTTTTGAAAAGCGTTCAAAGTCATAACCATCTTCTTCATCAATAACCTGATCAAAAGCTATTTTTTTACTCACATCACTTGTACTTAATGGCTCTGTAGCCGTTCTTAGCATGTCAAGTATCAATACTTTGGCTTCTCCAGTCTTAAAGTATCTCTCTTTGCTTACTCTTTTAGCTTTTATGGTGCGTAAATCGTAAGTCTCATCAAAGATATGTATGGTTTGGTCTATGGATTGTAGATTTTGTTTGGATTGTTTAAGAAGTTTTTCATAGTGCTGTATCTCTCCCGATACCTCTGCTCTTTTACTTGTAAGTGCGGATATGACGTGTGTTTCTGACATTGTTTCCCTTTCATTATTTATGGGAAAATTTTAGCTTATTTTGGGAAATAAATCTTGTGCGTTTGCTACATAATATCGGAAGTTTCTCAGATGTACAGTGGAATTGGGAGTATGACGGAAATTATTGGTACTGATGATATTGTAATTCACTTTGATATAGATACTTAGGTGGTGAGGCTTTGAAAAAGGAGTCTAAAAAGGTTTACTGCAATTAAAGAGCTGTAGGTGTAATATATAGATTAAGAAGAAAAATTATTATGAAGTTAAAACATATAGTATATGCAATAGTATTTATGCACATGATAACAGAAAGTATTTTGGCGGGAAATATTGTAAAAGTCGATTATAGTTTGACTTGTATTATATAAAAATATATTTAAGTATTTTTAAATACTCCTCTAATAAAATAGTAGCATTTATATTAAAGGTGTGAAAGTATTATAAGTGATATAATAGTAACACTTAAATAAATTAAAATAGGTTAAACACTATGAATTTAACACTTATGACAGATATGGAGATACTCAAACAAATAGCCTCACGTGCAAAAGATGCACGCATAAAGCAAGAGTTACGACAAAGTGACTTAAGCGAGCGTAGTGGGGTGCCTTTGAGTAGTGTGCGTGTGTTTGAACGTAATGGTAAGGTCTCTTTGGTGTATTTGGTGAAGCTTATGCGTGCCTTGTCTTGCATAGAAGAACTAGATGCACTCTTTGAACCCTCTGAGATAGAAGACCTTAAGTCTACACTCAAAGAGAACAAAACAACACGCCAAAGGGTACGAAAATGAGTAAAACTTTAGAGTGCCATGTACATCTATGGGGCGAAGAAGTAGGGGTGCTTGCAAGCATAAAAGGAAAAATGTATTTTCAATATGAAGATAGCTTTTTAAAAAAAGGTCTTGACATTTCTCCTTTGCATCTACCGCTTAGTCCAAAAGTATATGACACCACCACCCTCACATATTTTGAAGGACTTGCAGGTGTCTTTGCTGATGCTTTGCCTGACAGCTGGGGCAACAAGATTATAGAAAACTTCTTTACGCAACAAGAACATCTTTCCCCTTACGACATCTCACCTGTGCAAAAGCTACTCTATATGGGCAAAAGAAGTATGGGAGCCTTGGAGTTTGCACCCAGTACACAAACAAAAAGCAGCGATACACAACAGATGTTAGACATAGCCTCACTTGTAGAGGACTCACGTAAAGTGCTCAAGGGTGACATGAGTACACTCCTACCTGAACTTTTTCGTGTCTCTAGTGATTCACTAGGAGGGGCAAAAGCTAAAGTGACGGTAGGTATGAACACGCAAACCAAAGAGATAATGACAGCCAACACTACACTAGAAAAGGGCTTTGAGCATTGGCTCATCAAGTTTGATGGTACAGACGAACAGGCTAGACCCACCGAAGCACTCTTGGCAGAAAAAGTCTACCTCGACATGGCAAAACGCTGTGGCATAGACAGTGTGGAGTCGCAGATAATACATGATAGAAATTTGTCACATCTAGCTGTAAAACGCTTTGACAGAGTAGGAGATGAGAAGCCTTTGCATGTGCATACTTTAGCAGGCATGGCACACATAAACTTTAGAGACAAAGAGAGTATGAGTTACGATACCTTTTTTCGTACTATACTTGCCGTGACACATGACTACAGTGTGCTAGAGGAAGGCTTTAGACGTATGGTGTTCAACGTACTTGCTGGCAACCAAGATGACCATGCTAAAAACCACTCTTTTGTGATGAATAAAAAAGGCATATGGAGACTTTCTCCTGCTTATGACATCTCACCTACCTTTGGCTATGGGCATCAAATGTCTATAAACTTTAAAGACAAAGGTGTGAATGAAGAAGATTTGCTCATTATGGCAGAACGCTTTGACATAAAAAATGCACGAAAAATCATAGCACATCAAAAAGAGGTCATTTCGCATTTTCCTAAATATGCTAAAGATATAGGTATAAGTCAGAAAAAGTGTGATGAAATAGCGAAGCATTTGAAGGTGCATTGATCATAGAATTGCTGTACAAATACTAAAAATACACAAAGCACAGATACAATGAAATTTTAAAAATAAAAGTAAAATATTTCCATAATGATAAACTCTGTAACTAGTCAATTTTTTACAGCACATAAGATGATAATCGCAAAGTTTTTCACCCTCACGTTTTTTGATTGCAACTACTTTTTATTTGAGTTATTTTAGGTTATTTTTAAAAGCCTATAGTGGTCTCTTTTTTTGCTTGTTTTTTTAAGGGAGTCTTTTTTTTTGCAATAATTTTTTGGCAATAATTTACTTTTTTATTTTGAGGTCAATATTTGTAAATTTTGGCCAGTTCAAAATAAAAACTACCACTATTATAACTTTTTCTTATTTTAAGGCACAGACGGTTTTAGAGAGGAGTTAGCCGACTACAGAAAAAGTGAAATCATTTAACTTTTGATGTATACTTTTATTTTTTTTAATTGCCATTATTTATCAAAAAAAATAGGGTAAATATATAATATTACATATACAATTGCATATAGAGTATATATATAATATATATAAAGTTTATATATATTATATATGCAATTGTATATGTAATATT
>Ga0256840_1004480_pt1 | contig 10458 bp, 10 predicted proteins | sample 355202metaG_FD_185969 | JGI IMG/M metagenome (GOLD analysis project Ga0256840, IMG submission 185969) | Hydrothermal vent microbial communities from Mid Atlantic Ridge, Atlantic Ocean - 355-202 | ecosystem: Environmental > Aquatic > Marine > Hydrothermal vents | place: Atlantic Ocean: Mid...
ACTTTATTAAAAGAAATTTCACCACGGCAGATTTTAAGTTCTTTTGCATTGCTTAAATCTGTTTCACGATTTTCACTATGACGCTGTTGGTAAATTTCTGCCATCTCAGAAGCATCGGCCAGAGCGGTAAAAAAGTTACGAAAGTTTCTGCCAAAATCCCACAGGCGATGCACCAGCATAATGAGGATTGACTGGAATAGAACAAACTCACCCACATTAAACTGCCCTGTTTGCCACTCCCCAATCATTAGATAAACGAGTACCAGTTCTATACCCATCGTCATTAATCCTTGTACCGCAAAGGAGATAAACATTAATATCCATGCAATCTTTTTACGCGCGTAAACTTCATTGGCTTTGTTGCTAACGACTTCTTTTTCACTGCCTTCAAGTGCAAAACTTTTAACAATAAAAATATTGCTAATCGCATCGGAGTAGCTGCCACCTAGTTTCGAGTCGGCTTCTGCAATGGCTTGATCGTATTTTAATTTCCAAATAGAAAAGCCAACACTCCATGCGATATAAAAAATAACCCAAATCAAAAAGTAATAAGCGAACTCGGGGTAGTGTTGATAAAACAATACAAAAGCAATCAAGATGCCGATCAGGTTTTGCATAAACTGGAATAAAAACCAGTCCATAATCACTTCATAAGCGCGTGAGAAACGGGCCGCTTGTTTGATTAAACTGCCTGAAAAGTTATTCTCAAAAAAGTCATACTTTTGCTGAATCAAAATATCAAATGACTGTTTTTCAAGATGCCTTACACCACCCGCATCAATAGGGATAATACCCACTTCAAGAATGCGCCAAGATAACCAAATACCGCCGTAAAAAAGTACAATCATCCAAAAATTATCAAACATCATTTGAGCAGTATCAGCGGTATAAGGCTGAGCAAAACCATTCGCAATATTTTTATAAAATACAGGTACATAAATGCCAAGCGTAGTGGCACTAATCACACCCAGCATGACTAATAGAAACCACCAGCGATGCCGCCATGTGACTTTAATGTATTCGATAAAAATTGTTTTCATAGTCTAGACTTGTAGAGTAGGGTTAAAGTGTACTTGATTCCTAAGCAATTACACCGCATATTTGTAGCATAAATAAAAGGAGAGCCACTATGGGTGCTACCGCTAAAGTTGTTAATATGTACAAACCTTCTACATGGAAAGAGAAAGGACTTAAGTGGACGCTCGGCATGTTGTTTGTCACGTTGCTTTTGTTGCTCCTGTTATTGTCTTTTTTTTGGAGTCGTGAACCGGATAGGTTTGATGTTAACACCCATGCGCAAACCTTGGCGGAAGATTTAGGTGTACAAGTAGTTACAGGGTTTACAACCACAGCCACGTTGGCAGGAATCGTAGATACACTGGTGGATAAGTCAGGTGGTTTTATTGAAAACGACCGCATGCCACCGGGTGTGATTATGGATAATATGCCCAACTGGGAGTTTGGCGTATTGGTGCAAGCGCGTGATATGTCATTGATTATGCGCAATGATTTTAGTCGTTCACAATCGCAATCAACCGAAGATAAGGACTTGGTGAATGCACAAACTAAAATGTTTACCGATTCAAATCTATGGATACTACCGCCAGCAGAAAGTCAATATCGTGATAGTAGCCAATCATTAAAAAAATACTTAAAAAGGCTCGGCGATGATAATCAATCAGACGCCCAATTCTATGCCCGTGCTGATAACCTTGTGGATTGGTTACAGCTGGTCAAGAAGCGCTTAGGCTCACTCTCACAACGATTGAGTGCTAGTGTTGGTAAAGAGCAATTAAATACTAACTTAGCCGGTGATGCGGAGGCAAAACAATCGACACCCACAGCAGTATCCAATTATATTAAAACTGATTGGTTTGAAATTGATGATGTTTTTTACGAAGCACGTGGTCAAACATGGGCATTAATTCATTTACTCAAAGCGATTGAGGTTGATTTTGGCTCAGTGCTACAAAAGAAAAATGCCCGCGTGAGTTTACGTCAAATTATTCGTGAATTAGAAGGCACGCAACAAACGGTGTGGAGCCCAATTATATTAAATGGTAAAGGCTTCGGCTTGGTAACGAATCATTCATTAGTCATGGCATCGTACATATCACGCGCAAATGCGGCATTGATTGACTTGGAAAGTTTATTACGTCGCGGATGATGATCGGTTTCCGTTATATTACAGGTAATAACAAGCGTACGTTATTTGGTAAATTTAATAAATATCAGATAAATGGGGGCCAACACAACAGCGAGTTAAATTCATCGTGTTTTCTATGTGGGGATTAGGGTACTTTACTCATTAGTATTTTCACGCCTACTACTCAGCCACAAAGCCACGCTTGCAAGTATAGTCCCCACAATGATATTTGTAAGGGGGGGGTTATTAGTAAAAACAAGTAGCAAAAGGAAACTAGCTGCCATGCTACTCACAGCAAGGTATTTCGCTTTGCGGGAGATTATCCCATGCTCCATAAAGTCTTTTACACCTTGCCCGTAGCGAGTATTTTGGTAAATTCTTTTAACAAGCTGGGGGGAGCTTTTAGACCATAACCATACCGCTATTATCCAAAAGATGGTGGTGGGTAATAAGGGCAGGAAGATGCCGAGCACACCGACCGAAAAACTCAACCAGCCTAAGGCAATCAATAGTTTTTTGCTAAGCTTGTTTGACTTCATAGAGCAATTATTACTTTTTAAATCGGAATCGCGGTAGGTTTATATCAAAGTGTAGAGCCAATAGTCTGGCGATAAAAATGCACAGACCAGCAATAATTGCGGCTTGGGCAGCATCCAATTTTAAGTAAATCAGCCCAATAAACAGCATCGAGCCTAACCATGAGACGGTTGCATACAGCGGACTGGTGAAAACCATTGGTGGTTCATTGCATAAAATATCTCTAAAAATCCCGCCCATAGTTCCTGTCATAACCCCCATAAAGCTGGCGATTAACCACGGTGTGCCAACCATGAGGGAGAGTAGCGTTCCTGCAATGCCAAATGTTGCAAGCCCCGCAGCATCAGGGATAAGAAAAAATCTGGGCGAGATTACGATTAAGCGCGCCAGTGTAAAAACTGCAAAAGCACTCACCAGCGAGGCAATAAAAAACATTTGGTCCTTGATCCAGAAAACATCTTGATCCAGTAGCATGTCTCGAAGTGAGCCACCCCCTAAGCCGGTGGCAACGGCGATGATAATCACGCCAAATAAATCAAACTGTTTGAACCCTGCCTTTAACACGGCTGATGCCGATGAGACGATTACGGCGATCAATGTAATCCAATAAAGGTTGGTGAGTAATTCTGGAGTAGGGTTAAGGCTCATGGGTAGCGTTAAAAAGTTAAGTTTTTTGAGGCGGTTTACTAACAAGAAATAACCAAATATAGCCGACTACACCAGCCAATAACGAGGCAAATAGAATGCCTGTTTTTGCCATTAATAGCAGCTCTTCATTTTCTTTAAAACCAAGCTGGGCAACAAATATAGACATCGTAAAGCCAATCCCTGCAAGCAAGGAGACGCCTGCAATTTGGGTGAAGCGGGTATCTTTGGGTAACTTAGCTATACCCAGCTTTAATACGATCCAGCTAGTGCCAGCTATGCCAATAAATTTGCCTAAAATTAAACCTGCCGCAACGCCTTGTAAAACAGGGTGGCTTAATGTCGTGCTCATTGCACTAAAATCCAACGCTATGCCTGCATTGGCTAAGGCGAAGATTGGAATCACTATGTACGCCACAGGCAAATGCCAAGTGTGTTCCAGTTGCTGTAAAGGCGCTTGTACATTATGGACGACATTTTCTAAGGTTTGTACGACAGCACGTGATTTGTCGTTGGTTAATATATTATGATCCTGTTCATTATTTTCATCAAAACGTTGAATCAATTCTTTAACACGTTGACTAAACCGCTCTGGATTGTATTTAGGCATTGCGGGTACGGTAAGTGCGCCTAAAATACCCGCTAAGGTAGCGTGTACGCCAGACTTAAGTAGCGCGTACCAAAGGAAAACGGAAAGAATAAAATAGGGTACGGTATTGCGAACACCACTCAAATTTAATCCGATTAAGCCGACAAGTAAAAGTCCTGCAATTTGCAGTGGTACCATGGCAATGGTATCAGTATAAAATATCGCAATCACCAAAACTGCGCCTAAGTCATCAACAATCGCTAACGCCACGAGAAAAGTTATTAACGCTTTAGGCACACGGCTAGCAAGTAATGCCAAAGCGCCGATGGCAAAAGCAATATCAGTTGCCATAGGAATTCCCCAGCCATTTGCAGCATCACCATCGGGGTTAATAAGCATATAAATCAATGCCGGCACGACCATGCCGCCAATAGCCGCAGCAATCGGCAATATCGCATTGCGCGGGTTAGATAATTCACCCACGACAATTTCACGTTTAAGCTCTAAACCGACGACGAAGAAAAATACCGCCATCAGCGCATCATTAATCCAATGATGCAGGCTCATTTTTAAGCTCCAATCACCAACGCCAATGCTGATGTAAGTATGCAGTACGTGCAGGTAGGTTTCAGCAAGTGAGCTATTCGCTAACACCAAAGCAAGTATCGCCATGCCCATGAGTAAAAGCCCACTGGTAGTTTCACGATGGATAAACTCTTCGAAGGGTGTAAGTACTTTGTTAAAGCTTTTTTCCCAAACTGAGTGGTTGATTCCCTTTTTAGATGAATTGTCGTACTGAGGCATATTTTTATTTCTTAGTTAGGTTGTTAGTAGAGACCTTTGCACGAGTCGGGTGACGAGTAAAAATGGTTAAAATTTCACTACATTTCGTTGAAAAACTCGCTAATAACTCGTTATTAGCTTCGTTTTCCGCCTCAATCAGTAAAATTTCACCCGATTTTTCTTTCGTCCCCGACTCGTGCAAGGTCTCTAGTAGAAGAAATCATACAGGTGATTTAAAGCGTAGTCATACAAAATACTTACAGTAAAACGACTAAAGAGGGTAGAATCATTTTTTACCTTTTTTAGGCTGAAACCATATGATGGAATGGAATATATATCTTTCCGGTGAGATTCACACCGATTGGCGCGAGAAAATTATTAAAGGCTGTGAGGCTCTGGAGCTGCCCGTAACATTCTCATCTGCCGTAACCAATCATGAAGCCAGCGATGCCGCAGGTGATGTGCTCGGTAAGGATGAGAATAACTTTTGGCGTGATCATCAATCAGCCAAAATAAATGCTATAAGAATCAAAACGCACTTAGAGCAATGTGATTTAGCCATTATTCGTTTTGGCGATAAGTACAAACAGTGGAATGCAGCATTTGATGCAGGCTATTGTTCTGCGCTAGGTACGCCGTATATTACCTTGCATGAAGAGGATATTATTCACCCGCTAAAAGAGGTCGATGCGTCTGCAATGGCATGGGCGACCACCCCTGAACAAGTGGTAAAAATTATAAATTATACGCTGATGCAGAAATAACGGTTATGACACTGAGCACGCAATACGATAGTTTTACCTTAAGCAATGAACTCACCGTAGTAGCAGGCGAGGGCGGCTTGCCTATCATAAAAGTCGCGAATAAACACGCCGAGGCATTAATCTCGATTTATGGTGCGCAGGTATTATCGTTTAAGCAAAAGCCTGGGAATGCTGGGGAGAGTCACGAGTTATTATTTCTCAGTGAAAAAGCTTTTTTTGAAGAAGGTAAAGCAATTAAAGGTGGTATACCCATTTGTTGGCCTTGGTTTGGTCAAGCGCCTGAAGCAACTATGGACAAAAGTTCTGTTAAAAACCCAAAAGAAAAAAACAGACCCGCTCATGGCTTCGCGCGCAATGTATTGTGGGAACTTGTTGAAACAGCCTCAAACAACGCAGACGGAACACAGGTTGTACTCGCTCTGCAAGACTCAAAAAATAGCCGCAAGCTATGGCCGCATGCTTTCAACTTGAGCTTAACGATAAATATCGGTAAGACGCTAAAATTGTCTTTAAAAACGACCAATACAGGTGCGCAAGCCTTCTCAATAACACAGGCGTTACACAGTTACTTTTCAGTGAGCGATATTGCTAAAGTGCGTGTTGTGGGTTTAGATAAAGCGCAATACCTTGATGCAACCTTTGCTGGAAAGAAACAAGACTGGCCGATAGTTGTGCAAAGCGGTGATATAACTTTTGATAAGGAGGTCGATCGCATCTACACCCAAGCTCCGGCGCTTAGCCTGATAGATGACGGCAGGAGCCAGTCGCTGAAAATTCGTTCAAGTAACAGTAACACCACCGTTATTTGGAATCCGTGGGTAGATCTATCAGCAAACAGCGTAGATTTAAGCGATGATGCTTATAAACAATTTGTGTGTATTGAAACGGCTAATGCCGCTGAAGGTGTGATTGAAATATTGCCGGGCGAGAGCTTTGCTCTTGGCGCTGAGTACTCATTGAGCTAGCTGTAAATAATGAAAACCAGTCAAACACCGCGCGACCTTATAGAGCCTTTCAAACAAGGTAAAGTCTTTGCTTATCCTACCGAGGCAGTATTCGGCTTGGGTTGTGACCCAGATAATGAGCAAGCTGTTATGCGCTTGCTTGAAATTAAACAACGGCCAAATAATAAAGGCTTGATTCTAATTGCCTCTGACTTCTCTCAGGTGAAAAAGTACCTGCAACCGTTGTTAGAAATGCAGCAGCCTTTTACCTTACCGAGTGATACCACGTATATCTTCCCCGCGCTTGATTCCGCGCCTGCATGGCTCACGGGAGATTTTAACAGCTTAGCGATTCGCTTTACTCAGCACCCTGTCGCAAGAGAATTATGCCAAACCCTAGAATCAGCCATCGTTTCAACCAGCGCTAATATCAGCGGGAAAGAACCTGTTAAAACGGTGGATGCGATAGATATACAGTTAGGTGATAAAATTGATTATCGGCTAGAGGGGGCATTAGGCGGGGCGCTAAAACCCAGTGTGATTCGTGATAGCATTACGGGGAAAATAATACGAGAATAAGCTACTAAGGCGCTGTCATAGATACGCGGATTGATAAACTACCATCCCGTTGGGTTACTGTTTGTTCACGATGTGTTGTCGGTAACTGCGCTATTTTCTGAGCAAACTCAGGCTCGCTCAACAGACAGTTGCTCATTGACCCACTGACTTTTCCGCCTATGGATAATTGGCATGAATTCTCGACAAAAACGCTGATGCCTATCGTTGTACTGTCAGTTGATGCTTGTACGTTAGCAGTCAAACAAATCAGCATTAAAGAAGAGGTTATTAAGTATTTGGTAATTGTTTCTATCTGGAGATCAGGGTTTAACATAGCATTATTTTTATTGGCATTTAAATAAAGCTATTATGCGACGACATGAGCTATTTCTTAATCCAACTCATCTTGCTAAAGCGCTCGCCAAAGCGACTTTTTACCGTTAATCCTGATTTTTCCATTATTTTTTTAGTTACAAAGAGATGGGTCTTGCTCAATTCAAATGATGACCTTGTATAAAATCTAAGCTACATCATCCTGATACAAATATTCTTGAAAACCAATAAAGTTTTCGCGAATTTCCTGAATATCACCCAACACCTCTTTTGCATCGGCGATTGCGCTGTATTTTAATTTTAGCAACTCACCTAATTTATCAATATCTAGCTCTTTCACACCTTCTTTTACATATTGATCTAAGACGAAATTCAAAAAAGCTTGTTGATTAGCATCATAATCATGCAACATAATTTTAGCTTGCTCGGCGCGTTGCAAGCGGGGTAGCACGTCTTTACTGTAGGCAACGTAATTAAGCACATCAAAAATATCACAACCTTGGGCATTGATGACACGTTTTAAATCTTGTAGTTGAGCATTGCTATAGCCTTTTTCTTCTAGTTCGGCGAGTAGCTTTTTGCGGGTATTTGGAATACTCCAGATTTTACGAAGCTGTTCTTCATTTTTAAAAAAGTTAGGTAAATCACCAAACAACTGCTTAATAAAATCTTCTGCGGATATGGGCGTACCCGATGCACTCCAAAAGCTGGTTTTTACCATTGAATCCAGCTCGCGTACCTTGTTATCTGACAAGGTTATCTTAATAGTTTGCCTGCCTCCGTCGTCACACACACAAGGGTTATTTTTACAAACATCACACAGCTCAGGCTCTTTATCGCAGATACACAGCCGCTTGCCACACACTTCACAAGATTGTTTGCCATCGTCTTTAACGGTTGGCTTCTCTGGCGGGTCTAACGGTGGGCCATCCCATTCTTCATCATTAAAGTGTTCATGTGCCTCTACAAAATCATAAACCGTAAAATAATCTTTTTTATCAAACAAGCGCGTGCCACGCCCAACAATTTGCTTAAATTCCACCATTGATTTAACGGGTCGCATTAGCACAATATTACGAATTTCAGGCGCATCAACACCCGTGCTTAGTTTTTGTGAAGTGGTCAAGACAGTTGGAATGCTTTTTTCATTGTCCTGAAAATCCCGCAGATGCTTTTCACCCATTGCGCCATCATCGGCGGTTACGCGATGGCAATAATTTGGGCTTTTGCTGTTCGCAACTTGGTTGATTAAATCACGCACTGCCGCCGCATGAATTTGCGTTGCACAAAATACCAGTGTCTTTTGATTTTGGTCGATCATATCCATGAAAAGACTTACCCGATAAGCCTCGCGCGCTTTAATTTCGACAAGCCGATTCATCTGATCTTCGGTGAATTTCGTACCGATGGCAATATCAGGCACTTCACCATTGCCACCGATAACCTCAATATCATCATCGCCTGTGTAGGTATAATCATCAATCGTGGTGCTGATTTCTTTGACCCGAAACGGCGTTAAAAAGCCATCATTAATACCTTCTTTAAGGGAATAAATATAAAGTGGATCGCCAAAATAATGGTAAGTATCACCGTTCTCATCGCGTTTGGGAGTTGCGGTTAAACCTAGCTGTACGGCAGGGGAGAAATATTCCAGAATTTCACGCCACGAGCTTTCATCGTTAGCACCACCACGATGACACTCATCAATAATAATCAGGTCGAAAAAGTCGGGTGGGTATTCGCCAAAATAAGGTGAATCATCAGGACCCGACAAAAAGGTCTGAAAAATCGTAAAGAAAATATTGCCGTTTTTAGGCACACGTTTCTTCTTGGCGATTTCAGAAGGTGCAATTCGTACTAGCGCATCCTCTTCAAATGCGCCAAACGAATTAAACGCCTGATCTGCTAAAATATTACGATCAGCCAAAAACAAAATACGCGGTGATCGCAAACCATCACGCTTTAAATTCCATTTAGCATGAAACAACTTCCACGCAATCTGAAATGAAATAGCCGTTTTACCCGTGCCTGTTGCCAGTGTTAATAGAATACGATCTTTCTTATTCGCAATTGCATCCAATGTCTTAGTAATTGCATTGGCTTGATAGTAACGCGGTTGCCATTGCCCGCCTTTGTCCTCAAACGGCACGGCAAACAAACGTGCTTTCCACGCATCAATCTCAACTTTATATTCATCAACAGGCGTAGGGAAGGTCATCTCCCATAACTCATCAGGCGTAGGGTAGCGTTTAATATCGCCTTCCGTGCCTTCATCCATATCTATGCCGTAAATCTGCAAACCATTGGTGGCATAGGTGAAGCGGATATTTAAACGTGTCGCATAATCTTTAGCCTGCCCAACACCTGCGGTGTAATATTCATCACGTTTTTTAGCCTCAATAATCCCAATACGGCGATTTTTATATTCCAAAACATAATCAGCCGACAATTGAGAATAATTGCGAACGCCCGGCTTATCTTTATTAGTAATAGGGTGTTCAACAACAATACGGCTGCCATCGACCACACCCCAGCCAGCTTCACGTAAAGCAGGGTCAATTAAATCTTGTCGGGTCTGGGCTTCATTCATCCAGTAGAAATTTCACATCTTGTAAAAGGGTAGGAAGTTTAGATTCAAGCTGCATACAAAAAAGCTCTGTCATTTTTGATGCTTTCTAAAAAGTAGGGATTCTTAATGGAAGAACTCACAACCAGATCGACAGATTGTTGGAATAAATCTTTTAAGCCACTAAGTAATCCAAAATAATTATCAGCGTAGTTATCCAACCCAACTTGATTAAACTCAACCAAAAAATCAATATCACTTTGCGTTGTTTCAAAATCATCACGTGTAGCAGAGCCAAATACCTCAAGCACCTGCACATGAAACTCTTCACAAAGCATCATGATTTCTTTTTGTTTTGTAGAGATGATTTTATTCATGCTAGATATTATACGATTTTTCAATGGTTTAAGCCACACATCGGGTTTGGGCTTCATTCATAAATATAATAGGGACTATAACAGTTTCATAGTTGTTCTGCATACAACTGCAACAGCCAGTTCGGCAATGCATTAGCACGCTGTACTATGCGCCCGTGACGCAGCGTTAAACAGAGTTCAGGCACTTGATTAAGCGCCGAATTATCATAAACAAAA
>Ga0256840_1004481_pt1 | contig 10454 bp, 7 predicted proteins | sample 355202metaG_FD_185969 | JGI IMG/M metagenome (GOLD analysis project Ga0256840, IMG submission 185969) | Hydrothermal vent microbial communities from Mid Atlantic Ridge, Atlantic Ocean - 355-202 | ecosystem: Environmental > Aquatic > Marine > Hydrothermal vents | place: Atlantic Ocean: Mid...
AGTATTGAATATATCGCCCAAAACCGTAATGCAAACCATAAAAGCCGGCACAAGCTCCGAAACAAAAGTAAAAGCCTACAATTATGAGTTTGAACTCACGGCACCGAAAAAAGTGATAGAAGTGGGAATGAATGCGGGCTTTGGGAGTATGAATAGTTTGGGGTTCGGGTTTTGTGAAGTGATTAAATATGAATAAACAAGGAAGATTGTTTTATTAGACATGATTAACATGATTATAAATTTAGAAATATGATACGGGAAATAGTAAATTTTATTGATTATCTTGAAGAAAAAAGTCCTGATATTTCTTCAGAAAATCTTACATTGAAAGAAGGACAATATGTTTTTTTGGAAAAAGAAGGGGATGAACTTGTTATTAAAGATGGGAAAATTTTGAAGGTTGATAAGAATACGGAGCCAAATTATTTATATAATGAATTCAAAAATATTTATTCTGTCTCGGAAATGATTAATAACAAAAGTCTAAATTCAAACGAAAAGATTTTTATTGAAATTGGAAGTCCGTTTGCTATTTCAATTTCAGGCAAAGGGCATAAAAAAGGTATAGGAAAAAAGAAACAAGCACTTGAAGCATATTTCAAAGCAGCGTTGAATTATCTTGACGAAGAAAATGAACAACATTTTAAGTGGTTTGAAGAGTTTAAACATTTTACAAGGAATAAAATGTTTAGATTTTTAGACACAATTGAAGAGGGGCAAAATCCTAAGGATACTTATATGTTTTATTTCTTTATGAAAGAACCTGAAATTAAAGATTACCAAAGATTTTATAATAAATATCTGGAAACAAAAGTATTCCTATACGATTTAAAAAAAGGAGAAACACATGGAATAAGCAATGTTTTGAGCGGTTTTAATGTTAAAAAGACATTCTTAAAACATAAATCGGCCAGTTTTGAATTAAATTATAAAATATCCGGCAACGAAGCAATGAAACTTTATAAGTTTTTCCGGTTACAGCAAAAAAATAAAATATTACCAAATCCAATGCCTATTTTTGTTGATAAAGAAGAAATTCCTTTATCCGAACAAGCAATTACTTTTTATAATTCAAATAAAGATAAGAAGTTTGGACACAAAGAAATAATAGAAAACTTACTTGCAAAAAAAGAAAACATACAAAACTTCTATTTAATATATTTCCAAAATAATTTAAAAGGCAGTCGTATTGTTGACTTGGATTTTGTTCCGGTTTTTAAGCATAAATTGGATAAAACTATTCATATTGAAACTTTTTTTCAAACATCAAATAATTCAATTCATTTTGATGAGATTAAAACTGTTTTTGAATTTGAACGGATTATTGTACATAATGTGTTTAATAATCAGTTAGTGCAAAAACGCAAAGATGAAAGTTATTCGCTAAGATATTTTGATGAAATTGATAATAATCCAAAATATATTACGGCAAATACCTATATTCAAATAATGAGATATCGAAAAGCATTTTATGATTTTATCTACAAATCAAAACATCAGGCAATTACCAACATAATGTTTCATGATATTATGAAAAGTTCAATACTTGATGATATCAAGCATGATAATGATTATAATAAAACAAAAGATATTAAAGAAAAACTAAATATATGGTTTAGCTTATATAATTATTTTAATAATAATAAAAATGATGAAGACATGGTAAATAAAACAAAAGTGCTATTTGAAAAGGTAAGTAAAATAGCTAAAAACGAACAAGAAAGAATGCAAAGCGATGATGAGTTTGCATTTGCAAGCGGGCAATTAATTCGTACTATTCTAAATAAAAGTAAAACGGGCGAGCGAACACATTCGTTATTAGAGCCTTTTTTGCAAAAAACGAATGCTCAACAATACAAACTTGCTATTGCAAGGGCTTTTGAAACCTATAAACATGAATTTATGTTTTATAAAGGAAATAAACGGTATGAATTTGATAAAATAATGAGTGAAGTTATGGGTTTTGAACCCGATGAAAAGAACTTAAAAAATCAACTTCCTTTAATTTTGGCAGGTTACTTTGCTGAAACAATCTTTAAAAGAGAGGCAGAAGCAGAAAATGCTGAAAATAATTAAAAATCAATATAATAATGAAGAATAAAGAAAATAATTCTTTTACTGAATCAAAAAAAAAACTTGCAGTATTAAAAAACATTATGAAAAACATGGAAAATCAAGAATTTAAAAACAGAGTATTTGGGGCAGTTATAGTAAAAGCTATAAACTCAAATTATAATGCCGATTTTACGGGACAGCCAAGAACTTTACCGGACGGTACTGTTTATGCTACCGATAAAGCATTTAAGTATACCGTAAGACACTATTTAAAAGATGTTTATAGCGGAGAAAAAATATTTTTCTTTAAAACATTAAATGAGAATCAAAATCCAAGAACATTAGATGATACTTATGAATTTCATTTTGGTGAATTTCCAAAGAAAATATCAAAAGAGGAAGTTACAAAGAACTTGTTAAGCTGTATTGATGTTCGATATTTTGGTGCTACTTATGCCGGAAAAACAAATGTTTCAATTCACGGAAGCACTCAGATAAATCACGGTGTTAATATTTGGCACGAAAATAATATTTATTCTGAGCAAATAACAAGTCCTTTTGCAAATAATTCGAGTAAAGAACAAGAAAGTGGAATGACAACAATTGGACGTGATACTAAATTGCAGGAAGGCCACTATTTACATCATTTCTCAGTTAACCCAATGAATATTGAAAATTCTTTTGAAAATGCACAAATGCTTTCAGAAGAAGATATCAACAAGCTAAAAGAAGCGATGCGTCGCGGAGCAACCTATTATGACAGTTCATCAAAAGCAGGTACTGAAAATGAATTTTTGATTTGGGTGCAATTAAAAGAAAATTCAAAACTTGTTTTGCCAAGTTTTTCACAATTGATGAAAATGGAAAAAGAAAAACAGGACGACAAAGTGGTTTTGGATTTAAACAATTTATCCGAAAAATTGAAAAAACATAAAGAAGATATTGAAAAGATAGAATTATACAGAAACGAAGCATCAATAATTATTAAAAATCAGCCTGAAATAGCAAAAATTTTTAGCTTGTAATAATTTTTTTAATAATTTGATGTATTATTCTGTGATTCAGTGAATATATAGCTATTTTATAATAATGTTTCGTGGCAGTAAATACGGCTATATGAGGTAATTGATACCACAAAACATTACATATTTGAACTATGTTTTGTGGAAGGATTTTTGTACTTTTGTGGTCTTAATATATATACGTTTTGAATTTTAATAAAGAAAATATAAAACAATTTTTGGACGAAAATCAAATTGACATTTTTAGTGTTAACGATTTACGAAAGAATTTTACCTCTGTAAATAGTAAAGAATTTTATTACACTTTGTATGAGATTACCGATTTAGAATTTTCGCAAATAGAAAAAGGGAAATATTGTCGAAAAACTTTCAGAAACGAATATGTAATCGGCAGTTTTTTAACAAGCGATGCTACAATTGCTTACTGGTCGGCTTTAAATATTCACGGTTTGACAGAGCAAATTCCGAATAAGGTATTTGTGCAAACTACTAAAAAGAAACAAAGCAAAGAGATTTTCGGAGTTTTTTACCGGTTTGTAAAAGTTCGTTCCGGAAAAATGACAGGAATCATTAAAACAGGCACTGGAACAAACAAGTTCAGAATAACCGATATTGAAAAAACAATTGTCGATTGCTTTGATTTGCCTGATTATTCAGGTGGTTTTATGGAACTGGTAAGAGCTTTTAAGCAAACAAAGTTAAGTTCGCAGAAAATGATTTCGTATTTAGAAGCAGTAAACAATAAATCTGCCGCAAAAAGAATAGGATATTTAGCCGAATTGTTTGACAAAAAGGGATTTAAAGGACTTGTTAAATATGCAAAGCAACAAAAAAGTAAAAATTACGATTTATTGGATATTTATGGAAACAAAGAAGGAAAGTATAACAGTGATTGGCGATTGATTATAAATATCGAAAAAGATGATTTATTGGATATAGCAAACAGTATTTATTAAAATGATAAAACAGAATGAAATAAAAGAAATATCCGAACAACAAAGAGTTCCTAAAAGTCAAATTGATAAAGATTGGGTATTGAGCTATTTGTTGTATGCAATATATCAGATACCGGAGCTTAAAGATATTATGATTTTTAAGGGTGGTACTTGTTTGAAAAAATGCTATTTTCCTGATTATCGTTTTTCGGAAGATTTGGACTTTACCATTCTTGACAATCGTTTTGTTTTTAATAAACGAATCGTTAATAAGATTTTGGCAAAAGCAACCGAACTGTCTTTTGATGAAGAATATAACAGAGGTATTCTTTTTAAATTAAAAATGATTGAACCAACACAATCAAAAGATATTGAACAAGGATATAAAATTTATATTCATTATTGGGGTGCCGACCATAGAAAAAATGATATGCCGTCATCAACAAGCAATGCCCAATGGCATCATACTATAAAATTGGATATAAATCATACGGAAGAAATTATTTTTCCGGTTAATAAATTAGTAATTAATCATAATTTTTCTGACAGGTCTAATTTTGAAAACGCAATTGTTCCTGTTTATTCCATTGAAGAAGTGTTGTCGGAAAAACTTCGCTCTTTGATACAGCGAAAATATACCAGTCCGAGAGATTGTTATGACATTTGGTATTTGAAAAATAATTTCGAGAACTTGGATTGGGAAAAAATAAAGGCAGCATTTTTACGAAAAGCACGAAGTAAAAATATTGTCTTTGAAAATACAGAACAATTATTGAATGCCAAAAAGGAGAAAATATTAGAACATCATTGGATAAACCAACTTCAAAACCAATTTTCGCAAGATAAATTACCGGATTACCATACAGTAATTCCCGAATTAAAACTATTTTTCAATGAATTATTTAAAGAATAATTATTATGAATAAATTAATATCAATTGACTTATTTGCCGATTTCGGAATGCTGAAAAAGCCCGATACCAATGAGCCTGTTTATCTTACATTCAATATGTTGCACAAACCGGCATTATTGGGAATTCTGGGAGCAATTATCGGGCTTGAAGGTTTTAGGGAAAAAGGAAAACTACCGGAATACTATGAAAAATTAAAGGATTTAAAAATCGGGATTCAACCGTTACGGCACGAAAACGGAAACTTTCAAAAGTCAACGGTAAAATACAATAATGCCACCGGCTTAGCAAATAAAGATGCAGACAATAAAAACGGTGCAACTTTAAATGTTATCGAACAATTCCTCATAGCTCCGGCTTTCAGATGCTTTTTATTGCTGGATACGGACAATGAACTGCATGAAAAAATTGACAAAAATCTTAAAAATAATTATGCAGAATATTTGCCTTATTTAGGGAAAAATGAGTTTTCTATGTGGTGGGAAAAGTATAAAATTTACGAGTTTGATTCTTTTGATCCCGATGGTACATTTACAATTAAAACCATTTATATAAAAGATGAACCGTTAAAAGACAGCAAAGATACCGGTGCATTGCTAAACTATGATCCGGTTTTTGATGACAAACTTGAAGGATACTCATTTTCATATTTTGAGAGATTGCCGATTGAATATCAGGATTTGGGAGCTAATAATTTTCAGTATAAATATCAAAAATTTGCTTTTACCGACTGGGGTTTAAAATTAAAGCACAAAGGTTCAAATCATTTGCTCAACATAAAAAATTATGGAATCATACAAGTCTTTTGATGAGATATTAGAAAACAGCAAATCGCTCGAGAAACTATTTGAAAATCAACCGGAATATCTTGCACATACCCATTTCTCAAAAAACAGCGAAATATTATACGAACACATCATAAAAGTTAAAGATTATTTTTTGAGAATAATTGAATTAAATAATTTAGAACCGATTATAAACCGGTTAATTAATAAAATTTTCAATGAAGATATTGATATTGGTAATTATTTAAAAACTCTTTTCTATCGAGTTATTCTTTTTCACGATTTTGGTAAAGTAAATCCAAACTTTCAGGCAGAAAGAATGGGTAATAATGAATTTAAAAAAGACAATACAATTAAAATAGGTTATGAACATTCGTTTTTAAGTGCTTATTGCTTTTTAAACTATTCTATTGATACTATTCCAAACAATATTTTGAAAGAATACCGTCCTTTCCTATATACTTTTTCTTTTTTGTTTTCAATTCCGATACTTAAACACCATTCGGTATTTATTGAAAAGGATTATAAGTTTTCTTCCGATAAAATTAACAGTATTCATAAATTATTAAATGGGTTTGATTTTACAATTACAAAGGACCAGATCATTAAATTAATTAATTATGAAAGTTCTGAAAACGATAAGAATCTATGGGCAGTATTTAAAGGGGTTGCACAAAGAAAAAATATAGACTATTTCGCACTTTTTGCACTTCTTAAACTAAATTATTCACTCTTAACAGCTGCTGATTATTATGCAACTTCCGACTATATGAACGATTTGCAGTTTAAAACAGAAACGGATTTCGGCTTACTCACAGAAGAACTAAAAAATAAAATAAATTCATATTTTACCGATAACGAAAAAGCAACTTACAACAAACAACTTGTAGAAAATACGGACTTTTTTTTAAACTATTCATTTGAGAATTTGCAGGAAAAGAGCAATGAAAACTTAAATATATTACGTCAAAAACTCGGGGCAGAAGTTCTTACAAATATTGAAAAACATAGGGATAAGCATATTTTTTACATCGAAGCACCTACCGGCGGCGGTAAAACTAATATGTCGATGATTGCCGTATATAAAATGCTGCAAATGCATTCTGAAATAAACAAAATATTTTATGTGTTTCCTTTTACTACGCTTATCACACAGACTTCAAAAGCCATAAAAGACACCTTAGGGTTAAGCGAAAATGAAGTTGCCGAGGTGCATTCAAAAGCAGGGTTTAAAACAAAAAATCATAATGAGGAAGATGCAAAATACGGCAATGAAAAACGCAATCAAATTGATAATCTGTTTGTTAACTATCCGCTTACGCTTTTAACGCATATTAAGTTTTTTGATATTTTAAAATCAAATAGGAAAGATACAAACTACATTTTACACCGTTTGGCAAATTCCATAGTGATTATTGACGAGCTACAAGCCTACTCACCGGAACATTGGGATAAAATAAAGTTTTACATTGCAAAATATGCCGAATATTTCAATATACGTTTTATTATTATGTCGGCAACTTTGCCTAAAATTGATAGAATAAAAATGGCATTTGATACGCATTTTGAACCTTTAATTGATGATGCTAAAAAATATTTACAAAATCCCAATTTTGCAGAAAGAGTGTCAGTAAAAACTGATTTATTAGAAAAAAATAAAATTGATTTAGAAGAACTATCCGGCATCTTACTTGAAAAATCAAAGGATTATGCACAAAACCGAACAGATAATTATCAAGGAAGTATTTATACTGTAATAGAATTTATTTTCAAAAAAACGGCAAGCCGATTTTATGATATAATTATTGGCAAACACAAGGTTTTTTTCGATGAAATTTTTGTTCTTTCGGGAACAATTATAGAACCTCGCCGAAAATATATAATTGAATATTTAAAAGATGAAAATAATAGGAAAAAGAAAATTCTTTTGATAACAACACAAGTAGTGGAAGCCGGTGTGGATATTGATATGGATTTAGGGTTTAAAAATCAGTCGCTTATTGACAGTGACGAACAACTTGCAGGGCGTATAAACAGAAATGTCAAAAAGAAAAATTGCGAACTATGGCTTTTTAGGGCAGACACGGCAAAATCTATCTACGGAAAAGATTTAAGGTACGATGTTACCGCAAATTTTAATACTGATTATGTTTATGAAATATTAACTAAAAAGAATTTTGATGCATTATACGAAAGAGTATTTGAAGAAATTGATAAACTAAATACTTCAGGTTATAAAACCAATTTCAATACCTATAAATCGAATTTTGAAAAGATAAATTTCAGAAAGATAAATGAAGATTTTAAACTAATAGATAGTCAAAATATTTCTGTTTTCGTACCTGCTGATATTGATATTCATTGTTATGGAAGCGAGAATAATTTTTCGGAAAGCGAAATCAAATTTATAAAAGATAATAATTGTTTACACAACGAAAACCAAGTTTCTGGCGAAAAAATTTGGAATTTATATGTATCACTCATTCAAAATAAAGAAAAGCGGTTTTCGCCGGATGTGAAAATTCTTAACGGAATAATGTCAAAGTTTGTATTTTCAGTGTTTCTTAAAACAGCTGACAGCTTAAAAGAATTTTGCGAGTATAATGAAGATTTTGGAGATTTTAAATATTTCCAATATCTGAAATTAAGAAAAGAAGAAATAAATCAAAGTGATGAAACAGATAAAGTTTACAGCTTAGAAAGTGGAATTAATGAGGATAAATTAAATATTGAGTATGGGATAATTTAATGCAAATTTAAGCAGAGAATGGCAAAAAAAGGAGATATTAACAAATAAATAAGATAATCAATGACATTTAAAGAAATATACGACAAAACACCTGATGATTTTAAAACAGATTTTTTGTATCAGGTTCTTAATGAAAATTCTCGATTGAAAAATAAGTTTCTGGAAAGTATTCCTTCGGTGAAAGAGGTGGCAACTCAGGAGATAATTGCTTATGATGATTTTAAAAATATGGTCGATGCGGCGTACAATGATTTTTTGGAACTATTACAAGATATTGATCTTGCAAATCTTGACTGGGAAGATTATACACCATCGCATAGTGGGTATATTCCGGAATGGGAAGCTCTTACCGAGTTGGGTGAGCAAGAAGTTGAAAATGTGCTTGGCGGATTTAAGGATGAAATGATTTCAAAGCTTTTGCAGGGAAATATCACGGAAATCGTTTCTGATTTTTTAGCATTTTATCAAGCAGCTGCCGATGCCGATATTGACGACCCTGAGTATTGTTTCGAAACAATAAATGACTATCTTGTTGATACACAACTTAGAGAATGGATAATGAAGGCAATCGGTAAAATACCTTTTACTCGCCTTAATGATGATAATGTAATAAATGTAATAAAATTGTTTTTTGAATATTACCATAACAATAAACAAGACAACCTGAATGAGATAAGGTTTTTTGAAGATTTTTTAATCAGCATATTGGATAGTATTTCCGACAAAAGTAAAATACTTTATTTCGAACAATTCTCAAAGATTGATAAAAAATATTGTCCCTTGTTTGTTTCTGCTGTTATGAAATATAATACCGGTAATAATAATCGTGAGGCGATATTACGGGAGTTGATGTTTACTGATAAAAATATCGGAGAAGAATTACTCAAATATTATTTGGAGAACAAAGAGACCGGTAAATATCTTGAAACTGCAAAGCAGCTTTATGAAACAGATAAAGAGTTTTGGGCACAAAAGGTTTGCAGTCATATTTCACCTGACGATGACAGGGACTTTTTTGTTGAAGTTAATTTTCAGTGTTATTTAAAAACAGCTGAAATAACTTATTATAAAAAAATCAAGTCTTTACTTTCATCATCTGAAAAAGAAAATTTTATTAACAGGATACACCGCAACACTTTATTGAAAATTAAAATATATGAAGTAGATAAAGAGTTTGATAAAATTAAGGAAATAGTAAATAAAATTGATGTGGATTCATGGTATTTTAGTAAAGAAATCATGTTGCCTATTATAAATGTTTATCAGGAATTTTGTTTTAATAAAATCGCTAAAAAGATAGATAAAATAATGTCAGGTGAAAAGCGAAATCGTTATTCTTATCAAAATATTGTTGAATGGATTTTTTTTGCTGAAAAAGTACCTGCGCATAGGGATTCAGTTGAAGCCCTTGTAAATAAGCTTTATACACATAAACCGCCACTGCCTGCACTGAAAGACGAATTCAGAAAAGCGGGATTGGTGGATAAATTTTAATAAATTATTTTTTAACAATTAATATTAACAAAATGGAACAAGAAATTTCGTCAAAAAACACAAAAGCACAAATTCTGGAAGCTTATGAAAAACTTTTAAAGAAAGTGCAAGAGGCAAAAGCCGATGTGCCTAAAAAGGTTCAGGAAGAAAAACAACGCAAAGAAACCGTTGATAAAGTTGCCGATATTTCAAACAAAAGTATTGTTAAAGAAATTGGTAATTTGCGTTCAAATTTGAATAACACGCTTGAAGATTTAGAGCAAAATCTTTTAGATGAGTTTAAAAAATTAGAAGAAATAAGACAGGCTATTGCCATTGAAAAACAGAATCTTAAAGATTTATATGAACTATCGGCAACAACCGATTCTTTAGCAGCAATGCTTTTGACTCAAAAAGAACAAAAAGAAAATTTTGAAGCTGAAATAAATGCTAAAAAAGAAGCTTTTGAGTTGGAAATGAAAGAACTAAAAGCTTCATGGCAAGCCGAAAAAGAAAAAACACTAA
>Ga0256840_1004482_pt1 | contig 10453 bp, 7 predicted proteins | sample 355202metaG_FD_185969 | JGI IMG/M metagenome (GOLD analysis project Ga0256840, IMG submission 185969) | Hydrothermal vent microbial communities from Mid Atlantic Ridge, Atlantic Ocean - 355-202 | ecosystem: Environmental > Aquatic > Marine > Hydrothermal vents | place: Atlantic Ocean: Mid...
TAAACGCAGTTTTTTATATTCCAACACAAGTGTTTCAACAAAGAATTTGGAAAATTTCAGTGGAGCAGATTTTATAACTGTATACCCGTTTTTCCCTTCACTGACGATTTTTCCGCCTATAGTTATGTGTACACCATCCTCGGTTTGTCCGTTCACTTTTGCCTTGCAGCCTTCAAAACCGATGTCTCCTATTTCATGTGTTCCGCAGCCTTTGACACAGGCTGACCAGTACATTCGTATTCTCCCTGATTCAAGAGGAACAGCTTTACTCAAATATTGAGCCATCTCAATAGCATCCTCTTTGTTTTCAATAACGCCAAATGCACAGTGTTTGGTTCCTGCACAGGCGACAAGATTGTTAAAGTAAGGCGTGTTTATATTTTTATATTTTGTAAAAAACGAATCCTGTAAAAGTGCAGCCGTATTTTTGACGCCCAGAATATAGATATTCTGTTCAACGCTGAATCTGATTTGGCTGTTACCGTGAGTTTGACTCAATTCGGCTACTTTTATCAGCTCACTTCCTGCAAAGATTCCCGAAGGTACAATTACCTGTACCCCGAAGGAACCGTCTCGAAGTTGGATTTTCCCGTGTTCTGAGTCTACAGGGTCTATTTGTGTCATTGTGTCACCGGCGGTTGCAAAATTTACACCTGCAACCTCACGAATTGCTGCAGAAATTTCAGCCATACCGACAGCCTCAATGAGAAAATGCAGTCTGTTTTTATTTCTGTTATCACGGAAACCGTATTTTTGAAAAATTGCAATTAATGCACCGTAAGCCTGTAAAACCTCTTCTTCATTTGCCAAAAATATATCTGCATTTTTGGCAATCATACCGACCCTGCCACCAAGAAACAAGTTGTAACCGTATACTCCGTCTTTTTGTGCAAGCACAAGAGAACAGTCATGTCCAAAAACATTACATCTGTTTGCAAGGGAACCTGAAATTCCCGTATTGAATTTTCTCGGCAGTGTCGAAATCCAATCCGGATTTTTTAAAAATGTTTTTTCGATTTTTTTGAGCAAATTATAGGAAGGAAGGACATTGTCAAAACCGTCTTTATCAAATGGGTCTGTGACGATATTTCTAAAGTTGTCTACACCTGTCTGGTAGGAAGTAAGTCCAACTTCTTCAAGCCCGTTTAAAATAGCAGGCATATCTTCAATATTTAAAAAACGAAGTTCAATTTGTGCTCTGGTTGTGATATCAATATAATCTTGACCGAAATTTTTTGCAATTTCTCCGATTTTTCTTGCCTGAACTGCGTCCAGATGTCCTCCTGCAACTCTGACTCTCATCATAAACTGCTTCGGTGTGAGACCGTCTTTGTCAAAGATACCAAAACATTTGAGAAAATATTTTTTGTCTTCATCAGGAATTGCATCATACCCCTCTCGTGCATACTCTGCTATCTTCTCAAAAGCCTCCATAGGGCTTTTAAGATTTTTGACTGTTTCGATTTTATTGACTTTTTTACTTCTGGCTTCATATGCTTTTTCTAATACTTGTAATTGCAAAATATTCTCCATTCTCTCATTTTATATTCTTCCACCGGCTGCAACACCCCAGGTCGTTCTCCATCGTGTTTTTACCAAACTTATTCCCATGATAGCTACAAGTACCACGCCGGCAAATATCATAAAACCTGCCGAATAACCGTCAAAGGCACCTTTTGACCATCCCAGTGTTTTAATGAGTGCTGTACCGCCAAGTCCGCCGGCAGCACCGATAATCCCCGTCATGATACCTATGTCTTTACCAAATCGCTGTGGTACCAGTTGAAAAACTGCTCCGTTTGCCATACCAAGATTTGCCATTATTGCAAAGAGCACTGCTATGGCAACCCAAAACGGCAGGGTGACTGTTGCATTTATAACTGCCAGAGTCGCAACAATTCCAAAGAAAATGTAAAGTGATTTTACACCACCCATTTTATCAGCAATAGCACCACCAACCGGTCTTAAAACTGCACCGGCAAAAATTGTCAGTGCTCCGAAATAACCGGCGATTACTTTGACATTTGGCTCATTGAAAACATTCATTCCAAAACTGCTCATATCGGCTTGATAGGTATTCATAAGATAAACTTTCATATATCCTGCAAACCCGACAAATCCTCCAAAGCTTACTGCATAAAAGAGGTTAAACCACCATGTATCTCTGTCTTTTAAAAGCTTGGCATAATCTTTGAGTTTTTTAGGACGAGGTGTATAAACCTCTTTTGGCGCATCTTTTGCTAAAAAAATGTATGTTATGAAAATAAGTGTTGATAATGCGCCACCAACCAAAAAGACTGCCTGCCATCCCCAAAGTTCTGCTATTTTTGGAGCAAAAAGGAAGTCAATGACTACTCCGATATTTCCGGCGCCTGCAATTCCCAAAACAACACCTTGCAGTTTAGGTGGATACCATTGTCCGGCCTGTGGAAGTGCTACAGCAAAAGATGCTCCAGCAAAACCTAAACCAACAGCGACAACAAGAAGTTCATTATAGGTAATTGTTTCACCTCTGAAGTAAGCATAAAACAAAACAGATATAACAACTGCCTGACTCATAAGTGCTGTCTTTTTGGCACCGAATTTATCAACGCCAAAACCAAGTAAAATACGAAGCAGTGCTCCGGCCAAAATAGGAATAGAAAGAAGCGTTGCTTTTTGCGAAGCACTCATTATAAATCCGTGCATTGCCAGTGATTCACTGATCTCTGTTGCCAATGGGCCCAGCATTGTCCAGACCATAAAACTAAAATCAAAATAAAGAAAAGCTGCAAAAAGTGTTTTTGCATCGCCTTGACCTTTGAGTGCTTTAAAACTTGCCATATTATATTCTCCAATGAAATTTAATAGTGTAATTATAGTGAAAAATATTTCCGATTCACAAATATTATTGGTTAAAAAATAATCAATTTAGAATTTTCAAAAGATTAGAAATTATACAATTTTCATATTAAAGAGTAATTTTCTTGATATATATCAATTTTCTCAATTCTTGTTTTTTATACAATTTGTGAAAATTTAAGGAGAGCATTATCATGACATTTACAAATTCGGCTGAATTGTTGTCTTTTCACTGGGTTGCCTACTCTATATATGCTGCAATGATTATTTCTGTTGTTGCATGGTTTGGGTATAACCTGACAAAAAAAGATGCCAAGTCAGTTTTTCGTATTCCGTTTTACTGGTATATGGCATTTTTGGTTGCTGGCGGTGTGGGACACCATATTTTTACATACAATACAATACCCTGGGTATCGCAGGATATCGACAGGCACAATATAACACCGGATGTGAAGTATGAGTTCGAGATTAAAGATCATAAGTGGATAGGTTTGCCAAAACAGATAGTCATTCAGTGTGGACAAACGGTGGAGTTTGATGTCCACAGTAGAGATTTGGTGTATGGTTTTGGACTTTTTCGTCAAGACGGTTCCATGGTGATGCAGATGCAGGTCAATCCCGGTACGGATGTGAACGGTATTTTGGATTCCAATGATATTCTATGGACATTTAATCATAACGGTGTTTTCGATTTAACATCTACTGAATATTCCGGACCTAGACAGTACAGCGAAGATGGTAAAGATTTAATGCTGGTAAAAGATTTCGTTAAAGTTGTAGGTTGTAAAGATAATGGAGGAATTCAATGAGTTATATACATACACTGATAAATGGTACAAATTTTGACCATAAAGGCTTGAATGCTTTACAGAAAGTAACGCTGCGGGCAGTTGTTATGGCATTTTTATTTTATGGATTGGTTGCTTTGGAAGGTATGATTATGCGAATGGTTGAGGTTGGACATGTTCCACTGAATCCGCTTCCTGAACAGTTTTTTCATCCGGAACATTTCTTTTCTATTATGACTGTGCATCCGATTGTCGGTATATTCGGTTCGACATATCAGTTGGTTTTTGGTGCCTTTACTTTTTTGGTGCCGTATCTTACGAAAAAACCGCTCTACAGCGTAAAACTTGCCAACTGGACCTGGATACTGATTACTGCAGGAACTGCTCTTGCATGGGTAGCTGCTTTTGTATGGCAGTATGCACCTCTTTATACACTCTACTGGCCACTGCCGGCTGATACGCATCAGTTTAATGTTATAGGCGGAATTGTGTTCATCATTGGTGTAGCTTTGATTATGGTTGGCACTTTGGGTTTTATTTATAACATTTATGCAACAATTTTTGCACGTGTGGGAATTCATAAAAACAAGACAACTAAAGAACTGTTGATTTCCGGCTTTGGTATTGACGGATTTTTGAATCTTATCAACAAGCTTCGAGGGAAACAGCCTTATACAAAAGAGCCGGCACTGGCACTCCCTGTTGTGGCAATTTTTCGCGGAACAGTCGATACATTTTTGGATGCACTGGTGATTTTGGGTGCGGGTATTTTAATTCTGGTTTATTTGCTTTTTGATGCAAGCGGACATGCACTTGATGTCACAGCTATAGATGCGCTATTGTATAAAAACTTCTTCTGGTGGGGGCTTGATCTTGTTGCTGACGGACTTGTACTGATTTATGTGGCAGGCTCATGGTATTTATTGGCTACATTGATTACAGGACAAAAGCTCTTTATGGAAAATGTTGCGCGTGCTGCATTAATGCTTGAGCTTTTGGTATCATGGATGGTTTGGTCGCATCACCTTCTTGGAGATCAGGGACAGCCTGAAATGATGAAACTTATCTCCGGTGAGATGGTTACTGCCTTTGAACTGCTGACTCAGGGACTTGCACTTTTTATTACCCTTGTTACCTTATGGAAAGCCCGTCCTCTGAAAATGACTATGGAGTTGAAATACCTTCTTGGCGGACTTGTAGGTTTTGGTCTGGCTGTACCTGCTGCAATTATCCAGGCAGATATGGGTATGAACAGAGTGTTGCATAATACGCAGTGGATTATCGGTGCGCATGTGCATATCGCTTTGATTGTCGGATTGTATATGACACTCTATTCTGCGTTGTACGTTCTGTGGCCACTGGTAACCAACAATACAAAACTTTACTCACACAAGTTGGCAAACACACACTTCTGGCTGCATCTTATAGGCGGAATCGGTATGGGTGCATTTATGGGAATGGCAGGACTTGACGGTATGCTCCGTCGTCATCTCTATGTGGATGGGCAGTTTAATCCCGACATGATATTTGCCGCTATTTTTGGAAGTATGCTGCTTGTTGCCTGGGCAGTATTTTTATACAATATTATTATGAGTGTGGGTATCAAAGGCTTAATCGGTATATTTTTACCTGCAAAAGATGCAACTGCTTCTTATGGCATAGAAGAAGAGTTGGAACCGGCAGATGATCCGGCATTTGCAAATGCATAAAAATCCAGCATGCTGAATTTAGAGAGAGTCGCTTATGAGATAAAAACGGTAGGTCTTTATGATTTGGTCTTACAGGATGTGCAAAGAGTTGCTAAAAAAACAAGGGTTTCAGAACCTGAAATCCTTGAAATACTGGCCGCACATCCTGAAATTTTACAAGATTATATGCAGACAAATGTCGAATATAATTTGAGTAATATTCATCTCAAAGATATCAATGTAGAAAATCTCAAAGATGAATGTAAAAATGAGGCAGAGACTTTTAATGAAAATCTGGAAAAATTACGTGCCTTGGAAAAATATACACTTGATTTTGAACAGAGTGCAACACTTGTTATCATCTTTTCCATTGAGTTTTTTGTACTTTTTTCTGTGCAGTATTTTATAGTGCTTTTAAATCTTAAAGAGTGGCAATGGTGGATATATACTCTTTTTGCTTCTTCTGTTGCGCTTGCATACTGGTATGGTAAAAAACAGAGTCGATTATATGCAAAAAATAAAAAGGCATATGAAACGTTATATCTACAAACGCTCAAAATTTTGGAAAAGCTTGAAGAAAATGGCTGTGTCAAAAAAAAGGACCTTTTAATCAAAGAGTGTGAAGAACATGTCTAAAACAATCAGTGTTGACTATATTTGGAACAAAGAACTGGCTTTGCAGACAAGCAAGCTTTTTTATGATTATGATATGCGTCATTCTGCCAAAAGATATATTGGTTGGTTTTTCGTGGCTTTGGTACAGTTTGGCATTGTCGGTGCTTTGAAACATGAGAGCTACGGTATTTTGTATATTTCTACTTTTTTGGTCTTTTACTGGTATTTTGGAAGATGGGTTCTGCGTAAAAGAGTGTTGGTGAATTTTTATAAGAAAAATATGCCAAAAAAAGTAAAAGTTCATTTTGATATTGACGGGAAGGGGTTGCATAAAGATGAAAATCTCATTTCATGGGAAGAAATTACAAAAATAACAGAACTTGAAAATGGTGTTTTGGTGCAAAGTCTGCATGATATGCTGTTTTTTCAAAATTCTGCCTTTGGATCTGCTGATGCATTCAAAGAGTTTCTGGCACTGGCCAAAGAAAAAGGAAAACTGTAATGCACTATTTTTTTATTGGAGCAGTGAGCCTGTTTGTCATAGGATTGCTCATTGTCGGGGCAGTCATGGACAAAGATGATATGGAAGCTGATGATTAAAAATTAAACAAAGAATTATAAAAATATTCATTTGCATAGAGTATAATTTCATCACTTTTATATGGAGATGACTTACATGCAGACACCTTTAGAAAATTTTATAGAGTATAAAGCCGATACAGGTATGCAGTGTGGGAATTACTCTATAGATATACCGCCGTTAAAAGAGGGAGAACAGTACCGTTTTCATTTTGATGCTGTTGCCTGTGTCGGGTGTCGGTGTTGTGAGGTTGCGTGTAATGAACAAAACAACAATCCTGCTGATATTAAATGGCGCCGTGTCGGAGAGATGGAAGGCGGAGATTTTCCGGCTTTTACCCAAATGTTAAACTCTATGAGCTGTAACCACTGTATAGATCCTGAGTGTCTTATAGGCTGTCCTACAGAGTCTTATATAAAGATAGCCGAAACGGGCATAGTTGTGCATGATGATGATACATGCATAGGGTGTCAGTACTGCACATGGAACTGCCCATATGGTGTGCCTGTCTTTCATGAAGAGCGTAAAATAGTTACAAAATGCCATATGTGCCATGAGCGACTTGACGAGGGTGAGTCTCCTGCCTGTGTGCAAGCTTGTCCGGCGGGAGCCATTGAAATAGAAGTTGTCAATGTCAAAGAGTGGCTGGAGCGTGACATTGACGAGCAGGCAAATATGCCGTTTTTGCCGGATGCGCGCATTACAAATTCCACAACACGTTATACTTTGCCTGAGAATCTGCCGGATGACATGAAAGAGATGGATGAACACATCTTAAAACCTGCACATAAAGAACTTCCTCTTGTATTTATGACGGTTTTGACACAAATCTCACTCGGTGGTTTTTTGGCACTCTTTTTGGGTGATTTTATGAGCCTGTTCGGATTTGAGAACACCAATTGGATTATGGCGCTTTTAGTAATGCTTCCTGCTGCGATTGGTCTGCCTCTTTCAGCATTGCATCTTGGACGTCCGTTTTTGGCACTGACTGCCATGAAAAATATCAAAACATCCTGGCTCTCCCGCGAGGCATTGGCTTTGGGTGTTTTTACAGGCCTTATGAGTGCTGTTGTGGCAGCATACTTTTTTGATATTTCAAACCTGTTGCGTTTAATTCTCGAAGCAGTGACTTTAATCGTGGGAATTTATGGAATTTATGCACAAAGTATGATTTATCGCATCCGTGCGCGTCCTTCCTGGAACAGAATTACAACAAACTTTAAATTTTTCGGTGTGGCATATATCGGAATATTTTTAGTTGCATTTATCAGTTCTGTATCAAGTGTCCATGAGGCGATTATTCCTTTGACTACTTTGGGAATGCTCGGGGCTTTGGCGCAGCTCTTTTTTAGTTATGAAGATATAAGAACACTCGATGCAAAAGAAAATGAGTACCAACTGCAAAGAACAAAAAGACTTTTAAATGAAAATTTTCATAAGGTCAAAATAATTCGTTTTAGCACGCTACTGCTTGGTGGTGTAGTTTTGCCGCTTTTTGCCTTGGTCTTTGTCAGTGCTTCGTTACATGTAACGGCTTCGGTTATGCTCTTTTTAGCAATGATTATTGCATTTGTCAGTGAAATCAGTGACAGATTTTTATTTTATACCACGGTTGTTCCTCTTGGAATGGCCGGTGGATTTTTTGTAGGAAAACAACGATGATAAGCAAATTAAAAGATTTTTTAGGGTTTGATATAAAAGAAGAGAAATATAAACTTTCACATGATGAAACATTCGGCATGATAGCTGATGCAAAAAAACCCGACAAATGGGTCTTTTCAACCTGTGGATACTGTGGCGTCGGCTGTGGGCTTTACATTGGTGTCAAAGATGGAAAAGCAGTCTATACCAAAGGAAATCCAAAACATTTTGTCAATCAGGGCACACTCTGTCCAAAAGGTCTTTCTGAACATCAGATGCTCAATTCTCCCCATAGAATTCAAACACCGTTAATAAAACAAAACGGTGAGCTGAAACCTGCAACCTGGGATGAAGCCTTTACAAAAGTGAGCAGTGAGTTTAAAAGAATTCAAAAAGAATATGGAAACAAGGCTGTGTCGGTAATAGGTACAGGACAGTTTTTGACAGAAGAGTTTTATGCTCTTGGTAAATTTGTGCAGTTGGGACTCAGAACAAACAATTATGACGGCAATACGACTTTATGTATGGCATCTGCCGTTATGGGGTACAAACAGTCTCTTGGAAGTGACGGTCCGACAAGTTCGTATGAAGATTTTGCGCTTGCAGATACGATCTTTTTAGTCGGAGCAAATATTGCAGACAATCATCCGATACTTACTTTACATGTAAACAAAAATCCTAAGAAAAAAGTCATAGTTATTGACCCGAGAGCTTCTAAAACATCGCAAATGGCTGATGTTTATGTACCAATAAAACCGCGTACCGACTTGGCACTTTACAACGGTCTGGCTTATATCGTGATGGAGCAGGGCTGGGAAGATGAAGGCTACATTAAAGCCAATACAAACGGTTATAAAGAGCTGAGAAAACATCTTCAGGACTATCCGCCGCAAGAGGTGGCAAATATTACCGGCATAGATGTCAAAACGCTTTATGAACTTGCACGGGAATTTGTCTCAAGCAAAAGTGTTATCACCGGTTGGACGATGGGTGTGAACCAGTCTTTTATGGGGACAGACACAGTCAGTGCAATTATAAACCTGCATCTTCTGACAGGGCATATCGGACGAGAAGGAACTGGACCTTTTAGTATAACAGGACAGTGTAATGCGATGGGAACGCGTGAGACAGGGTTTACTTCATCACTTCCCGGATACAGAAACTTTGGTGATGAAAAAGCTTTAAAAGAGTATGCAAAAATTGTCAATGTTCCAGAGGAGATTATCCCTCGTGAGCGTGGGTATAAATATGCCGAAATTATTGATGCAATTGATCGAGGCGAAATAAAAGCATTGTGGATTACAGCGACCAATCCTCTTGTCTCTTTTGTAAACCAGGACAAACTTCGTAAAACACTGGCAAAACTTGACTTGCTGGTGGTGCAAGATGCCTTTTTAGGAGATACCGCGCAAATAGCAGATGTAGTTTTTGCGGCGGCTACCTGGGGTGAGAAAGAGGGTGTTTATACGAATTCCGAACGCCGTTGTAATAAAGCAAACAAGGCTGTGGAACCGATAGGTGATGCTAAAAGTGATTTTGATATCATTCTTGAATTTTCAAAATATTTTGAAGGTGTAAATGAGATGCTTTTTCCAAACTGGAGCCAGCCTCGTGATGCATTTGAGGAGTGGAAAAAGGTAAGCAAAGGACAGCTGTGTGACTACAGTGGGATGAGCTATGAGCTTATAGAAGAGTTGGGCGGGATTCAATGGCCATGCAATGAGCAGTTTCCAAAGGGGAGTAAAAGACTCTATACCAAAGATATTCCTTTTCGAACACCTGATCAAAAAGCGAAACTTTTGTGTGTCGAGTGGCATCCGATGGCAGAGCCTGTGAGTCCTAAGTTTCCTGTTATTTTAAATACTGGGCGAACAGTTGAGCAGTGGCACACAAGAACAAAAACGAGAGACATAGCCATACTGGATAATTTGGCTCCTGAAGCGTGGGTAGATATTTCGCCAAAAGATGCCGCAAAACTGAAAGTAAAAAGCGGAGACAGAATGAGTCTTTCATCTGCAAGAGGCAGAGTGGATGATGTTATTGTACGGGTCACATCAAGTGTAAGAGAAGGAACGGTATTTGTTCCTTTTCATTTTAATGAACAGCTTGTCAATACTTTGACAAATGAGAGCTTTTGTCCAAAGTCAGGAGAGCCTAATTTTAAGCAGACAGCTATTCAGTTACACTCTCAAAAAGTTCCGCAAGGATTGACACTTGAAGAGAAGCAGTCCAGCGGAGCAATTGCACACCATACAGTAGTGTATGAAGGTGTACAAATAAAAGAAAAAGAAGCTGTGATA